>ENA-OOWZ01001206-OOWZ01001206.1-human-gut-metagenome-genome-assembly--contig:-NODE-1206-length-12863-cov-1.704482_pt1 | contig 12863 bp, 9 predicted proteins | sample MGYA00241580_ERZ501329 | MGnify/ENA primary metagenome ERZ501329 (study PRJEB25962, sample SAMEA2042923) | human gut metagenome | biome: human gut; feature: human-associated habitat; material: faeces... | reverse complement strand
CACGCCATTATCTATGGCATCGATGCCCTGGATGAGCAATTTATCTATGCTATTCCACAGATAAATTGGATCAGCCGTATTCTTAAGCAGAATATGTCCATATCTTCTCCATATGAGTCCAGCAGCTGCATATGGAATCCCGTTGTTTCGCATCCCGTTTCCACCTTTTTGGTGATGGTCATACTCTCCACCACCAATATCGAAAACAACGACGTTACTCGTCAGTTTCTCAGGAACTCTGTTAGTTCTCAATAAGGTAATGTTCCCATATACCTTATTGAGAATCACAGCCGATATTACGTCATCGGCATGAAACCGACCTGAATGGGTCAAGGCCGTCGCTTCACAGATATTTTTTGTCATTTTCAGCATTTTTCAATACCTCCTAAGTTGTTTGAAGCTTTCCAAAGCTTCATTTTTTTAACATACTACCGTTTCCTATTTTATCACATTTTATGTTAATTTGCAAATATAGCCAAGCATTTCAGCTTGACTATACTTACTTAAACAACTTATTAAATGTTTCTTTTCCAACAATTCCATCTACTGCTAAAGCATTTCTTGTTTGGAAATTTTTTACAGCATTTTGCGTATTTACGCCAAATATCTTATCTGCTTCAATATCAAAAGAATGGCATATCAACATAGCTTGAATTAACCAAGTTATATTTCCTGTTGCACCCTTTCGAACATTCACACATGCATTATATGTGTTTTTACCGAATATACCATCAACATATAATTTTGCATTAAATTGCTTATTTAGCTCTGTTTGTAATCCTTTTACCAATGCTTTTTTTGTTTCTTTGCCATAAATACTATCTATATCTATATTTGTTCCATACATTTCATTTAATGTTCTTTGTATCGTAGCAATTTTATCAGAATGGTTAGTTTCAGCTGGCTTTTCAATTATCTCATCTGCCTTACCATTTGCAATTTCATTAAATGGGAAATTTATTCCTGGACAACTAGTTGCATTAACATCTCTATGCCCTTGTACTGTACTAATATTATATTTGTTTTTTAATTGAGCTACAATTTCTTTTCCCACATTTTTTTGAATTTCTGGCATTCCCTCATCCATATAATTTCCTTCAAAGCAAATTCCTATTGAGTCATAATTTGAACCATACGCATGAGCACCCACATTATCTTCTGGACGTAATCTATATATCTCACCATTTTTTCTAACTAAGAAATGATATCCAGCACCAGCCCAACCATTATTTAGATGCCAACGATGAATATCTTCTGCTGAACAATTTATGGCTGCCGCATGGTGAAGTATTATCCTATTTGTACTTTTTCTTGTATCCATCTGTTTAAACTTTAGGTTTGTCTCTATTATTTTCACGATTCTCACCTCTATTTCTTACTACTTTTTGTCCTAATAAATACGTGCTTATAACACCCTGTATAACTGCTATTACTTGTATTATTTGAACTGCATATGGGATTGTTATTCCATCTACTGCGTTAATTCCTGCTACTAAAGCACTTATTATTGCAAGAATATTAATTGCATATTTTGCTATTGTTTTAATTTTTTCCATATTAAACTCCCCTTGTATATTCTATTTCTGTAGTAAGAAATATGTGCATGTTCTTTATCAAATTATCACAAACATAAAAGAAAACCGCTTATCGCTAAAAAGCTAATAAACGGTTTTTCATTATTGGTGCGGATGAAGGGACTTGAACCCCCACGTCGTTGACACTGGTTCCTAAGACCAGCGCGTCTGCCAGTTCCGCCACATCCGCAGCTCAATTACAATCCTTATAATAACATATTTAAAAAATCTTGTCAATAACTTTGAAGGAAAATTATTAAAAATTTACATTATTTACTTTCTAATTTACTTTCACCTGTTACATAATCAATGCTAACACCTGGTTGAACGTTATAAACAAAAACATTAAAACTAACACTTTTGCCTTGATCTTCAACAGAAGAAGCCTCCATCTGAACACCATCTGCCACCAAATTATTACCTTCAAAAATTGGTGTAACACGGTATAGAACATGTTTCTTTGAATTCTTTTGAATATATTCAGCAACTGCATTTTCAAAAGGAAGCATACCTGTTACATTCATATAACGAGTTCCTGTAATTAAATTTTTAGGATTTGCATTTTCGCCAGCCAATTGATATCCAATTAAATGGCATCTATTATACAAATAATTTCCATCTACAACACCAGGATATTTCGCAGTCTGCCAACCAGTTGGTTTTACACTAGAAATAGCTCCTCTTGTTTCACCTTCTGTTGGCATAATTTCTTTGCATATATTAGCATATGCCACTCCACATCTTCCAAAACTATCTAATTCACTATATTTTTCAAAAGGTTCTGTTGTATAATCACTTTCACTAAATTCAGGTATATTATTATTAATTTCAACATATGGCAAACCTTGATACTCCGGAATATTCTCAAGTGTTGCAGATTTGATTGTTGCAATGCTTTGATTTCCTTGATCTTCAGCATTTACATCTTTTGTTCCTCCAAAATATCCATAAATTCCAACTATAATAGCAAAAACTATAAAAGCTAAAGCTTCATTTAGATTTAATTTGTTTCTTTTGTTTTTTCTCTTACTCATTTCTTCTCCTTGTTAATTTGGGGTCGGTCCTTTTTTTCACAGGTCCTTTTTTTCACATGCTAATTTGAGACCTGGCATTTTTTCGCATTTTACCCATTTTCTAGCATATCATATCCATCTGTAGAATATAATTCATATTTTCCATCCTTAAATTGAAGCATTGCTCCCTCTTTTGCAACATCTATCAATTCTTTTGATGTAAATACTTCTTTAAATTCATGCTCAGGCTTTTCTGTAAAATCCCACAAATATACTTCGCCATTTCTATCTTCTGTTACCAAATACAAATGACCTTCTTTTCTATTTTGGTTTATTTCTTGATTGTTTTCTAAAAAATTTGATAATTCACTCATAAACTTTTCTACAATATCATTTTTTTGAATTTCTTTGACAACATCTTTGATAAGGTTTAAATCCAACAGATTTCCTCCCTTCTTTTTGAATATGCTATTATAAAAATTAGAATTAAAATATTTTGATTAAATCGTTTCCATAATATCATACTCAATATACTATTGTCAAGTAGAGTTTTTAAACAAAAAATATGATAAACCCTCCTATTACTGCAATTATAACACCTAAAATTTTAAATCCATCTGTTGCTTCATTTTGGTCTCCAAAACCAAAAACTTTTTTAGTTATTATTCTTGCATCATATATCAATATTACTCCTGCTAATAAAATTAGTGCTCCTATTAATCTTAAAATTATTTGTCCCATATATATCAACATCCTTTTTGTCACGTTTAAATTTCTATTCTTGAACTAAACTTTTCTTTTACTAAATCATTTAGTTTAGCATTTTTTTCTTTTTCAAGTAATGGATCATCTTCCATGATTTTTAAAGCTAATCCTTGAACTTTTTTCAAAACTGCCATATCTTCAAACAAATTAGCAATCTTAAATTCTGGAAGCCCATGTTGTTCTGTTCCAAAAAAGTCTCCTGAACCTCTAAGTTCTAAGTCTTTTTCTGAAATTATAAATCCATCATTTGTATCACACATTACTTTCATTCTTTGTCTGATTGTTTCGCCATTTCCTTCATATTTTAGAATACAATATGACTGATACTCGCCTCTTCCAACTCTTCCACGCAATTGATGCAATTGTGCTAGTCCAAATCTTTCCGCATTTTCAACAACCATAATACTTGCATTTGGCACATTTACACCAACTTCTATTACTGTTGTAGCAATTAAAATTTGAATTTCACCATCTTTAAATCTTTGCATAATTTCATCTTTTTCTTTTGGCTTCATTTTTCCATGCAAATATGCTACTTTATATTCACTAAACGTTTCTTTCTGATACTTTTCTGCAAGTTCTACTACTGATTGTAATCCTTCCATATCTTCATTTTCTTCTACCAATGGACAAACAATATATGCTTGTCTACCTTCTGCAATTTGCTTTTTGATAAAATTATTTACTCTTTCTTCCATGTTTTTTCTGACTGCAAATGTTTCTATTTTCTTTCTATTTGGTGGAAGTTCATCAATTATAGATATATCCAAGTCACCATATAATATCAATGCAAGTGTTCTTGGAATTGGTGTTGCTGACATTGCAATAATATCTGGATTTTGACCTTTAGCTGCTATTGTGCTTCTCTGTTTTACTCCAAATCGATGTTGCTCATCTGTTACTACTAATCCAAGGTTTTTGAACACAACATTTTCTTCCAATATTGCATGTGTTCCTATCAACACATCTATTTCTCCACTTTGTAATTTTTCTAATATCTCTGCTTTTTTCTTTTTAGTAACATTTGATATAAGTAATTCTGTTCTAATTCCAAGTTCATCTAGTATTCCTTTAAAGCTTTCTAAATGTTGACTTGCAAGTATTGCAGTTGGAGCCATTATTGTAGCTTGATATCCTGATTTTACTGCTTTATATGCTGCTATCATTGCTACTACTGTTTTTCCTGACCCAACATCTCCTTGAAGTAATCTATTCATTCTCTTCTTAGATTCTAAATCCTTAAGTATCTCTTTAATACTACTACTTTGATCTAAAGTAAGTTTATATGGTAGATTATCAATAAACTTATTAATCTTATCATAATCAAGTACTCTCTCTATCGCAGTATCATCAGATTCTATCTTTTGTTTTAAATACCTAATCTTTAACATATACATAAATAACTCTTCATATTTAATTCTTTGTCTTGCCTTCTTTAAAGTAACAATATCTTCAGGTATATGAACATTATATATAGCATCTTTCTTAGAAAGTAAATTATATTTATCCTCAAGATATGTTGGTATTAAAGAATGAACATGGTATTCCTCATTATTAAGTACATAAGATACAAACTTAGATATTTGCTTTATAGTTAAACCTTCGGTAGTATAATAAATAGGTTCTATCTTAGCTCCTGGAGGTAAAAGACCAAATCTAACATCCGAAGCCACTATAGTATTCTTAAGTTTATGATATTTACCAATTATAGTTACCTCTTTACCACACTTTAACTCTTGATGTAAATATACTTTATTATATACTGTAATGTTGATTATCATTGTCTTAGTATTAATTCTAAATATCAGTTTCTTTAAACTCTTATTAATAAATATAACTGTTGGTTGTCCCTCTACTATACCATCTATAACTATCTTGTCACCATCATTTAAAATATTCATATCAGTTCTTTTTATTACATCATACCTATATGGATAATAATATAATAAATCTTCACCATTATTAATTTTAAGTTTATTTAATAGTTCCTTAGTTTTAGGACCAACACCATCGATATTTTCTAACTCTATCATTATATCACACCCTAGTATAATTATAACAGAATAAAAAAATTTGTCTATAAAGTTAACAAGTAGTTAATACCGCAAGCCACAAAAAAGACTATTAAAAATTAGTAATTAATCTCTAATAGTCTTTATTTATTATTTAGTACTTACTTTTTCTAATACAAAGCCAACTTCATAATCATTAATATTTACTTTATCTTCAATACCATCTTTATCATAAACATTAATAGTCAAAGTCTCATCTTTAATCATATCTAAGTAATCTTTAATATTCTCTTTATACTCACTAGTAGCATCTATATACATATTAATTCTATCAGTAATATCAAAGTTCATAGTCTTTCTTAATTGTTGTACCTTAGATATAGTCTCTCTAGCAAGACCTTCATTTTCTAATTCTTTAGTAATAACAGTATTTAGTATAACAAAGTTATTACCTACAACCATTGCTTTAAAGCCATCTTTACTAGATATTCTAATATCTACCATATCCTTAGTAATATCATAAGTAGTATTATCTATAGACATCTTAATACTTTCATTGTTTTCTAATTTATTAATATCTTCATTAGATAATTCTAATAACTTATCAGAAAACTCTTTAATATTCTTACCAAATATCTTACCGACTTCCTTAAAGTTAGGTTTAACCATAAAGTTCATATAAGTAGATAAATCATCAGTATAAATAACTTCTTTAACATTAAGTTCTTCTTTAATTAGACTAGTAAGTTCCCCAATAACCTTCTCTTTCTTCTTATCAAGTAAAATCTCACTAATAGGTTGTCTTACCTTTATCTTAGATTCCTCACGAACATTTCTACCTATACTAATTAAATCTCTTACTAAGTCCATTTTTTCTTCAAGTTTTAAGTCAATTAACTCTTCATTACATATTGGGAAATCACTTAAATGAACAGAAATATTACCAGTCAAATTAGTATATATCTCTTCAGCAGTATAACTAGCTATTGGAGCAATTAACTTAGATAATCCCTCTAGTACTTCATAAGTAGTCATATATACACTCTTTTTTGAAGTAGTCATTAAATTGTCCCAGAATCTATCTCTATTTCTTCTAATATACCAATTAGATAAATCAATTGAAGTAAAGTCAGTAATTAATTTAACTACTTTATTTAAATCATATTCATCATAAGCTTCAGTTACTTCTTTAATAAGTTTATTATACTTAGATAATAACCACTTATCAATATCTTCTCTATCATTATATTCTACTCTGCAAGTATTAATATCAGTTATCTTATCTGCATTAGCGTATATTGCAAAGAAATTATAACTATTACGAAGTGGATTAAAGAACTTAGAGTGAACCTCTTTTAATCCTTCAACATCAAACTTTAAAGGAGTCCATACTGGAGAAGCATATAACATATACCATCTAACAGTATCTGCACCATATTCTTCCATAATCTTAATAGGATCAATTATATTACCAGTAGATTTACTCATCTTCTTACCATTACTATCTAATACCATATCATTTACAACAACATTCTTAAAACTAGATACTCCAGATACTATCGTAGATATACAAATAAGTGAGTTAAACCATCCTCTTGTTTGATCGACACCTTCGGCGATAAAGTCTGCTGGAAATTGACTTTCAAATAACTCTTTATTTTCAAATGGATAATGAAATTGAGCATAAGGCATTGCTCCAGAATCAAACCAAACATCCATAACATCAGTTACTCTATTCATAATTCCAGGACATTTAATATGTACTTCATCTATATATGGTCTATGAAGTTCCATATTCTTAACATCTATGTCTCCTACTTTCATATCATCAAGTTCTTTTATGCTACCAATTACATGCTTTTCACCACATGAAGAACATATCCATATAGGCATAGGACATCCCCAGTATCTATTTCTAGATATACCCCAGTCTACCATATTCTCAAGCCAGTTATTAAATCTCTTTGTACCAACATAATCAGGATGCCAACTAACAGTCTTATTAGCGGCAATAATCTTATCTTTGTATTCAGTAGTTCTAATATACCAAGCTGGTTTAGAATAATATATAAGTGGACTATGACATCTCCAGCAGTGAGGATAATCATGTGTAAGTTTAATCTTCTTAAATAACTTATCATTTTCTTTTAACCACTTAATGATTTCTATTTCAAGATCCTTATCAGTAACTAAAGTACCTTTCCAAGGGCCAGTAGTATAGCAGCCATCTTTTCCTACAGGATTAACAAAACCAATACCATTTTCTTTGCACACTCTATTATCATCATCTCCATAAGCAGGAGCAATATGTACAATACCAGTACCATCTTCACTAGTAACATAAGAGTCTGCGACTACTTCAAAACATTTACCTTCAACTTCTGCAAATGGCATTAATTGTTCATAATTAGTACCTACTAAATCAGTCCCCTTGTATGTTTCAAGCACTTCAAAATCATCACCCAAAACCTTATTAGCAAGACTTTTAGCTACAATAAATTTATATCCCATTGAAGATACTTTAATATATTCTAAATCTGGATTAACACAAAGAGCAACATTAGCCATAAGAGTCCAAGGGGTAGTAGTCCAAACTAAGAAGTAAGTATCACTATCCTTAATTTTAAATGGTACAATAACAGTATTAACACTATCTTCTTGATATCCCTGACCAACTTCATTAGCAGATAATTCAGTACCACATCTAGGACAATAAGGAAGCACTTTATTACCATAGTAAATAAGTCCTTTCTTATCTATTTCTTTAATTAGCCACCATTCACTTTCAATAAACTCATTACTACAAGTAACGTAAGGATGTTTGCTATCAATAAACTGTCCCATATTATCAGTAAGTAAATTAACTTCATCTATATTTAAAGCAGTAGCATTATTACATTCCCTGCAGAAATTCTCAATACCAAACTTTTCAATATCAGCCTTAGTCTTAAAACCAAGTTTCTTTTCAACATTAACTTCAATAGGAAGACCATGAGTATCAAGTCCTATCTTTCTAAGTACCTTATACCCTTTCATAGTTTTATACTTACAGAAAGAATCTTTAATAGTTTTAGCCAAAACATGATGTATACCAGGTTTAGCATTAGCATATATTGGTCCATCATAAAATACCCAAGTTTCATTATCTTTTCTATTTTCAATAGTCTTTTCTAGAATATTTTCTTCTTTCCATTTAGCAAGTATTTTACCTTCTACTTCGCTTATCTTTCCTTTTTCTAATTCTTTAAATTCCATAATTCCTCCTTCTAAAGAAAAAACACCACCAGTACAAGGACGAAATACTTCGCGGTACCACCTTGTTTCACTGATAGTGCACTCATATTTTGATAACGGGTTATTCCCGGTTACTTCTAACTATTCAAAGTAACACATCAAGAGTGATCTATATATTAAGCATCTTATTAGTTTCCACCAGCCACTAACTCTCTACAAATATCTTAATATATCGTCTCTTTCTTTTGTTTTTATACATTAATTATATTCAAAATATTATCTATTGTCAATCTCTTTTCTTACTTTTTCTCTTTTTAATGTTTTAAGTAATCTCATATTAAGCATATCCCTCTTAATACCATCATTAGTACTTGAAGATATTATTTTTCCTATATTTGAAGATAAATACTCATTTAAATGTTCTTCATACAAGAGATAACAAACTAAACTTTCAAAATCATTCTTTTTAGCTTTCTTTAATTTTTCTATCTTATAGTATCTTGTAAGAGCAGAGTCTTTAATACCAGAAATATCAATGCTATCAGTACTAGGAAGTTCTAATCTAGAACTACATTCTTCAGGTAATTTATCATCATTTAGATAGTATTCTATTTTTTTAGTATTATATAATGCCTTTATGAATGTTTCTACATTTATATCATTAACCATACATTTATTAATCATATCGTCATAAGTATATTTTATTTTTTCCTTATCTTCATTGCTTAAGAAATCATAAACACATATATTTTGAATAAAATTTTCATAATTATCATTACCAATTAATAGAAATAGCATTTCTAAATAATACTGCATCTTAATTTTTTTTATCATTTTCTCTTCATTAGTACAAAGAGAATCTTCAAAATCATTTTCAAGTAAAACCAAATCACTTAAAGACATATTTATAATTGGCATTAATTCAGTTAATGCAGTTTTTTCGGCGATTTCAATAGGTATTAGGAAATAGTTATATTTGTCTATTGTATCTTCTATATTATTTCTTTTACTATCCCATGTTGGATCTAAAACATATACTCCATCAATATTATATTTTTTATCTATTAAATAAATTATACTTCTGCAGTGTTTTTCTTTTTTAGTTTTACATATTATAGTTCTAGCATTAATGTTTAAATTTTTTAACATAGCATTAACAATAGCAATGTATCCAACACAAACAATATAATCAGAATTTAATACATTGTCTAAAGACCTAGAAATTAAATAATTTTCATTTTTTTCTTCTTTATGATAAAAGTTATTTTTTACTATGTCATATACCATTATTACTTTTTCTAATGATGATAAATTATATTTCTTGATTTTCTTAGTAATATAGTTTATTTGGCAAGAAGTATCATACAAAGTATTAATGTCAATATCACCACCATACTCTTGATAATGAATAAAAATGTTTTTACTATCTATTTTACTCAAATCATATCCTTCAAGTATTTTTTGATATTCCTCAAGAGAAATTAATGTACCATCTATTACAACCGGAACATTTATCTTCTCACACAATGATAAAACTTCAAGTAAATTATCTTTATTACAACTAAAATGTATTTCTTTGCAGTCATCAATATTTTTTATTAAATTATATGTTCTTTTTCCATAATTAATAGCCTGCATTGCCAAAGAAAAGAATATAACATCATTTTTATTTAATATTTCGATAATCTTATTATAATCATAATTATTAACTACTGCTTCATACATATCATTTAATAAGCTATCATTATCACTAAACAAAAATAAAGTCATACTATCAATTACTATTTTCTTTATTCCATCTTCAACAAACAAATCACTAAATCTACTTAAATAAATTTCCGTAGTATCATGAAATCTTTTAGCCCTACATTTTTCCTTACTTTCATATAGTTTAAAAATCATCATATCCCCCATTAACTGCCATTATAATAGCAGAAAAACTATAAAAAGTCAAATAAAATAGATGAAACTGCTAAGTTTCATCTATTTCCTTATATAATTATTATCTAGTTCTTACTCTTTTTATTGAATCAATATTATAGTAACCTTCATAATCACCAGTATTAACTAGATCACTACGAACTACTAAAACAGCTGTTTGTTTAGCACCTTTACTTATTAATTCATTTACTTTTTCACTAGCATTCATATCATCTCTATAGATAGTATAAAGATTTCCATCTAATTCATAAGTAACTCCCATTACTTCTCTATCATAAGATCCATTATAGTATGGTGTACATTTATTAGTACTATCTGTAGCATCATAAGAGTTAGTATAAATATATGAATTATCTTTAATATTAACGCTCTCTCCTAGATTATATTCTTTATTTTCAGTAACTACTTCAGTTGGTTCTTCAATAACTGGTTCATCAATAATAATATCATCTTTTTTAGTAGAAGGTTCAGTTGTCTCTACTACAGAAGTAGGTTTTACTATATCATCAGGTTTATATTTTTTACTTTGACTCTTAGGTAAGAAACTACATACAACAGCAGTGGCAGCAACTATCCAGGCACAGATAGCAGTTTTAACTTTATTCTTTCTAAGTATCTCACTAACTTCTTTAGTCTCATTTTTAACTTTATTAAAACCATTTTTAAATTTATTACCAACCCATTTAGCGCCTTTACATATACCACCAATTATAGCAGTACCTGCAAGGAAACCAAGAATCTTTTTACCAAAGCCTGTCTTTTCCTTTTTATTATCTTTATTATCAATAACCATTAATTCTTTACATTCATTATTAGATTTAACACTAGTAGTATCATTAGATTTAACACTAGTACTTTCCACTACAGGAGTATCCTTTTTAGCGGTATAACTCGTAGTAAACTGCATATAACCAGTTTCATATGGATTATCATCTTCAGTTAAATACTCATAAGAATCTTCTTTTTTATCATTAGATATTTCAGTAAGTTTTACTTCAATACTTTCAAGTTCTCTTTTTTTCATTTCAAGTAATTTTAAGTATTTATATAATGTCTTATAATCACCTAATTTACTATAAGGTATATAAGCAGAATTACTATCATATCCTTGTATTTTAATTATCTTAGCATTCTTATATTCATTTTTCTTATATAAGTTTGTCATTTCATATAAATACTTTTTAATATATTTAATCCTATTATTAATTTCTTCTAAATCCATTTCATTAATATTCTTACTAGAAGTTTTTTTCTTTTCATCAACTACTTCAGCCTTTATAGTAGGTCTCTCCATTACTGGCTCTTCTGAAATAGTTACATATTTAGAAAGATTTTTTTCTCTTTCGCATAAGTCTTTAAATATACCTAGCTTATCTTTTGGCACTCCTACTTTTTTACCATTATAGTATTCATATGCTTTACTTGAACTAGTATCACTTAATAACTTGTTAATTTTAAATCTAACTACTTTTAATTTATCTTCCTTAGATAATTTTCTATAATCCATAGAATTTATATTAATTTTTTCCATATTCATAATTCAAATCCCCCTTTGAATGACACATATTTTAGCACATTTGTTTGCCTTTGTCAAGTATTACTACTTTTTACACAAACTATATAGTATTTTTACTTCTTTTATAGTAAGTGGTCTATACTCTCCTGGCATAAGACCTTTTAAATTTAAATTAGCATATCTTTCTCTTCTTAGTTTAATAACTTTATTGCCAACTGACTCAAGCATCTTCTTAATTTGATGGTTTTTACCTTCATGAATAGTTATTTCCACTACTGAAGTATTCTTCTTTTTATCATAACTTTTTAGTCTTACTCTTGCTTTCTTAGTCTTAACCTCATCAATAATAACACCATTTCTTAATTTCTGAAGACTAGGTATAGTAACTATTCCTTCTACCTTAGCAATATAAGTTTTATCTACTAAAGAGTCTGGTCTCATAAGTAAATTAGCAAGTTCTCCATCATTTGTAAGTATAAGTATACCTGTAGTATCATAGTCTAATCTACCTACTGGATATATTCTAGTAGTAGTATCAATTAAATCTACTACTGTTGTTCTACCTTTTTCATCACTAGTAGTAGTAACAACTCCTTTAGGTTTATTAAGTAAATAATATTCATAATTTTTATTAGTATCTAAAATATTTCCTTCTACTACAATAATATCCCCTGGTTTAACCGTAGTACCAAGTTTAGTAACTACTTCACCATTTACTTCAACTAAACCCTTAGTAATAAGTTCTTCGGCTTTTCTTCTTGAGCAATAACCAAGACCTGCTATTTTCTTTTGTAATCTTTCCATTTTA
>ENA-OOWZ01001202-OOWZ01001202.1-human-gut-metagenome-genome-assembly--contig:-NODE-1202-length-12872-cov-6.805571_pt1 | contig 12872 bp, 10 predicted proteins | sample MGYA00241580_ERZ501329 | MGnify/ENA primary metagenome ERZ501329 (study PRJEB25962, sample SAMEA2042923) | human gut metagenome | biome: human gut; feature: human-associated habitat; material: faeces... | reverse complement strand
TAAATGATGTAGAAAATTTAGATGATTTAGATTATGAAGAAAATGGAGAGCAATTAAAAAAACTACTTATTTTATTTAATATTTTAACATTAAATAAAATGCAAGAAAAATTTCCATTTGAAAAATACAAGAAAGATGAGTGGTCACTTGAACATATTCATCCTAGAAATATTAAAAGTATGGGAAATGATAAAGAAAAATGGAAATCTTTGTGTGATGATGAAATAATAACTATAAAAGATTTTATTGAATTATTTAAGAATAGAAATGATAAAGAAAAATTTGAATTATATAATAACATTTTAAGAAAAATGGAAGAACTAAGGCAAAATATAGAAAATAAAAAAGATGCAGTTATTTTAGAAGAATTCGAAGACATTAAAGATTTATCAAAAAATGAATATGGGGAAGAATTTATGAATTCAATTGCAAATTTAACTTTATTAGATAAAGATACAAATAGTAAAATAGGAAATAATTTTTTTGATACAAAAAGAAGAGAATTAATTAATGCCGAAAAAACAGGTGTTTATATTCCTATATGTACAAAAAATGTATTTTTGAAGTTTTATAGTAAGAATCCAAATCATATTTATTTTTGGACAAAAGAAGATAGAGAAGATTATAAAAATGCATTAAAAGAAGAGTTACAAAAATTTGTTGAAAGTGAGAGTGAAAGTGAAAATAATGAATAATACTGTATTAGATGAAGAAACATATAGTTTTTGGAAATTAATAAATAAATATAATATCACAATTCCTATGATTCAAAGGGATTATGTTCAGGGAAAAGAAGATAAAAGAATAAATGAAATAAGAGAAAAGTTAATAAATAACATAAAATTAGCAATACAAGGAGAAAAATTATTAGACTTTGATTTTATATATGGAAGTACGAAAATAAATGAAGATAATGAAGAAGAACTATCATTATTAGATGGGCAGCAAAGAATTACAACATTATTTTTATTACATTGGTATTTTGCAAAAAAGGAATGCAAAATGACTGATGAAGTAAAAAATATTATGCATAATTTTTCTTATCAAAATAGAGTCAGCTCAAGAGAATTTTGCAAAAGTTTAGTGGATAAAGAAATAAAAATTGAGAAAAATAAAAAAATAAGTGATTTAATAAGACAGAAAACATGGTATTATTCTGAATGGAATAATGATCCTACAGTAAAAAATATGCTTAATATGCTTGATTGTATCCATGAGAATTTTTATGAATATGAAGCTTTCGATAAGTTGATTGACGAAAATAATAGTCTTATCACATTTATGTTTATACCACTTGAAAAATTTAATTTAACAGATGAATTATATATAAAAATGAATTCTAGAGGAAAAAAATTAACAAATTTTGAAATATTTAAGTCTAAGATTTTAGAAATAATGAAAGAACAAAACGAAAAAGAATTATTAGAAGAATTTTCAGAAAAAATTGATATTACTGATTCTTTTCTAGGTCAAATAGAACGTGGTGAAAGAGCTCTAAGCGTAAAAACTTTAAAAAAAGTTATAAAATATACTGGAGTTTCTGCAGATTATTTATTATTTGGAAAAGATTCAAAAAATAATACCATAGAAAAAATAAATAATATACTAACTATAAATTCTAATAATATAACTTCTGATTTTATCTATCATGTCGTTATGTGTTCAAATGATTTTTGTAAAAAATTATTTGAAGAAAATAAAAAATAAATTTATTGGGCAAGATTTTCTATTGCATTTTTTTCTAATTCTGTAATATTAAAATTTTGTCCATTATTTTTAATTAATTCATGAAGTGTTTCTACTTTTCTTGTTTCTTTCAAAATATTTTCAAGAGGAACAACTTTGTTTAATTGTGTTTTTATTTTATTATATTCTTTTGTCATTCCTTCAAAATCTTCTTTGTTATAATATTCTTTCCAATTATTAATATATTTTTCCAATTTTTCAACCGAATTAGTTTGTTGATCTAATTCACTTTTTATATTATTTGAAATATTATTCAATAAAACATTTTTTCCGTTTTTTATTATAGATGTTACTGTTTTATCGATATATCCTTTTTTATATGTATTATTTATTGCCTTGTCTAACACATTTGATACAGTGTCTACAATTCCACCATTTCCTACTGCCATTCTTACTTGATCCATATTTTCAAAATTTCCTGTAACAATTCCAACAGCACTTTTCCCTAAATTAATTGCTGAATTAACTGCAGTATCAATTCCTGATTTTAATCCATTTTGTAATAATGCATTTTTTATATCAATAACTTGATTTTCAATTAAATCTGGTAAAATTGCTCTTAATCCAATATCTATTGCTGTATTTATTGTTTTTCCAAGTACACTATTTAAAAAATTATTTTTTTCTACATTAATATTATTATTAATTTCATTATTTAGTTCTACATAACTTTTTGCAGTTTCATTTGGTTTAGATCCTTGTGTTCCATAAAAATTCACTTCCATTACTATTAATTCGTTATTTGATGGACTCTTAAAAACAAAATCAAACTTCTTTGTTGCCTTTCCTATTGCACATAGATTTGTTCCATATTCTTTATCAATATCTTTATATTTCATTTGTTTTTGATATGGTATTCCAAGTTTTTTTATGAATTCCTCTACTAAGTCTTCCATTATTTTTCCACTGCGATTTTTTCTACTATTTGAATCTAATCCCACTTCTATTCCTATCGCATAATCAACAAGATTCTTAATTTTTCTATTACTTATCAAGTCAAATAATCCACTATTTTTTAAAAAAACTGCATAATTATTGATTGGCTTGTCAATTTCTTTAAAATCATAACAAATAAATTTTTCTTCTAGAAATTTAAAGTCCTTATCTTTTATAGAACTTAACATATCTACTGTTGATGAATTAATTATATGAAATTTATATTCGTGAGTTGCTAATAAAATTGGTATTGATTTCATTATTTCTGGATACTCATTTATTAAGTCAACAAATTCTTCCTCTATATTTTCTTTTCCAATCAGGCTATTTAATAAGTTTAAATGTCTTTCATAATCTTTGATATTTAAATAAACTTTAGAAAAATCAACAAAAAAATCTGCTGGGGTTATACTTTTTTTTAATGATAGCATTAAGCCATTAAAATTTCTTTTCACTTATATCACTTTCCTTTCTTCTTATTGTTAAATCTAAAAATTCTTTTTCTTTTTCAATACCTATATATCTTCTATTTAATCTGTTAGCAACAATTCCAGTTGTACCACTTCCATTAAAAGGATCTAAAATTAAATCATTCTCGTCAGTTGATGCTAATATTATTTTTTCTAATATTTCTATAGGTTTTTGAGTAGGATGTTTACCGCATTTTTTCTCGCTAGGTTTAGTTAAAGATGACTCCCAAACATCTTTCATTTGTTTACCATTATTTAATTCTCTCATCAAAGAATAATTAAACTTGTGTTTCACATTTTTTATATCTTTTTTTGCCCACAAAATAGTTTCAGTAGAATGAACAAAAAATCTACAACTAATATTGGGTGGTGGATTTAACTTTTTCCAAGTTATATTGTTTATTATTTTAAATCCTTCTTGTTCCAATGCCATACCTATAGAATAAATATTATGCATTGTTCCACTTATCCAAATAGTACCATTATCTTTTAATACTTGATAACATAGTTTAATCCATTTTCTATTAAATTTATGTTTTTCTTCTATATTGATGGATTTATCCCAATCACCTTTATTAACCGACACCATTTTTCCACCACTACAAGAAATACCATCACTAGATAAAAAATAAGGAGGGTCAGCAAATATCATATCAATACTTTTAGGTTCAATACCTTTTAGCATTTTAAATGAATCGCCTTGTATAAGTTTAAAATTTTGTTCTTCATAATAATACTTCTTACTCATACACTACCTCCTTTATATATTATACACTATTTATTACTCAAATCCTTTTTTATTTTCGTAATTTGTAATAATTACTTCTTCAACTTTACCTCTTTTCTTTCCGTTTGCATTTATATTTCTTTTTGCTTCAATTACATGAATATTAAAATCTTTGTATAACTCATTTATTAAAGTTGTATTGTGATTAGAAAGCATAACATAACATCCTTTATCAGATAATTCTTTAAATACTTTAGCAAGTCTTTTTTGTTCTTCTTTACCAAAACCATCTTCAGTATAACTATTAAATGTTGATGTATCTGAATCATAAGGCGGATCAAAATAAATAAAATCTCCTTTTTTTGCATCCTTTACTGCTTTCTCAAAATCAACTGATAATAATTTAATATCGTTATAGTTTAAGTAACCACATATAATACCTAAATTTTGTCCCTCATAAGTATTCACTTTAGTTTTCTTACCAAATGGTACATTAAACTCGTTTTTACTATTAACTCTATATAATCCATTGAAACAAGCCTTATTCAAATAAATAGTTCTTGCCGCTCTTTTATAATCTACTAACTTATTGAATTTCTTTTTATCTCTATCAATATTTCTAATTTCATAATAATACACTTCTGAATGTTCAGTTTCATGATGATTTAATTCTCTACACATTAAATCAAATTTTTTACTATCCTTAATACATTCATATACATTCATAAGTTCTTTATTATAATCATTAATAACAGCCTTTTTAGGTGAAAGTTCAAAAAGTAATGCTCCACCACCTATAAATGGTTCATAATAAATATTAAACTCATCCGGAACATATTGTTTTAATTTATCTATAATCTGTCTTTTTCCACCTGCCCATTTTACAAATGGTTTTCCTTTAATCATTTTTACACCTCTTTTAAATATTATAAATCCTCAAATTCTATTTCATTTTCCGCTTCATTATATAATTCTAATTTATTTTCAGCACTTACTTCTTCTACAAACCACTGATTGAAAGAACACATTTGTATAAATTCGCCTATTCTATTTACTTCATGCAATTCTTTTAAAGTAATAACCATTCCAAATTTAATATTTTCTCCATCTTTTGGATTTAATCTATTTTTAGTAGTAACACTAATACCCCACAAAGGATTTTCATAAGATTTTTTATCTCTACTTCTTGTAGAAAATCTTTCCTTAATACATTTCGTATTATCCCATTTTCTGAATTCTTTTCTAGCCTTTTCTTCTGTTGTCATTTCACCATCTTCATCTTGTAAATCATTATTTATTGAATCAATATTATATGTTTGATCACTTTTCTTATTTTTTAAACGTCCTAATTTTAATTCAAATTCTGTATTAGTATAATCAACACCTTGACTTCTATCACATTTTGGGAAATAACACATGGTCGCCTTTGCTGCGAAAGGATATTTTCCTTCATTCATAGGAACAGGCAACTGATAATTATAAGTATCATATTTTAATGAAACTCCAGAAATAACAAATTTAATTTCATCATTAGCAGTATTAATTATATCATTAATATTTGTTGGAACTATACCATGACCATAACGAAGTTTTTCTTGTTCCGAATATTTTTCATTCCATTTTTCACAGGAATCAATTAATATAGCTTTTGCTTCTTCTTTAGTAAAACCTAAAATATGTATTAAATATGCAATTTTTCTTGAAACCCACGGAGCTGCATATGAAGTTCCCATTTTTAAATGCTCTTGTCCCGGAATACAGCAAACATTAACCGGCATTTGAAAATCTCCTCCAAAATAACAAACATCAGGTTTCATATAAAAAGATAATACTCCTCCTTCTCGAGAATAACTTGCAATATTGCCATTTATATCAACTGGATTTACGACTATAGAATTAATCGAATCGGCAGGAGAACCAATCTTAAAATGCATGTTATTAGCATTATTAGGCATATTAGTTCCTGCAACAATAAAAATAACATCATATTTACTTTGAATTTCATCTAAAATTGAAGCCTCTGGAGAAATAAAATTTTGCTCTATTTCTTTATCTGAACCTAAAGACAAATTCCATACCTTAATATCCGGATTATCCATTACTATTTTTTCTATTTTTGTCATAATAGAAAATGAAGCATATTTACCACCCGGACTAATTCCAAAATGTCTAGCTTTAAAATTACCACAGCCATCATCTATTAAAGGATTCAAATTTGGACCATCTACAATAATAGACGATACTCCTGTTCCATGCATATAATCATCATCATTTGTAATATCATCAACATCATTATAGGAGTCAACCCATTCATGAAAATATACATTTTTATTAAACGGTGTATCTATTACTCCAATAATTGGTTCATTGCTAGGCTTTCTTATTCGTCTACTTGAATCTTCGTTTTGGTCAAGTGTATTCTCAGAAGGGATTTCACTTAAATCCTCTACTTCCATCGCAATCAAATATGGAGCATTCTTAGTTAGCTGATTCATTTCATTCGGATCTAGTAGTAATGTCGTATTTCTTATTCGTTCACTAGGAATATTTATTCCTATGCTTTCTAACAATTGCTTAGTATCCTTTTCTGTTTCAAAAATTGAAACAATTCTTCTTTCTTCAAAAGCTTCCTTAGATTCCAATACAAAAATTTTATTTATATTGGATATATCAACTATGGTACCCCAAAAATTTGATTTAGAAATTCCAATTTCGTTAAAATTCAAAATTTTATCAAGCATATCAAATGTACTATTAGAAACCAAATCATCTAATCTACTTTGAACACAAGATTTTATTACTTCTAATTTATTTATTGCAACATCAATATATTCTTTTTTTATGTAATAAGTAATAATATGCTTATCGCCACTACTAGTAAATCTAGCACCAACTATTTTCTCCCTAGGAAACAAGCATGATATTCGTCTTGATTTTGATACAATATCTACATATTCTATTGACACCAAAGCTCCATCAATTAAATCTATTTTATTCCAATAAGTTCTACACGACTCAAGATTTAATAATAATTTTTCTATTTTACTTGAGTTTACAGATACACCTTGCTTCATTTTAGGTGGCCCAAACGAACCTGTTCCTTTTTTTTGTTTAAATTTTCCTCTTAATTTCAACATTTTATTCATTTAAATCACCACTTATCAATCTTGAAACTGAACTTTTTGATTTCCCAGTTAAAATTTCAATCTCTCTAGTTGTAAAACCAAGTTTTGAAAGATTTAAAATATCTAATTGTTCAATATTTTCTTGAAGAATAATAGTATCATATACTCTTTTTAAATAATCATATTGATTTTCAGGGTCACTAAAAGCAAGCGAAGTTCTTAAAATATTTTTCATTTCCCCAGGATATGGAATGTTTTTGTACAAAGATAATATTTTTCTAAATAATTTACTATTTTTAGTCGCTCTTTTAAATTTTGGTAACATCTCATCAAGCATTATTTCAGCGGTATCAATTAATTCCTCTTTTGTATACCTATCAAAAGAAATTACAGCATCAAAGCGTCTCTTCAATGCCTTATCAATATTTTTATATAAATTGGTAGTTGCAAAAATCACAATATTATTTTCCAAGTCATCAAGTTCTTTTAGAAATGCAGTCGTAACTCTACCCATTTCTCTTAAGTCATTAGAATTTATCCTATCTAAAGCAATCGCATCAATTTCATCAAATAAAATAATACAATTATTAATATTTGGAATCATTTTTATTTCATTAAACAGATCACCAATATTCTTTTGCGTTTGTCCTAATTTACTATCAATAATATAATTAAAATCAACAATATACAAAGTTCTATTTAAAATCCTTGAAATTTGTTTTACTGTTTCAGTTTTTCCCGTTCCTGGAGGACCTTCAAACATAAACTTATTAATAAATGTATGACTTTTTAAAGAATTAATAATACCTTTAACATCATTAGTAATTGCTTTAGGTAATGGCAATGTACTATTATCAAAATTTAATTTTTTCAAAAATTTCAAATTATAAACAACTTCCTGAGGTATAAAATAATTCGAATCTGATAATAAAGTCATTATATAATCCCCTAATTGATTATCTCCATCATCATAAAAATCCTTTGCTATCATTAGAGCTTCTGCTCTAAATGCAGCACCATTATTTTCTTGGTGATATCTTATAAGATTTATTACATTTTTTTTCTTCATATGTTTTCCTCCTCTTACTATTTATAGTATAACACATTGGGACAAACATAGCAATAGTTGGGACACATTTTTAAGAATATTTTAAAAAATGTTAAATTAGTACAATTAAAAAGTACAATAACTTGCACTATTTAATCTATACTCATTATTCCCCATAAAAAATGTATCTCCTTTTTTAACAGTATAATTTGTATAAGATTCAGTTCCAGGAATTTTAAGCACTTGTCCAATTTGAAGAGTATTACTTTTTAAATTATTTAAAGACTTAATATCATTAACACTAACTCCATATTTATTAGCAATTGTATACAAGTTATCTCCCTTAACTACAACATAGTTTATACCAGCACTTGATGGTTTATCGTTTTCCGTCACATCTGTAGTCACTGTCGGAATAAGAAGTTTTTGCCCGATACTTAGTGTATTACTTGTAAGCTTATTTGCGCTTTTTATCTTATCAACACTAACATTATACGAGTTAGCTATCTTATAAAGCGTGTCTCCACTTTTAACTGTATAGTATATTCCTTTATCATTTTTACTAATATCTATATCAATGTCTTTCTTCTTAGGTACAAGTAGTTGCTGATTAATAGTCAAAGAATTTCCTTTTAAATTATTGATCTTCATCAAAGTATCAACAGTTGTATCATACATACTCGCAATTTTCCACAAAGAGTCTCCACTTTTAACAGTATAAAGTAAGTAATCCTCTAAAGGTTTCTCTTCGTTCATTTTAACCTTCAAATTCTGTCCCACACTAATTGTATTAGATTTCAAATTATTTAACGCTTTTAACTCATCTACAGTAAGACCAAACTTATTAGCAATTATCCATAAAGAATCTCCTTTTTGAACAGTGTAGAAGTCACTTGCTGAAGGTGCAGTATAAGGTAAACCTTTATATTCAGTAATAGCTCTTACTACTGCTTCTGCATAATCTTCATAATTATTTTTAAGTTGTATAGCGTCATCTCCTTTAGAGTCTAAAAAACCATATTCAACAATAACCGCTTCCGTGTCAGGGGTATTTCTATGTATAAAATAATAATCTTTTATAGGATTAGAAGGAAGTCTTTGCTGATAATTCTTTCTAATATTTTGTCCAGATTTTTGAAGCTCTTCTAATATTTTATTAGAAAATGTAGAATTATTTCTAAGAGCATAGATTACTTCAGCACCGTCTCCACCACCTGCATTAATGTGATTACTTATTACAATAACATCTTTAGAAGTACCAAAAGCATTCTTAATTCTGTTTGTTCTTTCAGTTGAATCAATTGTCTCATCAGTAGTTCTAGTTATATAAGTAGGAATACCTAACTCTCTTAGTCTGTCATACATATACTTACTAATAAGTAAAGTTAAATCCTTCTCAATAATTCCATTTCCACTAGCACCTGGATCACTTCCACCATGCCCAGCATCTATAACAACACCTTTTAAAGCCATATTTACCACCTAATTTAGTATATGAAACATTGGGCTTTAGGTGCAAGATAATATTTTTTAAGTTTTAAAATAAGAAAAAACTTAAACATAAGTCAAAGTTAAATTATTTACTACTCACAAATTCTTTTATGAATATTTTTTTAATTTCTATATATCATACAACAAAAAGGCCAATTTATCATTGTTTTTTATTGCATAGTTTTATACAAATAAAAAAACAATACTTCACTTCAACTTCAAAGTATTGCTTTTTACTAATTCAAGTTCTCTTTCTTTAAGTTCGTTTTGTTTTTCAATTGCCTTAGCTAATCTTTCAAGTGTCTTAGCGTTTTGATTAAACTCTTTTAAAGCATTCTTAAGCCCTTCAGTTCTTTCTAAAGCTATTTTCAAACTTATAATATAAGCTTCTAAATTACCCATGATATCCTCCCTTAGTGACTACATATTATATTCTAACTTCCTTACTTTGTCAAACTTTTCTTAGAAAAACTAGTATGCAAATAATTTTTAATTCTCTCTTTATTCAAGTACCCATTAAAAAGCTTCATCATTTCTTTATTTTGAAAGCAATTTCTAACTATCATTTCACTATCAAATAAATTAAGTAAATCTTTTCTCATGTCTCTAACTTCATCTAATTTGTTTATGTTACTAAGCTTGTTCCCAGCTCCACCTACACATCCCATCGGACAGGACATCACTTCAACAAAGTCATATTTAACAGTCTTATTCTTAATTTTATCAAGCACTTCTTTTGCATTCTTTAGTCCATACACTACAAGCACATTAAGTTTCATACTACCTATACTAACACTAACTTCCTTAAAGTCTTTAGTATCTCTAATAACTTCACAAGTATTTTTATCTTCACTTTTCCCATTCAAGTAACTAACAGCTCTTAAAACAGACTCAGTAACCCCACCAGTACTTCCAAAAATAACTCCACTTGAACTAGCCTTACCCATTAACTTATCAAACTCACCTAACCTAATATTCTTAAAATCAATTTTATTCTCCTTAATCATCATACTAACTTCAGTTGTAGTTAAGTAGTAGTCCACGTTTTTAAATCCGTCGTTCATAAGCTCTTTTCTATTGTTTTCAAACTTCTTAGCTGTACAAGGCACAATTCCAACAGTAACAATTTTCTCTTTAGGAATATGATTTTCCTGACTAAAATAGCCCTTAACTAAAGCCCCCATAATAGCATTAGGACTCTTAACTGTACTTAAGTTACTTATAAACTCAGGGTACTTTCCTTCAACATACTTAACCCAAGCAGGACAACAACTCGTAAACATAGGCAAATTCTTATTATTTTTAACTCTATCAATTAATTCCTTGCTCTCCAAACTTGTAGTAACATCAGCACCAAAAGAAGTATCCAAAACATAATTAAAACCAATATCCCTTAAAGCAGCAATTAACTTTTTATAAGAGTTCTTATCATATTCCATATCAAAGCATTCATTAATACTCGCTTTAACAGCAGGAGCAATAAAAGCAACAACTACCTTTTCTTTTTCATTTATAATATTCATTACTTTTCTATAGTCATATTTTGGACAAAGTGCTCCAGTAGGGCACATCAAAATACAGTTTCCACAGTTAACACACTCATGAACATCTTTTTCAAGATTTAATCCAGTGACATTATTACACGTCTTAGTGCATAACCCACAGTTTATACACTTTTCTATAATTCTATTAATACTAGGATTTTCATTACTTACAAAAACTTTCTTATTAGTTTCTTCTATCTCAACATATCTAACAAAATGATCTTTATCAATTCCACATTTAGGACAATAAAAGTTAGTCTCTTCATACTCGTTTTCATTTGCTATATAATGACATAAATTACACATATATTTCATACTATTCACCTAGTATAATTTTATCATAACCAACTAACTTTATCAATGAAGTTCTTTACACACTCCACTTTTAGGCTCGTAAAAGCAGTGATTTTTATATCTTCCTGAATAGCTTTGACCAAACCAAGTATTCTTGCAGTTTTCTTTAGTTTTAGGTGCATAAAAGTATAGTGCATTAGTAGCAGGATGATAGTATTCTCCCTTTAAAACCCTTTTAGCAAGTTCTTTTTCTTTAGTAGTACTCGAACTTTGAAACAAACTAGATTTAGTCCCACTAAATTGATTTTTCTGATAAATAACGTCAGTAATAGTTCTAACATTAGTAAAATCTAAACAATCAGCAATTGCGCGATTTACTACAACGTTTCCAACCATAAGCATTCCAAGATCTCCTTCTGCTAAAGCTTCAGCTCTCATTATTCTTGCACACAAATCCAGTTCTTTAGTACTATAATTTATTAACATATCTTCACCCTTATTTAATTTTATTCACATTTTTATAAAAAAGTCTTTTATTTTAACTAAAACTATGATAAAATTAATAGCGTGTTAGGGGTATAATATAATGGTAGTATTAACGTCTCCAAAACGTTCCGTTCGGGTTCGAGTCCTGATACCCCTGCCAAGATAATACCGATTTTTTTCTTATTAAATAAGAGAAAAATCGTTTTTTCATTATTTTTATTAGAAGTTAGTATCACACTTGAAGTGATTAAATTAAATATATATAAATACAGTGTAGGTGAGAATTGTTTTGAATTAATTATTATTTTTAAAAATATTTATATTAATGATGTGTTTTAGTTCCAATAAAAATAATTAACCCATCTCAAAAAATCATAAACATATAATTTTCGTTTTAAAATTTAATTTTTGTAAAACGTAATAAATTTTCTACCGATATCAGTAAAAGTATGATATAATTTAAATATTAGGAGGAGAAAGAAATGAAAAAACAAAATATTTTTATATTAGGTTTGATATTATTAGCAGTTATCTCATTTGTAATATTCATACTAGTATCAGGTAGTGGCAATAAAGGTGGTTTTAATACACCAAAAGATATTAATGACATTATTAATACAATAAATAAAAACAATAAAAATGTTTTACCTGAACTTGAAACTATGAAAATAAATGTGAAAAATATTGATGAAGTTACTAGCTATACTGGTTTAACAACAAATGATGGAATTGAATCAATTACTGTATCAGTACCAGTGATGACAGCACAAGCTTATTCAGTGGCTATTGTTAAGGTTAAAGATAGTGCTGATGTAGAAAAAATTAAACAAGAAATGCTAGATAATATTGATATGAGACGTTGGATTTGTGTTTCTGCAGAACAATTATATATCACTAATAGTGGTAATATAATATTCTCTGTAATGGCTGATAAAGATATTGCTGAAACTGTATATAATGATTTTAAGAAATATGTAAATAATAATATTGGAAAAGAATTAGAAA
>ENA-OOWZ01001186-OOWZ01001186.1-human-gut-metagenome-genome-assembly--contig:-NODE-1186-length-12969-cov-3.687626_pt1 | contig 12969 bp, 14 predicted proteins | sample MGYA00241580_ERZ501329 | MGnify/ENA primary metagenome ERZ501329 (study PRJEB25962, sample SAMEA2042923) | human gut metagenome | biome: human gut; feature: human-associated habitat; material: faeces... | reverse complement strand
CTCCCCCGCCCGCATTCGCGTGCGATTGCCCGAACGCCGCCTTCTGCCTTTCGGAAAGCATATGCGCTAAGTGCGTTGCCGTATCCAAAAAAGCGGACGAATGCCGCATGAAGATAGACAGGATACTTACCGGCAGATACACCGGCATACCGATAATGCTTATGCTTCTTGCGCTGGTGTTCTACATAACGCTTGAAGGGGCGAACTATCCCTCCGCGTGGCTGAGTAAGCTGCTGCTTTCGCTTGAGCCGCCGCTAAATTCCGCACTGCTCTCGCTCGGCCTGCCGCAGGGCGCGGCGCTTGCGCTCAGCGCGGGGGCATACAGGGTGCTTGCGTGGGTGGTGAGCGTTATGCTGCCGCCGATGGCAATATTCTTCCCCATGTTCACCTTCCTTGAAGAGCTTGGCTATCTTCCCCGCGCGGCGTTCAATATGGACCATTATTTCAGCCGCTCCGGCTCCTGCGGCAAGCAGGCCCTGACCATGTGCATGGGCTAAAACCGAATGCGGGCTTGCGCATTTCATTCTACTAATGTATGATGTACAAGAAAGTGCGCAAGATAATGCGCAAGATAAACAATGGAGGAAGCACCTTGGACAGATATGACCCGCCGTATACCATCACGGACAGCATGCTTGAGCGCGTGGCATCAATATCCGAAAAGCTCGGCAGAATAAGCACGGCGCGCGGGCTTGAAAATAAGCCGCAGCTGCGCAGAAACAACCGAATAAAATCCATACATTCATCTTTGCGGATAGAGGCCAATTCCCTATCCCTGGGGCAGGTGCGCGACGTTATAGGCGGAAAGATGGTAATAGGCGCGCAAAGGGAAATACAGGAGGTTAAAAACGCATACGAAGCCTATGAGCGGCTTCCCGAAATAGACCCATACAGCATTGACGATTTGAAAACGCTGCACGGCATAATGACAAAATGCGTTGTGGAGGAATCCGGCTTTTTCCGCACTGGGGAAGAAGGAGTGTTCAACGGCGACAGGTGCGTTTTCGTGGCCCCGCCGGCAAAGCTTGTGAACGAACTTATGGAAAATCTGTTTGACTGGATGAACCGCGCAAGGGGAAGCGTGCATCCGTTGATACTGTCCGCAGTGTTTCATTATGAATTTGTGTTTATCCATCCGTTTGCGGACGGCAACGGCAGAATGGCGCGGCTTTGGCACACGGCGCTGCTTTCAAAGTGGAAGCCCATATTTGAATATATTCCGCTTGAAAGTCAAACGGAGAAGTTTCAGGACGAATATTATAATGCCATTGCCGCCTGCCACGGCGAAGGCCGCGCGGATACATTTATAGAGTTCATGCTGAGGATGATAGACAGCGTGCTGGACAAGCTTGCGGAGCAGATAGCGCGCGCGGACGATCGGCTTCCGCTTTGCGTGAAAAAGCTTATGGACCGCATGGAGTACGATACTCCGTATACTGCGGCGGAGCTGATGCAAAGGCTTGAGCTCAAATCAAGGAACGCCCTGCGCAATAACTACCTTTCCCCCGCCATGCGGCTTGGGTTGGTGGTTATGACAATTCCCGATAAGCCCAACAGCCGCAATCAGCGCTACATAAAAATATAAAGCAAAAAGGCACGGTTCAATGCCGTGCCTTAGCTTTTGCCTGAATGGGATATTAGCCGTTATAGTGGCTGAACATATTGTCCGTTGCGGTGCGGATGGCGCGGGTAACGTCCGCCACCTTGTCCGCGGCCCAGGTTTCGGGCTCGCCGCGCAGGAAGGAGGTCTTGTCCACCCTGTTGTCGAATACGCCTATTGGCACATGATATGTTTTGCCGTGCGCGTTTACGGTAACGGTGTTTTCAACCTGGCTGGTTTTGATAAGGTATTCCATATCGTCGCAGCCGTAGTCGCCCAGCATTACCGCCATGGGCACGCCGTGGTGCAGATTGGAGCCGGGGTCGTTGGGGTCCGCCCTGTCCGCATTCTTGCGGCGGGATTCTTCGGGCGTTACCCAAATATAGAGTATAACGGCCTGCTCAAGTATTTCCGGGCAGAACATGGGCAAGGAATACTGATAGCCGAACGTTCCCGTGAGCGGCATTGCCGCGCCGTCCGGACCGCCGCGCGCGCACTCGATTATTATGGTCTTGTTCTCAAAGCTTTCGGGGTAGCCGGCATGCTTTTCATTAAGCATTGCGCGGGCCTCCTTTTCAAGCCTTTCGGCAATGGTATTCCGCGTGTTTTCATCCAGCACGCCAAGCCTGTTCGTTATGCCCGCGCCCGCGGCAGCCCTGTCGAACCGGTCGAAAAGCAGCTTTGCCGCGGAGTCCGGCTTCGCAATGTTGCGGTTCATCAGGTCGTGATAATCCTCGTTGAGCAGATTGCACAGCGTGCCCCAGTCGCGCCCGTCAAGGAAAGGCGCTTCGCCGGGATAGAACACGCGCGGCTTATCGAGCTTTGCAAGCTCCTCGTCAATGCGGCGCATCATATGCACATAGGGAAAATCGTCAAGCTGAAGGTTTTCGCCTATATGGAACTCGTTCTGCAGCCTTTCCGGCTCCACATGCGCCATAAAATTCCTCACCTCGGACTTGCCGGACGCCGGCAGCGCCTGAAGCAGAACCACCTTGAATACGTTGTTTTTCATGCTGTCTCCTTCTTTCTGTATCAGTAAATCAGTTTAAGCCATTTATGCTTGTCCACGGTTATATTGCGGTGCTTATCAACGTATGCAATTATCAGCTCCGCAATTTCGGTGGGCAGCTCGCGCACGGTTTGGCATTGGCGGTAAATGTCGTATCCGCCCGCGCCCGATGCACGGTAATTATTCATGCAGAGCGTAAGGCGCTTATCGCCGCTCAGCTCCTCGCCCTTATATTTTATAGAAACCACCCTGTCCCCAACGCTTCGGCGTATATCGAACGCGGCTTCTATGCCCGAAAAATAATCGTAATTGAAATGCTGCTCTATCGGCGTAAGGAAGCTTTCGCTCACTTTCAGCTTGCCGTCGGCATCTATCGCAAAGTATTCAGCGCTCCGCTCCAATGCGCATTTAAGCTGCGCGCGCGTGACGCAAAGGGTTTTGAGCGTGTTCGGGTAAATATAGGTTGATACGATGTCGCGTATGGTAACGTCACGGTTCAGCCCCTTCACCGTGTTGCCGAGGCTTGTTGCGGAAATGTCCGCGCCCGTAGCTTCAAGCTGAACCTGATTGAAAAAGTTGGCTATAAGGCTGCCGTTCGCGGCCATTTTTATATGCTCATCCGGCAGAAGCTCCGCATCAAGATGCCCGACAGGCGTATCGAACCACACGGCGGCCCGCTCCTCATACGGGGCGAGCAGCTCATGCGCGGCTGCGCTTTCGTTATTCCCCGCGGGGCAAATGCGGGAGACTGCGCTTACGCCGTTTTCAACCGATATGTCAAGCTCGATATACTCCTTCGCCTTGTCGGCAGGCTGGCAGGTGAACGTGCCGCAAACGCGCTTATTCTCCGCCGCCATGTGCTGATGCCCCGCAAGGAGAATATCGTAATCAAGCTCCGCGCATATTCTGTACCCCTGGTTTTCATCCGTTGCGGAAAGGAGAGCGCCGGTTGCCAAATCGCGCTCGTACCCGCCGTGGTATATGCATATGTTTATGTCCGTATGCTGCGCCTTGAGCTCGCTTAAAGCCTCCTTTGCGGCGGTGAAGGCGTCGGTAACGGTTATGCCCCGCATATTCTCTCTCTTTTCAAATATGTTCACATAATGCGTTGTAACACCAGCAAGCCCCACGCGAAGGCCGTTTTGCATGGTTATTACGGCGGTACCTTCAACGCCCCTTATGCCGCGCACGTTCGCGCAAAGGCATTTTGCATTGAGCGCGGCAAGATATTCCTCTATCGCCGCTTTGCCGTAATTGAAATCGTGATTGCCAAGGGTTACAAAGTCGTACCCGCCTATGTTCATAAGCGAAGCTATTGTTTTGCCGCCGTGCTCTGTTTGGCTGTAAAGATAATATGTGAACGGGCTGCCCTGAAGTATGTCCCCGCCGTCTATTATAAGCGTATCGCCATCCTTTTTGAAGCCGGCAATGCAGTTGGAAAGTCCCGCGGCTATGCGGCTGCCCGTGGCGTAGTCGACGGGTGAAAACGCGCCGTGAACATCGCTTGTGTAGTATATCTTTAGCTTTTTCATGGTTATGCTATGCATAATGCCCCGTGCTTTTGATGCGGCGGGGCATTGCTAAAATCAAAAATTTGTGTTTTATGCGCCGTGCGCCAGCTTGCGGCGTATCCTTGTGGATACAAGCTCTATTATAAGCACCAGCACCATCAGCCCCCATACGAACGCGCCTACCATTGCCCAGCGGCGGCTGTTAAGGCACTGCACAAGCGATGCGCCTATGCCGCCCGCGCCCACTATACCAAGGGTGGTGGCATCCTTCAGGTTTATGTCGAAACGGTAAATGGTTGTTGAAATAAAGCTTGCGGTAAGCTGGGGTATAACGCCGTAGCGGATCTTTTGAAAAGGCGTGCAGCCCATCGCGTCCAGACTTTCGAGTATATGCGTATCAAGATCCTCTATTGCCGTTATGTACATTTTTGATATCATGCCTATTGAGCATATGGACTGCGTTATAACGCCGCAGGCCGCGCCCGGGCCTGTAACGCGGATCCACATAAGCGCCCAAACAATGCTGGGTATTGTGCGTATCATAAGAATAAGCACCCTTACCGCGTATGCTACGGGCTTAGGCATAATGTTGAACGAAGCGAGAAACGCAAACGGAATTGCGAGCACCGCGCCTATAAGCGTGCCGAGCACCGCAATGGCGATGGTTTGCAGCAGAAGATACGGAACGTCCGTATCCGATGTGCCGAAAAGCAGAGCGGTATCCGGGCTGAAAACGCCGTGCAGCACGCCCTTTGCAACCTCCGTGCCCGTTACGGTAAGGCCGGTGAACTTTATGTCCGATGCGGACCAGCCAACCATTACAACTATCAGCAGCACTATCGCAAGATACAGCACCCATTTGCGCGGGCGGTTGGCGTACATTTCCGCAACGGTCAGCTTTTTGTCCAGCGTCTGTTCAATTTCCTCTATCAGGTTCTTCTTTTTCTTTTCCATGACGCCCTCCTCATCAGCTAAGCTTCTTGCGCAGATATTCGCTGAAAAAGTCTATCGCCACAACAACCACAAACAGCGAAAGCAGCACCATGCCAAGGCTGTTGTAATCGCGCCAGCCTATGCGTTCGTTTATGGTTATGCCAAGGCCGCCCGCGCCAACGTAGCCAAGTATGGCGGAAGCGCGCACGTTCATTTCAAAGCAATAAAGGCTGTGGCTCAAATAAACGGGCAGTATCTGCGGCACGCAGGCCGACCAGAACGCCTGGAACTTGTTAGCGCCCAGCGCCTCCATGGCCTCAAACGGCCCCATGTCGATAGTCTCTATGCTTTCAAAAAGCATTTTGGCAACTATGCCGAACGTGAATATGGCTATTGCCACCGTGCCCGAGAATGTGCCAAGCGAGAATATAAGCGCGCACACAAGGGCTATTATAAGCGTTGGCAGCGTGCGTATAAGGGCCAGTATAAAGCGGCATATGCTCACAATAACAACGCTGTGGTTAATGTTGCTGGATGAAAGTATGGCGATGGGCAGCGCCAGCGCGCAGCCTATAACCGTGCCCAGTATGGACATCTTTATAGTGTCAAACAGCGGGGAGATGACCTTTGGGAAAAAGCTCCAGTCCGGCTGCAGTATCTTTTTGAGCAGATCCAGCATTTTGCTGAACTTGTTTATTACGGTGCCTATGTCAAAGCCCGTCATTATAAGCGAAAGATATATCGCCGCCGCAAGAAGGATTATTATCAGCGGCGCGCGGCTCCTGCGGCGCAGCACGCTATGGCCGTTGGCAAGGGTTATGCGCTGCGGCTTAAATATTTTGTCGTACAGAGTTTCCTTTATTATTACGGGGCTGTTTTCGTTTTCCATATTATCAGCCCTCGGTCTTTATCTGGTGCAGCTCGCCCTCGCCTTCGCCCATTGTGGGGATCTTGGTGCCGTTGTACACCTCGTCTATCTGCTCCTGCGTTATGGTGCTTGCGGGCCCGTCGAAAACTATTTCGCCCGCGCGTATGCCAATAACCCTGTCGCAATATTTAAGCGCCAGGTCAACATGGTGAATATTGAGCAGTATGGATATTTTGTATTCCTTGTTTATGCGCACAAAGTCCTGCATGACCTGCTTTGCGGTTATCGGGTCAAGCGAGGCCACGGGTTCGTCCGCAAGTATTATCTTCGGGTTCTGGTTAAGCGTCCGCGCGAGCGCTACGCGCTGCTGCTGGCCGCCGCTCAATTGGTCGCAGCGGGTATAGGCCTTATCCAAAATGCCCATCTTGTCCAGACTTTCAAGCGCGCGCATCTTCTGCTCCTTGGAGAATATGCCGAACAATACCTTGAAGAAGGGCATATCGGGCACGTCCGCCGTGAGCACGTTCTTTATGGCGGTGCTGCGGGAGACCAGATTGAAGCTCTGGAATATCATGCCCACCTTGCGGCGGTATTTGCGCAGTGCCTTGCCGCGCAGCGTGTTTACGTCCACGCCGTCAACGGTAAGCTGACCCTTTGTAACGTCGTGCATACGGTTGATGCAGCGCAGTATTGTGGACTTGCCTGCGCCGGAAAGGCCTATTATGGCCACGAACTCGCCCTGCTCTATTTTCAGGTTTATGTCCTTTAGCGCCGTGAAGCCGTTTGGATAAGTCTTATACACATTTTTGAATTCTATCATACTGCGACTCTTTTCTTATGTATTATGGGAAAAAGCGCCCTGTATAGGCAGGGCGCTTTGCGGTTCGGATTATTATTCGGAAACGGCCTTAAGAGCAGCGCGGGCTCCGTCATAATCGGAATCGACGGCCTTGGCATAACCGGTGTGGCTGTACACATCGAATATGGCCTTGCCCTCTTCGGTATTGATTATGTTGATGAAGCAATCCTGAAGAGCCGCTACTATTTCGGGGGTGTAATACTGGCTGGCCTTGGAGATGGCAACGGTGTCGTTGTAGATACCCTCGGTCACGCCGATAACGTTGAGCTCGTTCCATATGGACTCGGAGCGGCCCATGCCCTGCTTGCCGGTTTCGTCCTTCTGGTCTACGGGCAGCATCCAGCTGGCTTCGTAGTCGTTACGGCCGTCGGCATAGCAAACGATGATGTCTACCTGCTCGGCAGCGGCGTAGGAGAAGGCGGTGCCGTAGCCGGAATCAAGGGGAATGACGTTGGAAAGATCGGAGATCTTCTTGCCGTCGTAATTGGCCATCAGCCACATGGAAGGATAGATATAACCGGCGGAAGAGGAGGTCTTCTGCACCGCCCAGCGGGCGCCGTCAAGATCTTCCCAGGTGAGGGCTTCGCCGTTGTTGACCTTCTCGGCCAGCTTCTTGCCGTATTCGGTGGGGGCGGCGTAGATCAGGGAACGATAGTAGGTTACCTGGGGGCCGTCCTTCTTGGTGGCGTTAGCTTCGCCGTTCCAGTCCGCGGGGTTGGTGCTGTCGTTGGACAGGCCGTTGCGGGTGGCGGTCAGTATAACGTCGGTATCATCGGAATAGAGGGCATAGGTGCCGCCGGGCAGCCAGCCAAGATCGATGGAGCCGGCAGACATGGCCTCGCCGGTGGCGTCGTAGCTGGTGCCTACGGTGATGTCAACTTCGTCTATGTCGTAGCCAAGTTTGGCCATTTCGGCCTTGACAAGCTCGGGCAGGTTCTGGGTACCGGCGATTATAACGTCGGCATCCTTGGAAGGAACGAACTCAAGGGTCAGCTTATCGAAATGCTGATTGGCGGGTTCGGCGGTGGGTTCCGCAGTGGTGGGCTCCGCGGTGGGTTCGGTCGTCTGGGCGGGGGTGGTAGAGACGGGCTCGTCGGTGTTGGCGGGCTCGGCGTTCTGAGTGCAGGCGCAGACGGAGATCATCATAACAAGTGCTATCAGCAGTGCTACGATCTTCTTCATTTTGTAGATTTCCTCCATACTTTTTTATTCACGGCTAAACGCCTGTGAATTTAAAAATTTTTGGCTTTATTTGCCGCAACAAAGTATACCACACAAACATTGCATTGACAATGCCGATGAATATATTGTTTTCAGATTAGACAAATTAGCCGAGCAGCATATTCTTCACGCGGCCTATGGCAATATAGCCGTGCAGCACGGCCCCAAGGTCGCTGCCCTTTTCTGTGCATTCGGGGTCAAGCAACTCTGCATACGGCGAAAGCGCGCAGCCGTTCTCATTCTCGGCAGTATTATAGAAATTTTCGAAGAAACAATGCGGCTCTATCTTAACGTCCCTCAGTATGCCCCTGTATTCGTTAAGCGTGCAGTCGGGGAAATTTACGTTCCATATTTCGCCCGCAAGCGGCCTTTGAATAAGCTCCCGCGCTATTTCGTAAAGGAACATGTCCGTAACCTCGCGGCAGCCGACGTGCGTTTCGGAAAAGGCTATTGCGGGAACGCCGTTCAAAAGCGCCTCCATCGCAGCGCCCACGGTGCCGGAATAGGCAATATCAAAGCCCGTATTAAAGCCCGAATTTATGCCGGAGAACACAACGTCCGGCTTTACGGGCAGGAGCGACTTTATGGCCGTCTTTACGCAGTCCGCAGGCGTGCCGCTAATTACGTAAGCGGCTTTTACGTCCGCGGGAAAATTGCGCTTTTCAACGCTTATCTCCCCCGCTATGGTTATCTTCTGGGACATGCCGCTGCACTGCCCGGCAGGCGCGGCCACCCAAACGTCGCCCAGCCGCGCGGCAGCGTTTGCCAGGCGCAAAAGCCCCGGCGAAGCTATGCCGTCGTCGTTGGCAACAAGTATGTTAAGGCGTTTGTTCATATTTTATATACTCCTTTGCCGGCGCTCATCTGCCAAGCACCCAACCTTAACATGATACCATTTGAGGTTAGGAGAAGCAAGGGATGGAACAAAGGGAAATATATTTGCTGCATATTGCAAAAAATGTCTAAAAATAAAAGTTTTTGCTATTGAGTGCAAAAACTTTTACTTAGCGGCTCCGCCTTGGGCGAAGGGATAGACTGTATTATGCGCAAAAGCTGTTCGGTATCGGCCACATCGGTATTATAGCGTTTGCCGTCCGCAGAACGCATTTTCAGTTGACTACAATTTGTAGTCAACCGACTGCCTTCTTTTTTTAGACGTGTTTTAAGAATGCTCCGATACTTTGCGGCATGGCGTGAATCCGGCTGGTCTGTCAGCGCGGCTACCACATCCACTACCGAAAAATACCATTCTTCTCTTTCTTCGTCCCATGCCGTGCGTATACGCTGGTTTTCAAAAAGCTGTATATTGTCGTTCGGCTCCATTGTGCATATCCCCATATATGTGTAGCTACTTTTATTTTACCGCAAAAGCGTGCTTTACCGCAACCGCCTCCCCCTTCCCGCATAGTAATAACCCAAAGGGGGTGAGGCCGCATGGCGGGGCATGAGGTTTATTGTGTTGCGGCGGAGGGGGCGGAAAGGCCGCTTGGCGAGATTCTGGAGGAACTGTTGGAGGAAGCGATAAAGGCGGAGGGGTATGAGGACAAGGGCGGACTATCGGGCGGCGCTGTACATGCGCCTTTCAAAGGATGACGACGGCGCGGCGGAGAGCGCAAGCATAACCACGCAGCGGCAAATGCTGCGCAGCTACGCGGCGGAGCACGGGTACGCCGTGCAGGATGAGTATAGTGACGACGGTTATTCGGGCGTAAGCTTCGACAGGCCGGAGTTCAGGCGGATGATAGCGGACATCGAGGCGAAGAGGGTCAACCTTGTTATAGTCAAGGATCTGTCCCGCCTGGGACGCGACTACATCACGGCGGGGCAGTATACGGAGATATATTTCCCAAGCAAGGGCGTGCGCTGCATAGCCGTAAACGACGGCTACGATTCGGAAGGGCCGTATACGGACATTGCGCCCTTCAAAAACGTTATAAACGAAATGTACGCCCGCGACATATCGAAAAAGATACGCTCCGCGTTCGCTGCCAAAATGCGGGAAGGGGCCTACGTTGCGGCGTTTGCGCCGTATGGCTATCAAAAGGATGCGGCGGATAAGAACCGCCTTGTAACCGATGCATGCTCGGGCGAAGTGGTAAAGCGCATATTCACAATGGCTGCGGGCGGCGCGAAGCCCGCCGACATAGCGCGGGCGCTGAACGCGGAAGGTATCCCCCGCCGTATATCGCTGCATAACGCACGGCGGTATGAATACAGGGCGGCAGGAATGGACGGGCTCAACGGTAGCCAAAATGCTGCGCAATATGGTTTACATCGGGCATACGGCGCAGGGGAAAACCGAAAAGGCGTCGTTAAAAAGCCGCGTGAGCATGAGCAAAGCGCGGGAAGAATGGATAATTGTAAAAAACACGCACGAGGCGCTTGTGGATGAAGAAACGTTCGATATTGTGCAGCGGCGCACCCGCGCACGGACGTGCGAAAAGAAGGGCGGATTCGGCAACATATTTTCAGGCATTGCAAAATGCGCCGACTGCGGGCGCAATATGTCCTCAACAGGAACGCGGAAGAAGGGCTCGCAGGCCAATCTGTGCTGCGGAGGATATAAGCTCCACGGCGCGCAGGAGTGCGGCAATCACTTCATTGATTATGATGCGCTGTATAAAATTGTGCTGGCGGAGCTGAGAGAACGGCTATGCATAAGCCAAGCCGAGCGGGCGAAAATTGCGGATAATGTTTACGGGCGGCTTTGCGCGGCAAGGCGGGGCGATGACAAGGAAAGCGGCAGCATAAAAAGGCGGCTGAATGAGATAGAAAGCATAATAGCCAGACTGTATGAGGACAACGCCGCAGGCAGGCTGAGCGACCGCCGCACGGGCAGGCTTGCCGCAAAATATGAAAAGGAGGCCGAGGCGCTTGAAGAGCGCATGGGTGCGATTCAAGCCGAAAGGGAAGCGGCAGTTTCACGCGAAAAGACAGGCAGGCTGCTTGATGAAATTATAAACATGGCCGAACTTACGCCGGATATGCTGTTTAAGCTGATAGACCGTATTGAGATAGCTCAGGGGTATTATGAACAAACGGCGCAGGGGCGGGTGAAGCGCCAAAGCGTGAAGATATTCTATCGGTTCAAAACGGAGGACGCGGAACGGGAATATACATTCTGACCGCATTCGGAAAACTCCCATGCATGCTGATGGGCCTTGGGTGCAACGCGGCGGCGATAGTGGGCTGCCGCATAATAGACAGCCCGCGCGAAAGGCTCATAGCCATATTGACAAACGCATTCGTGCCCTGCAACGGGCGCTTCCCCGCGCTTATCGCCGTTATAAGCATGTTTTTTACCTATTCGGCATTTGCATCGGGCGCGCTTGCGGGCGCGGTTATGCTTACGGCGCTGCTTATCGTAAGCGTTGCGGCAACGCTTCTGTGCGGCAGGCTTTTGAGCCGCACTCTGCTCAATGGGGAGCAAAGCTCCTTCACGCTGGAGCTGCCGCCCTTCCGCATGCCGCGCGTGGGCAGGCTTATTGTGCGCAGCGTTGTGGACAGGACGCTTTTTGTGCTGGGCCGTGCGGCGGCGGTGGCCGCGCCGGCGGGGCTGCTGCTTTACGCATTATCAAATATAAGCATAGGAGGGCAGTCTATACTTGCGGCGGCGGTGGACTTCCTTGACCCGTTCGCGCGGGTATTCGGGCTGGATGGGGCGATACTTATAGCGTTCATGCTGGGCTTTCCCGCGAACGAAATAGTCCTGCCCATAGCCATAATGGCATATACTGCGTCCGGCTCGCTGGAGGAGCTGCCCGCGCTTTGCGATATGCGCGCGCTGCTTATTGCAAACGGGTGGAGCATAAAAACGGCGGTATGCTTCGTGCTGTTCAGCGTAATGCATTGGCCGTGCTCCACAACGCTTTTAACAATAAAAAAGGAGACGGGAAGCCTTAAATGGACAATTCTGGCTTTCCTTCTCCCAACTTTATTCGGCCTTGCGGCGTGCTTTATTGTGAACGCGGTATTTACTCTTTTATAATGCTCATAAGAAGCTTGCCCAAGGCGATGTACATATCGGCATAGCCCATGGCGAAGCGTTCGCGTATGGCGGAGCGGGTAAAGTTCATTGTGCCGCTGCCCTTTATCTGCTCCAGCGGCTTTGAAGGATAAATGTGTATGAGCCGCGTTGAGCCGATGTGGTCGATGTCCAGCGTTTCCTGCTCCCTTAGGTGGATGACGATTATGGCGTCGTAGCCTTCATCCTGCAGGGGAGAAAGGGGCGTAACGTCGCTGTTTTTAACGCCGTAGGAAGGATCGTTTATTCCGCCATCGGCAAACTTATGGCCTTCTATTTCAACGGGGTCGTAAACGTGGGGTATGGCGGCGCTGGCAAGCACGGCGTCCGTCATTTCCTCGTCGCTGAGCTTTTTCAGCTCAAAATATTTAACGTGGCGTTCGTTTATGTCATACGCGCAGGCGAAAAGCTTTGCCCTGTGCGCGCGTATCTTTTCAAAGTTGCAGCTTTTGTTTATCAGCTCCCGCAGCGAATTCTGCGTGAAAACGGCGGTGTCACCGCTGTCCTGCATCTGCGCGGTAATGTGCAGCTTGCCAACAATGTCCTTTATGGCGCGGCCGTCGCCTTCCGCAACCTTGGGCGCGGCAACGGTCATAAGCCCGATGTTCTCCCAAAGCTCCTCCATCAGCGCAACGTCGTCCATTGCGAACACAAGCGTGTTCAGCGCGCCCACGCTCGTGCCGCTCACGCCGTACACCTTCTCTATAACGTCCATTTCGCCCATGGCCTTTATAGCGCCCGCTTCATACGCGCCCTTCGCGCCCCCGCCGGACAATACCAGCCCGAACTTCATGTTGTTCCATTTATCTATGTTTTTACTGTTCAGCATGTGTGCTCCTTTTGTGCGTTTATATGCCGCTTTTGCTGCTTTTATTATAAAGGCAGGGAATGCTAAATTGCAATATGTATCGCGGCTGCTCTTGTTTGCGCCAACCCCTCAGTCG
>ENA-OOWZ01001183-OOWZ01001183.1-human-gut-metagenome-genome-assembly--contig:-NODE-1183-length-12994-cov-2.780431_pt1 | contig 12994 bp, 10 predicted proteins | sample MGYA00241580_ERZ501329 | MGnify/ENA primary metagenome ERZ501329 (study PRJEB25962, sample SAMEA2042923) | human gut metagenome | biome: human gut; feature: human-associated habitat; material: faeces... | reverse complement strand
GAGCTGCCAGTGGCAGGTTTTCGGTATTGCCATGCATTCGGAAGAAGCTGCCGACAATAAATTATAAACTTTTGTAACTTTTGTAATATTTTTTTAACATATTTAACCGGATATTTTGACAATAGACAGGTCATATGATAAACTTATATAAGTAAAATTGTAGGGAAATACGCTTTTTTAAAATAAATATTTGAGGTGAGAAATATTGGATAAATATGAATATAGGGTAAAGACCGAGCAGATGCTTGATCATCTGGAAAAAAAGGAATACCAGAAAGCAATGGATATTGCTGAAAGTATAGACTGGCGAAGAGTAAAGAACGCTTCTATGCTTAATACGGTAAGTGAGATTTATGAATATAACGGAGAATTTAAGAAAGGGAGAGATATCTTATTCCTGGCATTTGACAGAGCACCGGGAAGCCGTAAAATCGTATATCGATTAGGTACATTGGCATTAAAGATTAAGGATATTAGAGAAGCGACAGACTGTTATGAAGAGTTTGTTAAGCTGGCGCCAAAAGACCCGAATCAATATATCCTGAAGTATAAGATCCTGAGAACTCAGGGAGCAGCACTTTCGGATCAGATTGCGGCGTTGGAAGAATTTAAAAAAGCGGAATATATTGAAAAATGGGCATATGAACTTGCCAAGTTATATGATGAGGCGGGAATGACTGCGGAATGTCTGGAAGAATGTGATGACCTGATTCTTTGGTTCAGCGAAGGAAAGTATGTATACCTGGCGATGGAACTTAAGATGAAGTATAAGCCACTGACGCCGCTTCAGCAGGAAAAATATGACAGCCGTCCGGGAGCAGTAAAGAAGCAGCCGGAACCTGTAAAACAGACGGAGTCAACATTGGAAGAAGTTGACGATGAGAATGAATATGATGAAGATTCTGAGGAAGAGGTACAGGAAAGTACGGTGCAGAGAATAGATGATGCACAAGTACAGGAGATTCCGCCGGAGCCGGTTCCGATGCAGGAAGAGTTTGAAATACCGGAGGAAGCCGCACAGGCAGATGTCGTACCGGAGGAAGTTGTGCCGGAAGCAACTGCAGCAGTGGAAGAGACTCCGATGTATAGGGAAGAAGAACCGGAAGCATCTGTTGAGACACCTGAAGAGCATACATCAGCAATCAAACAGGTAGTTACGGGGGCCACATTAGAAGAAGCTCTGGCACAGGGTGTTGCTGTTGCAAGCGGTATTAATATTGAAGAAGAAGCAATGAAAGAGCGCGAGGATGAAATCCTGGCAAATGGTCAGATGATGATTGATGATATCCTTCAGAAATGGGAAGCAAAACAGAAAGATCATGAAGAGGCGATTGCAAAGCAGAAAGCCAAAGATGAGGAGCGTCTCCAGAAGGAAAGAGAACAGGCAAGAATCCGTCAGGAAGAAGAGCGCAAAGAAGTAGAAAGAAAAGCAGCTGAAGCAGAGGCCAGAAGAAAAGCCGAAGAAGAGGCAGCAAGAAAAGCAGCTGAGGAAGAAGCCAGAAGAAAAGCCGAGGAAGAGGCAGCAAGAAAAGCAGCCGAAGAAGAGGCCAGAAGAAAGGCCGAGGAAGAGGCAGCAAGAAAAGCTGAGGAAGAGGCAGCCGACGAGGAAAAATCTGAAAGAAATACACAGAGAATACCGGATGACATTGTCCGTCTGATGGAAGAGATGGAGAGTGAAAATGAAGATTCCGAAGATGAGATTTATGAGGAAGAACTTGAAGACGGTCCGGGAATGGATGAAGATTTCATAGAAGGAATCGAAGATGAGCTTGCCGGACTGGATATGAACGGAAGCAGTTTCGAGGAAGGTGATTTTGACGAAGCCGACTTTGAGGAAGAGGATCTTGAAGGGGAAGACTTTGACGAAGGCGACTTTGAGGAAGAAGATTTTGACGAAGAAGAGATCGAAGATGAGGATGACACAGAAGAATTAGAGATTGAAGAGCCATCCGAAGAAGAGATCCAGGCAAGAATTAAAAAGTCAAAAGGTGGAGTTCCATTTGATACCGGATTCGTTGTAACAGGAAGATATGATCTGAGTGCAACGAGTGAAATCGGATTAAAGGCAGGACTTACGGAAGAACAGAAGAAGTTATTCTCATATTTCGTTCCGGTAAGAGGAATGAGTGAACAGATCGTAGAGGTTCTTGATAATGACAGACGTGCCCAGAGAGAGGGTACTTCCAAGACAGGAAACCTTCTGGTAATCGGAAGAAAAGGATCTGGTAAAACAGTTCTTGCGGTTGATATCGTAAAAGCAATCCAGAAACAGAGAAATCTGAAACAGGGTAAAGTAGCGATCGTTACAGGTGAGTCTTTGAATAAGAAAGAACTTACGAATATCATCCAGAAGCTTCGTGGAGGAGCAATCATCATTGAACATGCTGGCAAGCTGAATTCAAGAACGGTAAAAGAACTTAATTATCTGATGGAAAAGAAGACAGGTGAATTACTTTTCGTACTGGAAGATCAGAGAAAACCTCTGGAGCGTCTGATGACAGCTAATCCGGAATTCAAGAAGAAATTCAGTTCGAAACTGGAACTTCCGGTATTCATTAATGATGAGCTGGTAACATTCGGTCAGACATATGCGAAAGAGAATGGATATAAACTGGATGAGATGGGAATCCTTGCACTGTACAGCCGTATCGATGTAATGCAAAGAGAAGACCATGCAGTATCTGTTGCAGAAGTTAAAGAGATCATGGATGAAGCAATTGCTCATTCACAGAAAGCAAATGTAAAACACCTTGCACGAAGAGTATTTGGTAAGGGAACAGATGATTCTGACAGAATTATTCTGAAAGAAGAAGATTTTAAAATTTAAGTCAGATTTTGAAAGAGTTTTGACAAACTAAACGGTCAAAGCTCTTTCTTTTTGCCTGTTTGTAAAGTATAATGTTCTTATAAATATGCAGCAGAATGCGAGGGGTAATTATGGCTGAAAAAAAGAAGAAACCGTATGAAATAGGCGAGCTGGATCAATACCTTTTCGGACAGGGCAATCATTACGAGATTTATAAGAAGCTGGGTGCACATCTGGTACAGGACGGAAAACAAAAAGGTGTGTATTTTGCGGTATGGGCACCGCATGCACAGGCAGTTTCGGTAGTCGGAGAGTTCAATGAATGGGATACAGAGGCGAACCCGATGAAGAGAGAAGAACCTCTGGGAATCTATACCTGTTTTATACCTGGTGTGAAGAAAAATCAGATGTATAAGTATTGTATTGAGACTTATTCGGGAGAACAGATATTTAAGGCAGATCCATATGCCAATTATGCGGAATTAAGACCTGGAACAGCATCCAGAGTTACAGATATCGAGAATATAAAATGGACGGATACAGAATGGATGACCCACAGAAAGACCTGGAATCATAAGCATAAGCCGATGTCTGTCTATGAGGCACATATTGGTTCCTGGATGCGCCATCCGGGACGGGAAGATGAAGGTTTCTATACATATAGAGAGTTTGCCAGAGCAATTACCAAATATATTAAAGAAATGGGTTATACACATGTGGAGCTGATGGGGATCGCGGAGCATCCGTTTGACGGTTCCTGGGGATATCAGGTGACTGGTTATTATGCACCGACATCCCGATATGGAACACCGGAAGATTTCGCATGGATGATCAATTATCTGCATAGAAATAAGATTGGTATCATTCTGGACTGGGTACCGGCCCATTTCCCGAAGGATGCACATGGACTTGCTGATTTTGACGGAACTGCGACGTATGAATATGCAGATCCAAGACTTGGAGAACATCCGGACTGGGGAACAAAAGTGTTTGACTTTGGAAAAAATGAAGTCCGCAATTTCCTGATCTCCAATGCATTGTTCTGGATTGAAAAATTCCATATAGACGGACTTCGTGTAGATGCTGTTGCGTCTATGTTATATCTGGATTATGGACGGAAAGATGGCGAATGGGTAGCGAATAAGTATGGTGAGAATAAGAACCTTGAAGTGATTGATTTCTTCAAACATTTGAACTCTGTTGTTCTTGGAAGAAATCCGGGAGCACTCATGATCGCAGAAGAATCTACAGCATGGCCGAAGGTTACCGGTGATGTGGAAGAAGGCGGTTTAGGTTTCAGCCTAAAGTGGAATATGGGATGGATGCACGATTTCACGGAATATATGAAGCTGGATCCATATTTCCGTAAGGATAATCATCATCTGATGACATTTGCCATGAGTTATGCATACAGTGAGAATTATATCCTGGTATTGTCGCATGATGAAGTGGTACATCTTAAGTGTTCGATGCTTAATAAGATGCCGGGACTGGGATTTGATAAATATGCTAACCTTAAAGCTGGTTATGCATTCATGATGGGACACGCCGGTAAGAAGCTTCTTTTCATGGGGCAGGAATTCGCACAGCTTCGTGAATGGAGCGAGGAAAGAGAACTTGACTGGTTCCTGTTGGCTGAGCCGGAGCATCAGCAGATGAAAGAGTGGGTAAAAGCGTTGCTTCATCTGTATAAGAGTCATAAGGCGATGTATGAGATGGATCAGAGCTGGGAAGGATTTGAATGGATCAATGCGGATGATGGATACAGAAGTATCTATAGTTTCATGAGACATTCCAAAGGTGCAAAGAAGAATCTGTTGTTTGTCTGCAACTTTACGCCGATGGCAAGAGATGATTACAGAGTCGGAGTTCCGAGAAAGAAACAGTATAAGTTGATTCTGAACAGTGATGAGGAAAAATACGGCGGAACCGGAGAGGTAAGGAAGAAGATCTATAAGGCTGAGGCAAAAGAATGTGATGGAAGACCGTATTCATTTGCTTATAAGCTGCCGCCTTACGGAGTTGCTGTGTTTGAATTTTAAGAGGAGTAATTTTAGGATTATTTAAATTTTGGAATAGAGAGATTTTAATTTGAATGAAGTAAAATAAAAAACGCCGGGAAGTTTTTTAAGCTTCCCGGTGTTTTTATACCAAAGTATGCAAGAAAAGCTGCCAGTGGCAGGTTTGCTGTATTGTCATTATAATTCGTTTGTTACTATAATTACCTGCTAATGCTTATGTCTAGTTGGCAGAGCCGTTAGCTGTGGAATCAGACGTATCAGAGTTGGAAGAATCTGATTCGCTGCTGCCTGGTAAGCTGCTCTGAGTATCGGACTGATCATCGGCACTGTTATTCAGTGAAGAATCATCAGCAGAGTTGTCTGTTGTGCCGGCATCTGAAGAATCTGCATCACTGTTCAGAGAATCATTCTGTGTGTCGTCAGACTGATCATCATCAGTATCTTTGCTGTCCTCTGTATTGGCATCGTTTTTGCTCTTATCTGAATTGTCTTTTTTAGAATCGCTTCCGCCGAACAGATCCTTGAAGAATTTCTTGATCTTGCCCCAGAATCCGCTGTCATCGCTGTTGTCATCCGAACTGCTGTCGGAAGAATTATCTGCGCTGTCGGAATTGTTCGAAGAAGAGTTGTCGGAAGAATCCAGTGTGCTGTTACTTACGACATCATCGCCGAGTGCACTGTCATCCGTATTGTTGATGATTCCGCCATCAGAGCTGTCACTGCCGCCGAAGATTCCTTTGATGGAATTCCAGAGGTTGGAGAAGAATCCCTCGCTCTTTCCGTCGATGTTGTTCAGTGTATTCTTCAGTGCTTTGACATCATAGTCATACTGGGAAATGTTCTTTAACAGTTCAGTGATCTTGTCGATCTGTTCCTGTGTCAGAGTGACATCGTTATTCTTGGCAGCATCTTCCACTGCATCCTGAATATCGTTTTCATCTTTTAAGCCGTCTTCAATAACGCTTTCTTTGGCATCATTCATGACATCTTCGGCTTTGTCCTGTCCGATATCATTTGCCAGATCTCCTGTTGTGACAAGTTCGTCGGTTGCGGCAGCCTTCTGATCTTCGTTCAGAGTTGTTCCGGTGGCTTTCTCATAAGCCATCATGATTCCTGTCAGTGCGCCTGTTCCGGATACTTCGACCGGAGAAGCAGCGATAACGTTACAGTTCTCAACACCGGATGTAAGAAGTGTACTGGAGATCATAGAACTCGTAACATAAGTTAAGTTGGAAACCTTTACTTGGATTCCGCCGCTTGTGGTCGGCTCTACATATGAACAGCTGTAGGTACGGGTACCGATCTGTTCTTCCGGAGCGACCCCTTCGAGATATTTTCTTTCATCTGCATTGGTAACTTCGATGACTTCTGCTTTGTCAGAAGAGGTACCAAAGTACTCATACATGGAATTCTTCTGTGAATCTGACAGGTTGGCTCCAAGTGTTACAACTTTAGATGAATCTGCCTTTACGACCAATGGTGCCGCAGTAGAACCAAGTACAACTGCCATGGCAACTGGTAATGCTCTTTTTAAATTTTTCATAATGCGTGGTGTGTTCACCATGCCCCCTTTTTATTAAATATATTTATCCCTGTTACTTCTTAAATATAGCATAAAAAACTATGTTTTCCTAGGAAATATAAATTAACTATTTCTAAAGATTTTCTGTAGACGTGCGTCAAAATCGTTCTGTGATATCATCCCCTGCATGACAGCGATCAGTTCCTGGTCTTTGAAAAAGAGAAATGTCGGAAGAAGATCTGTCTGATACTCAGCTGCGAGAAGTCCGGATTCTGTGGTCTCTACTTCAAAAAAGCGAATGCTGCCGGAATATTTTTTCTGATATTTTTTTTCGAGATCTTCTATAATGGGACGCATCATTGCACATTTTCCACACCAGACGGCGTAGAACATGACTACGGCAAACACGGGATGGTCCGTGCTTTCACCCGCCGGTGCATCGGAAGAAAGCTGCCAGTGACAGGCCCTGAAGCTTTCAAAGTTTTGTGTCGTCAGATGTAACATAAGCTTCCACCCTTTCACAGGATTACAGGAGCATAAGATATGCTCTCTATTAATATATGAAAGGAAAGGGAAGAGGTTCCTTTATCTGCGTTTTGCGATCAGTTTGCAGATCGGATTGCCCATGGAAGAGAATTTTGCTTCATATTCGGTCATAATATTTCCCTGGTTCATCTTACTGTCATTATGAAGATTATAGGAAAGCTGATCCAGAACGAACAGTTCGGAAGTCTTAAGTTCTTCTACGGAAAAGTCGAAGAGCGGATGGTTGTCTGTCTTGAATTCTACGGTTCCGTCTGCAGTCAGGACTTTGTCATAAAGCTTGAAAAATTCGTTGGATGTCAGTCTTCTTCTTGCATGGCGGGCCTTTGGCCATGGATCGGAGAAGTTCAGGTAGATACGGGATACTTCCGCCGGGGCGAATACCGTCGGCAGGTCATTCGCATCCATACAGATGAATCGGATGTTGGCAGGAGCTTTCCCTTCGGCTTCCAGTTCCTGGAATTTCTCAACGGCACGTAATAAGACGCTGGAATAGCGTTCGATGCCGACGTAGTTGATCTGTGGGTTTTCGGCTGCGAGAGTCAGAAGAAACTGACCTTTTCCCATACCGATCTCGATATGCAGTGGTCGTTCATTTTGGAACTCCTGATTCCAGTGTCCGCATAAGCTTTCCGGATTCTTAACAACTTCTTTGCAGGCTTCGAGAACGCTCTCTGCACGTGGTATATTTCTAAGACGCATATGTGTGTTCCTCCTTATAATCAATGGATTTGCAAGGATTTTCTGACATTTTGCAAATCGTTCTTAGTTTAGCGTCTGTGCAGGAAAAAGTCAATGGAAGTGGAAATTGTCAGAAGAATTGAGAAAAATAATACAATATATACAAAATGATAGTGGTAATTTTAGAAAATAGGTGTATTATTATAACATGGATAAAAAAGTAACAATTATTCGTTGTGAAATGTGCAAAAAGGAGGGCGGCTTATGAACTCTGTTATTGAGAAATTAGCTGAAGTGGAAGAAACGGCGGAGGCGATCGTAGAGCATGCCAGACAGCAGAAAAGTGAAATTGAAAAACAGATACAGGAAGAAAGGAATCAATTTGACCGGGACCTGGAAGAAGAGACACAGAAAAAACTGGAGAAGATAAAAGCAAAGTCGCAGCAAGAAGTAGAGAAGGTTCTGGACCGGGAACGGAAGAAGAACCAGACTGCAATTGATGCGCTGAAGCAGGAATATGAAGAAAATCACGAGATTTATGCAGAGGAAATCGTAAGACATATGATCGAGGTGTAGTGTATGGGAAATGTGATGGCTTACAGTGGGATTACGACAAAGGTACGTGCAATGTCGGCAAAGCTTTTGGCAGCGGAGGATTATGACACAATTGCCGGACTTGGGACAGTAACGGAAGCAATTGAATATCTGAAAGACAAGACGGCATATGCACCTTATGTGAATCGGATGGACATTTCTCTGTATCACAGGGGAAATGTGGAGAAGATCCTGTATCAGTCTCTGTTCGATGATTATTCGAGACTCTTCCGTTTTGCCGGAATGAAACAGAAGACATTCTTAAAATTATACTGGAAACGTTATGAGATTGATCTGATCAATTATTGTCTGAGAATTGTGTTCAATCATTATGACAAGCCGTTTGACCTGGAATATAAGAAAGAGTTTTTTGACAGATATTCACAGATTTCCATTGACCGGTTGATAACTTCGAAAAATATTGATGAGCTTGTGGATAACTTACGGGATACGGAGTATTATGATGCACTTGCCAGAATCAGAGATTCCGGAGCGGGAACGCTGTTTGATTATGATCTGGCATTGGATCTGTATTATTTTTCTACGATGTGGAAAAAGGGAAAACGGGTTCTGAAAGGACATGAGCAGAAGATATTCTTAAAGGACTATGGAATGAAGATCGATCTTCTGAATCTTCAGTGGATCTACCGTGCGAAGAAGTATTATCATATGCTTCCGCCGGATATCTATTCGATGACGATCCCGATCCACTATCGGATAAAAGTAGAAGAATTCAAGACACTGGTGGAGACGCCGACACTGGAACAGTTTGAAGCAGAAGTGGAAAAGACGTACTATGCAGGAAAATATAATTATATGCAGACGGATAAAACACTGGAACAGATGTACCGCGACTGCCTGCGGAAGTTGTACCTGACTGATAAAAGGAATGATCCGTATTCGATCGCGATCGTCAATACGTATCTGTTCCTGAAAGAAGAAGAAATCTATAAACTAACGACAGCCCTTGAGTGTATCCGTTACGGTTTGACGAAGGGAAAGACATTAGGATACTTAGGAGGTGTGAATCAATGATTGTTAAGATGAAGTTCTTAAGCATCAGCGGACCGAAGAATGATATCGACCGTGTCTGCGAGGTGTATCTGTCGAAATACGAGATGCAGCTTGAGAATGCGGCGGCAGAGCTTAAGACGACCGACAACCTGCAGCCTTTTGTGGAAGTCAATCCATACAAAGAGCCGCTTGCGAAGGCAGAACAGTTCAGCGCACTGTTAGCGGATGAAGACCAGAGGATCGATGTATCGATGAATCAGGAGGATATGCTGAACCTGATCCGGGATGTCAATCATGACTATCTGGATCTGCTGGAGAAGAAAGAGTTAACGAAGAAGCAGGTAGATGAATACAAAGAAAAGCTTCTGATCATGGAGCCGTTCCGGACACTGGAACTGGATATGCAGAAATCATTAAAGTATAAATATATGAAAGTCCGGTTCGGACGGGTAGATGTGAATTATTACAAACGTCTGGAAAAATATTTATTTGATGATCTGAATGCGGTATTTATCGAAGGTACGAGGAATGAAAATTATGTATACGGATGTTATTTCGTATCGAATGCGGATTCCAGTAAGGTGGATTCGGTATTCAATTCCTTACATTTTGAAAGGATTGCAATTCCATCCGAATACATAGGAACGCCGGCGCAGGCCTGTGAAGAGCTTGAAAAAGAAATTGAAGAAAAACAGAAAGAGATTGCTGGGATTAAAAAACAGATCAGTGAGCTGATGGCAAAGAATGCCGCAAAGCTCCGAGGTGCGAAGAAGCGTCTGGAAGAACTGGCTACGAACTTTGATGTCCGCAAGCTGGCGGCAAGGATCGAAGAGGGAGATAATAAAGAAGACTATTACATCCTGTGCGGATGGATGGGCGAAGATGATGTGAACAAATTCCTGGCGGAATCGAAGAATGATGATAAGGTATTCGTTGTTGTAGAAGAAGACAAGGAGAAATTCTTCGGAGAGCCGCCGACGAAGCTTAAGAATCCAAGGTTCTTCAAGCCGTTCGAGATGTTCATCCGGATGTACGGGCTTCCGGCAAATGATGAGATGGATCCGACGATGTTCGTGGCACTGACGTATACATTTATCTTTGGTGCGATGTTCGGGGATGTCGGCCAGGGCTTATGCCTGTTTGTATTCGGCGGGCTTTTGTACCTGATTAAGAAGATCAACCTGGCTGGGATCATATCCATTGCGGGACTGTTCTCAACATTCTTTGGATTCATGTTCGGAAGTATCTTCGGATTCGAAGATGTGATACAGGCACACTGGTTAAGGCCGGTGGATGCGATGACGAACCTGCCGTTTATCGGACAGCTCAACACAGTATTTGTGGTTGCCATTGCATTTGGCATGGGACTGAATATCCTGGTGATGATCTTTAACGTGATCAATTCGATCAAGAGTCATGATGTGGAAAATATGTTATTTTCCCATAATGGAATCGCGGGACTGGTGTTCTACGGATTCCTGGTGCTGACGATAGTGCTTTACATGACGGGACATAAGGTTCCGGGCAATATCCTGATGGTGATCTTCCTGGGAGTTCCGGTGATCTTGTTCGTATTCAAGGAACCGCTGGGAAATCTGGTGACAAAGCAGCATAAGAAGATGGAAGAGGGCAAGGTAATGTTCTTCGTGCAGGCGTTCTTCGAACTGTTCGAGACGATGCTGAGCTATTTCTCCAATACCATTTCTTATGTGCGTATCGGTGCATTTGCCGTCAGCCATGCGGCGATGATGGAGGTTGTGCTGATGTTATCCGGCGCAAGTGCGGGACACACGAACTGGATCGTGTTCGTGCTTGGAAATGTGCTGGTGTGCGGACTGGAAGGTCTGGTCGTCGGTATCCAGGTACTGCGTCTGGAATATTATGAGATGTTCAGCAGGTTCTATAAGGGAACCGGACGGGAGTTCAAGCCGTTTCACAGCCAGAGTGACGAAAAGTAAAGGAACGATTTAAGCGATTTTGTGATCCAGAGGATAAATCGCCATGCGTTCGAAAGAAACTGCTGCCTGCAGGAACTGTCACTGCCAGTTCATTGCGGATGCTTTGGCGGATTCTACAGATATGGTAAGAACAGGAGGTTAACGAAGATGGTACCAAAGAGTAGTTTATTCATTCGCATTGTTGCGGGTGCATATGTAATATATTTAGGAGAAAAGCTGATCAACAGTTCACTTGCGGATAGACCGGAGAATTATATACTTTATATAGCGGCAGGCGTAATATTCGCATTGATTGGTCTTTACTGGCTGGTAGGATCCGGAATCAAGATGGTGAAAAAGGAATACCGGGACGACAGCATTAGGGGCCGTATGAATGAATCTGAGAATGAGACGGAAGAAGTAAAAGCAACAGAAGAAAATGAATCAGAAGAACCGATGGAAGAAACAGAAGAAAGCGCTACGCCAGAAAATGACAAACCAGTGAGATAAAAGATTAACAAAAAGATAAACAAAAATAAGGAGGAGAATATATGCGCGTAGGTATGGGATATGATGTACACAAGTTAGTAGAAGGAAGAGATCTGATCCTTGGTGGGGTGAAGATCCCTTACGAGAAGGGACTTCTTGGTCATTCGGATGCAGATGTATTATTACATGCAATCATGGATGCGCTTTTGGGGGCTGCAGCGCTTGGTGATATAGGAAAGCATTTTCCGGATACAGATCCTGCATACAAAGGGATTTCCAGTATTAAGCTTCTGGAACATGTGGGAAAGCTGCTGGATGACCGTATGTATGTAATTGAGAATATTGATGCGACGATCATTGCGCAGAGACCGAAGATGCGCCCGCACATCGAGCAGATGGAAAAGAATATTGCAGAAGCACTGCATATTGAAACAGATCAGGTAAATGTCAAGGCAACGACGGAAGAAGGTCTTGGATTTACCGGAAGTGGGGAAGGAATTTCTTCCCAGGCAATCTGTGCAATCGAAAAACTGACTAATTTCAGCAGTGTAGACGTAGCAGCACCTGCAGGTGGCTGCGCAGGCTGTGGAGGTTGTGCAGCAAGACAGATGTAGATCAAGTCTGAATAGAAAGGCACGGCGAAAAAGTAAAATGAAAATACTGAAAAAACTGAAGCCGGAAGAACGTGGGCTTACAAGAACACTGTGGGAACAGGTATTTACAGAAGATACGAAAGAATTTCTGGACTATTATTACACAGAAAAGACGAAGAATAACGAAATCTATGTGATCGAGACGGATCACGATATCCGGGCAATGATGCAGCTGAATCCTTACGTAATACAGATGGGGAAAAAGGCAGTAGAGAGCAGATACATTGTTGCAGTTGCAACAGAACCTCTTTATCGGCATAGAGGTTATATGGCAGAATTATTAAGCAAGACAGCAAGAGATCTGTATCAGCAAAAAATGCCATTCTTTTTCCTGATGCCCGCAAGTGAGAAAATTTACTATCCACATAATTACCGGTTTATCTATGCAGCCGATGTGTGGAGTGCAAAAGGAACAGACGGGAAAGAACTGACAATACAGAAGATCGTGGAATTGCAGAACGATTCCGGCGTGAGACTCAGAAAGGCAGAGGAAAAAGACTGTAAAAAGCTGGGGGATTTTGCGGAAGAAGTTCTGGAAAAACAGAAAATACAGGTATATACCAAACGGGATGCAGCTTATTATATGCGCCTTTTGAAGGAACAGGAAAGTGAAAAAGGCGGAATCCTGATCGCAGAGCAGGATGGAGAGATGCGAGGAATTCTTGTTTTTGATGAAGAAGACGGGTTTGCAGTAAGAGAACCATTGATCCGGAAGGGATATGAAGATATTTTTG
>ENA-OOWZ01001177-OOWZ01001177.1-human-gut-metagenome-genome-assembly--contig:-NODE-1177-length-13060-cov-2.574548_pt1 | contig 13060 bp, 13 predicted proteins | sample MGYA00241580_ERZ501329 | MGnify/ENA primary metagenome ERZ501329 (study PRJEB25962, sample SAMEA2042923) | human gut metagenome | biome: human gut; feature: human-associated habitat; material: faeces... | reverse complement strand
GCTTACGCTTCGTGGGGAAGATTTGCTACGCAAATCAAAAGATGCGCTGCTACGCATCGCAAAGAATTCAACGTGCTACGCACGTTAAGATCTTAAAAAGTTTTGCCGCAATATGCGAAGTTAAATCCCAATACAAAATACCCCTTTTATGAAGAGGTAGTTGGGTACATATGAAGATTGTTACGCTACAAACTATGAGACCTATTGGGTAGAAAAATTAGCCACTAAACTTTTAGAATTTTGTGAAGCGGGACTGGCAAAACGTCAGTTCGTATATGGGGAGATTTTGGTAATAGATTTTGTCATGTGAGTAGAAAAGTTTTGGGGCAGATGCGCAATGTATTTTGACCAAAAGGTTGGTGTTTAGGTGAAGGTATGCGATGCTTTTTACGAGCAAACCGATGGATAAAATGATGGCATTTATTTGCAAGTAGCGTATGTATTTTGTCGCGGGGAAAGGTGCGGATAGTTGATGCTAATTGCACGCTATTTTGGGATTAAAGGTTAAGGTATATGTTGGTGATTCGGCGTGTTCTTTTAAGGCAAACTTGCGCAGAAAATATGTGAAGAAAGCGGCAGGTTTTGAATAGGGATGAGGTAATTATTTGCGGTCTTATAGGTCGGTTAATTGGGTATTAAGTGGTAAGATTTACATAGGGGAAAAGTAGGGGTAGATTGTCCGAGACGAAGGTGCATTTTATGGAAGAATTGTGGGCGTTAATATGTAAATTTGTACATGCTTTATAGTGCAAGTGAGTGTTCTCAAATAGACAGCTTTTTGGGGTAAGTTATGTAGAAAACGTCAAGCTATATGAGCTATAGCCCCATAGTAGGATTCGATGGTAATGTAGTGGTAGTTTTGTATAATGTACAAGATGGGTTTATCAAGTTAATCAGCAATAAATCCACATAAAAGTTCGTTAGTTTTGTTGCCATCTCGTGTTGGAATTTTTACAAGCTAAATTTTATAAATTTGCCAAAGCATCCGTAGGGGAGATGGGAGTTAGGTAAAATTAGATCGGCGGATACAGTTCCTAGAATAGAGCTGTATGTGTACATCTTACGACAAGCCATTTGAGACCTTTCATCGGAAGGGGAGCCCCAGAGAGATTCACTCAAAAAAACCTAATGATGAACAGGGTACAAGCACACCAGTTGCGGTACAGGAATACGCTAAAGATGCGTTGAAGTTCATAGACCTATTTGCAGGCATAGGCGGTATACGATTAGCCTTCGAACAGGCAGATGCGAATGTATATTCTCCTCCGAATGGGATGTAAACGCTCAAAAGACGTATGAGGCGAATTTCTTTGAAAAGCCTCATGGCGACATAACAAAAATAAAGCCGGAAGACATACCGGATTTCGATATTTTGACCGGGGGATTTCTCTGTCAACCATTCAGTGTGATTGGGCGGCAGGAAATAACAGTAATACGCCGATTAATGGGACCGAACCTACGCCTACTCTCGAAAGTAAACTCAATTACCAGATTTTCTTGCCATTAAGGGTGCCGTCGGTATCCCAATCATATTGAATGCCTCCGACAGGGTTGCCTTTTGCATCGTAATTTTCTATGGTTTTTAGGCGAAAGTTGTTATCATAAGAATATATGTTCTTATTTCCATTGGGGAACACCTTGCTAAGCAACATCTGGCTTTTCTTATCGTAATAATACCTGATAACTCCGGCGTTATTTATCCTCATTTCAACAGGTCTGTTAAGCGCATCATACTCATAGCGTATGTCGTTCCGTTCCTCCTCGCTTTTATCAGGGTTTTGTAATGCGCTAAAGACGCGCTTACGTTGCCCGGAATTAGTGTATTCTATTATAATCACACTCTTACTCCCATCAGGGAAAGTTGCCATGCGTTTTGTCACTCTCCCTAGCGCATCGTATTCCAACTCAATATTAACATCTGCTGAAACAATAGATTTTATTCTGCCGTATTCATCATAAGTGATGTTGGTAATCTGTTTGTCGGAATATTTGCGCTTTACGACCCTGTCAAATGCGTCGTATTCAATCTTTATAGTCTGTTCCTTAGTCTTTTTTTCCGCAAGATTCCCGTATTTATCGTATTTATTTTCTATGGTTTGTCCTATGTGATTTTCATGAAACACCATTTTACCGCGGGCGTCATATTCGAATTTAACGTCGCTGCCGTCCGGAGCAATCCACCCGGTGAGCTCTCCTATTGGGTTATATTTGTATTGTATGGTGTCTTTGAGCGGGTTTACCTCTTCAAGGAGTTTCCCGTCTAGATCATAAGTTTTTTGTGATTCAGCGCCTTTGTTGTTTATAATTGAAAGATATTCCTTTTTATCCTGTATTTTGCTGTCGATTTCGAGCCATTTTCGCTTGTTCCGCGTTAAAAGCTTTAACATTCCGTTGGGTTGATAAAAATACTCCCATACAATTTTCCCATTTTCCACAACGCGCTTTATTTGCGAATATTTGTCGTATTCAAATTTTATGGAGTTCCCGTTGGAATATTCGCGTTTTGAGATCCTGCCGAAGTCGTCATATTTCCACGCAATCCACATATCCATCGGGTAATTTCGCCGCGTTATTCTCCCTAAATTGTCGTAATTGAATTTTTGAACGGCTTTATTTGCATTTTTAAAAGATACGATTTGCTTGTCGTGCCCATATGAAAATTCCATTGTTTCCCCTAATGAATTTATTATTTTTGCGGGGCGCATGGAGTCGTTATCATATTCGTATTTTGTTGACGGATAATCGCCTACTGTCACTTCCACTATTCTATCTTGATCGTCGTATGCGTACTTTGTGGGCTTTTCCCCGCGTTTGGTCATTTGGGATATTCTGCCTTCTTCGTCATATTCCAATTTTACGATAATCTCTCCTTTCGGTGAGATTATCTCGCTTAACTTGTTTGTGGCTTCGTTTTGAAAACCACGTCCCCATTGTACTGAGCTCGTCACGCCTCCTTTGTCAATGGTGGTGAGCCGATTTGTTCGCGGGTTGAATATGATTTTGTCGGAATTTTCCAAGAGATTTGTTTTTTGCATTACAATTCCCGCTTTTTCTTGCGCAAAATTGTATATGTTATCGGAATCTGAAAGCAATACAGGCTTGAATTTTACATTGTCCAAATATCTGTTCCCGGACAATTCAAAATCCTTTAATGTTGTAATCCACGTAAAATCTTCTTTGTCTGTATTGGGATGGATAATTGCAGAAAGCAATCCGTCTTTATAAGTAAACAAGGTTTCTCGTTCTTTTAGCCCGAAAGGGCACCATGAGGTCAGAATCTCCGATTCGCCGTCGTATTTAAATTCGTGCCATATTGCCCCTATTTTTAAGAAAACAAGTCGGTTGAGTTCGTCGTACTTGGCCGATAAGAGCTCAAATCCTTCCCCATCCACATTTTGCTCGATTCCCGTTATCCTAATGCCGTTTGTTTTAAAATAGAGGCGCCTGCCTGACGGCGCTTCAAGGTTTTTTAATATACCTTTGTCGTAGGCATATACGAATTTGTCTTTTGAGATTATATAGATTCTATCAGGTTCTTTTTTATTGTTTCCGCGAACTGCCACATATGAACCCTTTATTTTATTTGGGCGGTAGTTTAAAATCTTGTATGTCGGATCGTTTGGCTTGAAAAAATATTCTTCCCCGCCCGGAGACAGCCAGAAAATTCCGCCGTTAATAGGGGCAACATAGCTCGTCAGCTGCGGAACGCTCAATTGCGAAGACCTTTCAAATTCTCCAAATGGATATTTTGATATGTTGTGTTCGAGGTAGATAGGAAATTTAAATTCCGGCGAACCGTTCAACATGCCGAGTCCCAGGCTTTTAAATAATTGGCCGTCTATCCGCAATTGTCCGTTGTGCAATGTAGGCGATTCCCAAGAAGGCGTAGCATGTAGCGGTGAAAACAGTATGAAAATTAATATAAATGTTAATATTCTCATAAAAGGCACAATAACAATTATAAAAAATATTCAAGAAATATATTGACATATTTAATTAATAAATTATAATACGTTAATAAGAGGTACGCCATGAAAACATCAATTATTTTTAGTTTATTGTTGTTGAATCTATTTGCGTTGTGCGCGCACGGCGGAGAGGTAGAACAATTCATACGCGAGACGCTTGAAGAACAGCGTGCGCAGGATAAATCTGAGCCAAATGAGGTTACCCAAATTGTAGGTGATGCTATAAATGATTCAAAGTTGCCGGAGTTTGAGTTGCCGAAGGAGAGTATATTTACGTCGAAAGACAAGGAAAACGACGCCCGGTACTACAGTTACGATAAATCCGGCAAGTTGATAAGCGTAGAATATGCCGCAAGCCCTGAAAAGAATGAATATTACGCCTACGACAAGCAAGGGAATATACTTGAAAAGCGCATAGGCAATAGTATATATAAGTATACATAACATACCGTTAACCAGTTAATGGAGATGGAATCACCCGAAGAAAAGCGCGAATACTTTTACGATATGGCAGGGTGCATAATAATGAAAAGGGTTTTGGGGAACGCCCCGGCGGAACTTCCGAAACAATTTGTAAAAATGACGATACCGTTAAAAGTAGAACTCAAAGAATCTTCAGATTATCGCCCCAATGTTCGCCGGAAGCATTTGGCATAGTCCATTGCGCACTACGGCATAAATGGCGGATAAATACGAATATAAAAATCCAGTTCCTTTAAAGCCGTCGCCGCGCCATCAAAATATCGCGCATGTCTTTTACAACGCAATCCTGCTGGCTTTTTACAAGTTTTATTTATACTGGATTTTCCAGTTGAAACTTTATTGTATTGAATTTCCAAAGTTTTGAAGACAAAAAACTTTGACCGAATTTCTTAAATGTGAAAACATACCGCAAAATGCGAAAAATTCCACTAGACAGCCCAAAATTCCGCACCATCGATAATATCAATATCAACCTCCATGGAAATGCCTGTGGGGTAAAATTCTGGAATTCCCAAGCCGAACGCTTTTCTAAGCGCCCCCAATTGCGCTGGGAAAATGACTGGATTTTAAAACTTGTATCAAAATTCGGAGTAGTTTCAAATTCTTCCAGAATATTGGAGATAGGCTGCGGCGCCGGAAACTATTTAAGTGCGCTCGCCCCTATGTGCCGCGAAATAGTAGGATGCGACTTTTCCGATAAAATGATCTTTTACGCCCAAAAAAACGCCGAACGGGCCGGATGCAAAAACGCAAGTTTTATAGCCGCAGACTGGAGAGAAATTTCGCCAGAGCAACTTGGCGGGCCGCGCGCCTTCGACGTGTCTTTTTCACATATGTCTGCGGCAGTAGCCAAAGGCGAAGGTTTCGATAAAATGCTTGAACTGACAAACGACTGGCTTGTCTGGGTCCAGCCTTTCTCAAGAAAAGACTCTATTTTGGACCTACTGCGCGTCGATGTTTTAAACCGCGCAATACCTAATCTTCAAGATAATTTTAGCTACGCATTCAAAACTTTGTCAGATTTGGGAATACCTCCAAATTTGGAATTCAGAACCTCAGTTAGAACCGATTCGTTTAATCTAGATTGCGGCGCCCGATTTTATATTGGCAGGCTTTCCATCGAAAAGCCGCTTTCCCAAAAAGAAAAATCCAAAATACGCGCATGCCTAAAAAGCATAGCAAAAGACGGGAAAACGGAAAGCCGCCTGGAGACAATATTGTGCGCCATGGTATGGAGCAGAAATGGGAAACATTCTATAAAAATCTAAATATGAAGTGCAGCGAAAAAAATATAATCGAAAAAGCTGAAAAATTCCACGGACACCGCTGCGGCGGCCTGGCAATAGGAATAAAAGTATGCCAGGCTCTCGCGGAGATGTGGGGTATAAACATATCAATCTCAAATCCAAACAGCACTCTTACTGAAAAAATCGTGTGCCTTGCCGAAAACGATTCTTGTAGCGTCGACGCCATACAAAGCATTTTGGGGTGTACCATCGGAAGCGGAACTCTAGCAATAAAAAACTGCGGCAAGCAGGCGTTTAATTTCTTTGATAGAGAAAGCGGAAAATCGGTTCGGATATATTTTTGCGCCGATGTAGAAGAAATTCCAAGAAGCTCCAGAGCCGATTTTATTTTGTCTAAATCCCCCGGAGAACTATTCACTTTTTCGGCGCCAAATTTTCAAATGCCGAAAAAAGCCTCGATTTCGAAAAACGCTGTTTGCGAAATATGCAAAGAACGCGTTTCAGAATCAAAAGCCGTAATAAAAGAAGGTTTGGCGTTCTGCCGGCAATGTTATGAAAAATCTATTTCAGAAGGAGTTTAAATGACCCCCTACGCAAAGATCATTGCGCATACCTTGCCCGCGCTTGTTGTGTTTTTAGTTCTCGGACTGCTCGGTTGCGGAGAACCATCAAATGCGGGAAATAATCCTCCTAAAAGAGTTGTCGTCGATTCTGACGGAAGGCATGTAGAAATTCCCGTAGATGTCAGACGCGTCGTGTGCATAGGGCCGGGCGCATTGAGGTATGCGGTTTATGCAGACGGCGTAAAGAAAATAGCGGGAGTTGAATTTGGGGAAGGATTAGACAACCCAGCCAAATGTTTTAGCTACGCATATAGAAGCATATTTTCAAAACTTCCAATAATAGGCAGAAACGGAACTCCAAACGAAGAGGCTATAGTAGTTTTATCGCCCGATGTTATAATAACAACAAATTCTCCGGAATCCGCAAACGCTATGCAGCTAAAGACAGGCATTCCCGCCGTAACCATTCCAATTCCAGAAAGCGCTTTTGACGATGATGCCCGTTCCGCCTTAAGAATAGTCGGAGAAGTCCTGGGTACGCAAGATAGATGCCTCCGACTTTGGGAGTATATAAAAAGCCTGGAAGCTGATTTGAAAAGCCGAACCAGCTTCGGAGATTCTTACGCCCGCCCCAATGCATACATAGGAGGCGTATCATTTAGGGGCGCCCACGGATTGGAGGGAACTCAGAGCCAATATCCTCCATTTGAAGCGGTAGGCGCAAATAATCTGGCGGATTCAATCGGGATTCAAGGAGCGTTCGACGTTGACATCGAACAAATTATTAAATGGGATCCGCAGTATATATTCCTTGAAATAAACAATATCGCCTTAATTGAGGGCCTTCTGGAAAAGCGTCCCGAAATCTTGGAAACTCTTTCGGCTGTGCGCGAAGACAGAGTATATTCTAATGTGGCATTTAGGTTTTCTGCCACAAATACGGAGATGGCTATCGCAAACGCTTATTACGTGGGAAAGGTGCTGTACCCAGAAAAATTTTCCGACATCGACATAGAAAAAAAGACCGACGAAATCACGAAGGAATTCCTGGGAATCCCACTCTATTCGCATTTGAAAAAATCGGGATGCGAATTTAAAAAAATAAACTTAAAAAAATTTCTTAAATGAAATTGAAACTTTCCAAAAAATTGCCGGGAAAAAGAACCGCTGCCATAGCGGCAATGTTTTGCGCCCTTTGCATATGCTTTGCCGCGTCTATAAGTGTTGGGGGCGCAGATATGGGAATTGTTGAAACTTTAAAAGCCGCGCTCGGGTTTGGCGACGCACGCAACGTGCTTATAACGAGGGAGATACGCCTTCCAAGAGTGGCAACCGCGCTTTTCGGAGGAATGGGGCTTGCCGTCACAGGATGCATCCTTCAGTGCGTGCTGAGAAATCCGCTGGCTTCGGCATCGACTCTTGGAATATCCCAAGGAGCAGCTTTTGGGGCGGCTTTTGCAATAATAGTTCTTGGGGCGGGTTCTTTTGCAGGGTCATCCATTTTGTCCGGTTTTTCCAATCCGCTGACGGTGGCTGTTTGCGCTTTCATAGGAAGCTCAATTTCCGCGGTGTCGATTTTATTTCTTTCTAAAGCGCGGCGGTCTAGTCCGGAAAGCATGATTTTATGCGGGGTGGCACTAAGCGCAATGTTTGCAGGAGCAACTGCGCTAATACAGTATTTCGGGGATGAAATTGACGTGACATCGGTGGTCTTTTGGACTTTCGGAGATCTAGGCAGGGCGTCAAAAATAGGAGCATTTGCCATTTCGATGCTTTCTATGGCGGCTTTAGCTGTATGCCTTCTCCAAAGATGGAACTTAAACGCGCTGGAGTACGGCGACGACACAGCTTTAAGTTTGGGGGTTAAAGCAGCAAGGTTCAGAACATTTATGCTCTTGCTATGCACGCTTGTCGCAGCGGTTACAGTATCCTTTGTTGGGATAATAAATTTTGTAGGGCTTATAGCCCCGCACATTGCAAGAAGGCTCGTTGGAAACGCATATGCATACCTTCTTCCGGCATCCGCAATTATGGGAGCGGTTCTACTGCTCTTGGGGGATATCGCGGCGCGCACCTTGGCAGCCCCTATTGTATTGCCGATTGGCGCATTGACTTCAATTCTAGGAGCTCCGATATTTTTATATCTGCTGGTTTACGGAGGAAGAGCAAGATGATAAGGGCGGAAAATATCGGATTTAAATACAAGTGCGGAAGGGTTGTTTTAAGCGAAATAAACTTCTCCTTAAATGACGGAGAAATTGCGGCTATATTGGGAAACAACGGAGCGGGAAAAAGCACTTTGCTAAAATGCCTTTTAGGAATTCTCCCATGCAAGACGGGAACGGTTTACATCGATAATTCAGACATATCAAAAATGACACCGCTTGAAATATCACGTTGTGCGGCTTTCGTTCCCCAAAAGGAAAACGCACCCAGAATAGGAGTATATGAAAGCGTTCTTCTGGGCAGGAAGCCCCATATGCGCTTCGGGCCTTCCCTGCAAGACAAGGAAATAGCCGAACAAATCATTGAGAGAATGGGATTAAGCCAAATGCGCGGCAGAAATGTATGCGACCTGAGCGGCGGAGAATTTCAGAAAATAATGATTGCAAGGGCGATTTGCCAGCAGCCGAAAATTTTGCTGCTGGACGAACCGACAAGCAATCTCGATTTAAGAAACCAGCACGACACTCTTTCAATGGTGTCTGAAATAGCAAAAGAGAAAGGAATTTCCGTGCTAATGGCAATCCACGACATTAATTTGGCGGTTCGGTATTGCGATAAATTTTTGACGCTAAAAAATGGGCGGCTTCACTCATGCGGAGGTATAGAAACCCTCACAAAAGAGTGCCTTGAGGAAGTTTACGGAATTTCCGTAAAACTCGCCAACATAAATGGCAGAACCGTTGCCATTGCAGACAAAGGGTAGAAAAATTCCCTGTAACCCCCCCCCGACAAAAGATGCATCACCCCATGATGCTGCTGCTGGCTTTTTAGTAAAACATTATAAAAATGCCATATCTGCATTTATGCGCCTAAATTCCGCGTTGAACTTAATTTAGGCCAAGTAAAAATACTTACAGAAACTAGCGCGCCTATTGGATGGGCAAACTTTGCCGTGCGCAAGTCAAACAAAACATTTGCTTTGCCGCGCGTCCGATTAAACCGAGTTTAATTGGCTTCAACCACACTGTTTTTGTCCAGCCATTCGAAATACATAGAGTCAGCCTCACGCGCGCCTATTTTTCCGTTTAGAGGAAAATCCGAAGGCAGAATTTTCAAATCTTTCAATTTCTTTATATACCCCGGCGTAGGCCTAAAGTTAAGGGAATCGCAAAACGGAGACTTTTCTTTTAGTACCTCGGAAGCCGCAGTTATCGCCGAAAGAATCGCCGCGTAATTTTTATCAGATTTGTCCTTAAATATTATAGGATGCGATTTTTTATCCGCTCCTTCCGCAGTGCCGCCTGCGGATTTTGCTAGTGGAATAGTCAGAATTAAAGACTTTTCAGGCTCGCTAAAATTGTATAGCAGATCCGAAATTATTTTAGATTCTTTTAAATTTCCGCTGCTGTCCGAATATTTAATTTTTTCTACTGCGGGGTTTTCGAAAGCTGTCCTGTAATCGAAAATCGTCTCTCCGTAGTTTTGTTTAGGCTCAAAGGGCCTGCGCGGGATAGCCGAGCCGTTTGCATGGCACTTTCCGCATGTGTTTTCAACAACATCTAAAGCGGCTTTATTTTCCGGATTTTCGTCCTCAAGCCTTATGGCTCCGCCTTGCAGATAGGTATGCAAAAATCCCGTGTTCAAAGCGGCATAGAAGCCAACTTGCATTGCCCCGGTATCAAGCCACCGCTTGAGAGTTTCAATCTCTTTTTCCGAAGGCTCTGCGCCGCAATGGGATTTTTTAAATTTCTCCAATATCAGACTCGATCCCGATCCGAATGCATATGGCGGCATGTCTCCAAATTCGTTTCTTCCAGTACACATTTGCCCGCGCTAGTCTAAAGCGAAATAGACCCCTATGGAATGTCATAGAGGATGACATACATAAACTTGATTTCAAAAAATATGCCAATTCAGTAGATTTGTTGACAGGCGGTTTCCCATGTCAGGCATTTAGCCATGCGGGGAATAGGTGCGGATTTGAGGATGCCCGCGGGACACTATTTTTTGAGTTGGCGCGCGCTATTCGGGAGGCAAAGCCAAAAATTGTATTAAGTGAAAACGTGCGCGGGTTACTTACGCATGATAATGGGAGAACGTTCAACGTCATTAGGCATGTCATAAATGAGCTAGGTTACAACCTCATAGAGCCCCGTGTGCTTCAGGCTGTAAAATACAAAGTGCCGCAAAAGAGGGAGCGGGTAATATTGATAGCCGTGAAAAAAGAATATCAGGGTAAAGCGCAATTTCGTTGGCCTGAGCCTTACTACAGGATTATGAACTTACGTGACGCATTCTATCCAGGTGAGCTATATAGTACCGAAGTGCCGGCGTCTAAAGGGCTGGCATATTCGGAAAGCAAGCGGAAAATACTAGAGTTAGTGCCAATGGGTGGCTACTGGAAGGATTTGCCCGTAGATATCCAGAAGAACTACATGGGTAAAAGTTATTATTCCGGCGGCGGAAAAACGGGAATGGCTAAAAGATTGTCATTAGACGAGCCTGCACTTACCCTAACTTGCGCTCCGGCGCAAAAAGAAACGGAGAGGTGTCATCCGACCGAAACGCGACCGCTTACTATACGCGAGTACGCCAGAATCCAGACATTTCCAGATGATTGGAAGTTCATTGGAAACATATCAGCGCAATATAAACAGATAGGAAATGCTGTTCCCGCAAATCTAGCATATGCGCTAGGGCGATCTATCGTAAGGTTGTTAAATGAAATAACCTAGCCGAGATAGGAAATTTTTATGTAGATACACAAAGCGAGGAGGTTATATCATGATAAAAAAGGGAGATATTTTAGTATATGCCGAACACTTGGAGGAAGATGACGAAAGCTGTCTGATGATAGCATTGGAAGACGAATGTATTTCAGCAAAAGTTCCAATGGTAAAGACGCAAGAGTTGAACACAGATTTGCCGTACCCGCCGGTGGATTTCTTTGAAGCGAGGTGGTATAAAATGGTGCGACTTTACAAAGGCATCTCCTAAAACTCATAGAACAACAATTGTTCATGCGTTGAAATCAGTAAGGAGTGGTATTAATTTAGAAAGCCTATCAAATGAAAGGGAACTTGCCAATTATGCTAGAATTATTATACAAGCTATTAATGTCTATATCAAAGAAGGGACACCTTTTTTGCAAAAGTCTGCATTTGGGTTCCATCAAAAATTGGTAAAATGGAAAGATGAATTCAAGATAGAAGAAGGATTTTCAGATAAATTAAAACTTTCGCTAATAAATCTTGAGTCAAAGATATCAGAATTCTGTAGTAAGAGAAAAGGACCAGGCTTCATTGACTTTACTTATAGAAGGGAGGAAATTAAGGACCTTCTTACATTCGTGGAAGATGTTTTTACAAATGCTGGTGGGAAGGAAGAAGATTTCCTTCCATCAGATGAGGATAGCCCTATCCCATTTACGGGAGAGAATTTTGTGAGGTCCATTGAGGCAAATGCAGAAATTCTAAATACAACAGACTATATAGTAACCTTGAGACCGCGTATCAAAACCTTGCTAACAGATGTACGAGTCAAAAAAGTTATTGATAATAATGAAATTAAATTAAGTGTATGGTTGGATAATTATATAGGTTCTAATAATAAAGAATCTCTGATAATAATCGACTTATCATTGCTTCCTTCGGATGTGACAAGCATAATTACAGCTGTTATAGCGCGTATGATATTTGAAGCTCAGCAACGTTATCTTAAGTTAAATAAGCAATGCCTTCCAACGGTGTTGGTCATGGAAGAGGCCCATTATTTTGTGAAACGTTATAACGATGATGCAGAAAATACCGGACCAACTACTCAATGTTGCAAGGTGTTTGAAAAAATTGCCAAAGAAGGAAGAAAATTCGGATTAGGATTAGTCTTATCCTCACAAAGACCGTCAGAACTGTCACCGACAGTATTATCTCAATGTAACTCATTCTTGTTACACCGTATATCTAATGACCGAGACCAAGAATTAGTTCACAGATTGTTGCCAGACAATATGAGAGGTATTCTTCGTGAGATTCCGTCATTACCCTCACAACACGCTGTATTATTGGGTTGGGTGACTGAATTGCCTATTATAGTAAAAATGCGCAAATTACCAAAGTCTCAATGTCCTCAATCGGATGATCCTGATTTCTGGGATGTTTGTACAGGCAACAAGAAACGTGATATTGATTGGGAGAAGATTGCCAACGAATGGCAAAAGAAGTAAACAGTATGACATGAATTCTCTGTAATTTGCATTCTATAAAATTTTTAGCGCTTGATACGTCTTTTTATGAAAGACGAAATAGTCGCAAGAATTGAATTTAATGGCGGAGTTGTAGAAATCTCCGAAGATGTGCTTTGCAAGCACACGATTTTTATAGGCTCAACGGGTAGCGGAAAGACTACCTCATGCAATGTGCTTTTGCGCGACTTAATCCGCTATAAGGCAGACGACAAAGAGCGAAAAATCGCCCTGATTGTATTTGACTTTAAAGGCGACGGCACTTTGGGGAAAATAAAAACTTGGGCTAATGAGTGCGGCAGGGGTAGTGATATATTGGATTTTTCTCCTGACGGGAAATTTTACTACGATCCGCTTTGTGGCTTTGACTCTTTAAAAAAGCTGTCTCAATTT
>ENA-OOWZ01001176-OOWZ01001176.1-human-gut-metagenome-genome-assembly--contig:-NODE-1176-length-13063-cov-1.816267_pt1 | contig 13063 bp, 10 predicted proteins | sample MGYA00241580_ERZ501329 | MGnify/ENA primary metagenome ERZ501329 (study PRJEB25962, sample SAMEA2042923) | human gut metagenome | biome: human gut; feature: human-associated habitat; material: faeces... | reverse complement strand
AAGAAAAGAGTTATACGGTGGAATGCGTACCCGTTTACACAAATTATACCGTCGATGACGAGTTCGTGAAGAACGTAAGCGGTCAGTTCGCAAACGCTTTCGGGTATACGAGTGATAAACCGTTTACACAAATCTCTTTACAGGCGGGGTTGTTCGGTTGCGTCAACGAACCGGCTTTGAGCGAAGCGGCGGAGAGCTTTATTTCAGATATAGAGTTGCTCGCAGGCTCCGCCGGCTGGCAGATCGGAAATTCTGTATTGGAAAAGGCGACGACCACTTATAACGGTCTGACTGAAGCTGAAAAAACGCACTCGAAAATCATTAACAGATACCAAGCCATGCAGAAGTTTATAGGGAAATGCGGAAACGGAGAGCTGTTTTATGCGGCGAAAGCAGAAGCGCAGGCTGTCATAAGCGTATATACTGCGTCATCGCCTTCGGGTAGCTTTAACGGGGAAGCGGCAATAGAATCAGTTGACGCTCTGCTGACAGCGGCGAAAACCTGCAATGATGCGGGGACAGGGATTCTGGAATACACAATAACCTATACAGGCGTATATTCTGAGAAAACCTTTACGTTCAAGCTGGGCTATACCGCGTCGTCCGTTTCGGCGGCAAAGACAATGAATATTTCCCTGCCGTCGGTTATGTTCTGACGCAGGGAGATGCGCGATATGGCACACGCAATCAGGTATAGACTTCTGACCTGCCTTATCGCTCTCGTAACGGTATTCGGCGTCGTCTTTACGGCGGCGCCGTCTATCGCTTTCGCAGCGGGTACGGAATTGAGTTTCGACGGTACGAGCGTAACGGACGACCTTACGAGTTCGTCCGCAGGCGGGAAAACTTTCGATTTGAAAGACTACCCCTACGACGAGAGCAAACAGGCGCAGGTCATCAACTTCGTGGAATACTGTTATTCGTACAAAGCGAATATGCGAAATAACTACGGACTGTATGTGTATATCTACAATCCGCAGGGACTGAATATCTCTACGACGAGCAAGAGCAACAACATACAGATGGCAACAAGGTACGATGAGGAGGGGAATCCTTCGGACTACGCCAAGTTCGATTTACGGTTTTTAAGCAAGTCCGAAGAAAGCAACTACAAAAACCTGTTTTACAAGTTCAAGGTTGTGGATAAAGCTATCGATGGCAAGACGTTTGCACAGCGGGTGAACAGCAACGAACGGCGTTACGACGTATCGGGCGTCGAGCTTACGACCTACGGCGCAAACAACGCAACGGACTATTCCGTAAACGGCATGTACATATTCACCGGTTATGCGGCGGGGTATGGACCGGACGCAAATGCGAAAAGCACGCTTATAAGCAAGGTCGAATATCTCGAAACGGTGTCGCTGGACGTAAAGCATACCTTCTACCGCACAAAGACTTCGGTTAAAGGCGCGGGGTATCAGAACCAGCTGGACACGGTGTATTTTGCCGTCCCTCAACGCTTTTTCGATACCTACGGAAAGTTGCAACGCATCAAAGCGGAATGGTACGAGTACAAAACCAACGATATCGTGGTAACGAGCTATCAGGACTTTTACGATAAAGCCTATCCGTGGCTGGGCAGACAGACAGGCGAGTTCGACCAGTTCGGAATGACGAAGTACAACAAGGATATCTATTATAGCTTGGGGCAGAACGCAGGCGACGCAGGAGGCGGTATGAATATGGCGAAATGGGGCTGGAATTTAGGCAGCGGCTTTCTGCACGTTCCCGCTCCCACGCTGTATTATCTGTTCAAGGTCGGAAATATCTCCGAATATGATCCGTATGCGGACGTCGTGAGTATCGGCGGCGTGGAGAGCAACGCGCTGTACGAGTATATCAAGAGCTACGACAAGTCTTTCAACAAAGGTACTTTGCCGATTAAGGAAGGCGCGATAAGCGCGGATTTGTTTGCGGACGATATAGACGACTACCGCAAGCTGAATACCGAGTACGGAAAAATACAGAAAGGATATTCCTACTACGACTTTGACGCCGACGTAGATTTGCAGAAACTGACCTCCTGGCAGGAAGGCAATCCGTCGTTCTGGGATAATTGGCTGAATTGGGGCTTATGGGACGCCATATTCGGCGGTATTCCCGAAGAGAAGAGCCGCACCGTGTCGCCTATCTACACATTGAAAGACAGTGATTTAAGTGGCACGAATGCGGAGATAGCGGAAAGATTGCTCATAAACGCCAACGACGTGAACGCATTAAAAACCTATCATACGGCGGCAAAAAACGACGACTGCGTAACGGTGCTGTTCCGTTTCGCAACCAGTGATTACTATTCCGCGGCGGTGGATATTATGGAACTTGGCAAAGGCTTTTTAGGCTCGGACAAGTACACCGAAGGACAGGCGTACAGAGCCTATGAAAGCGTGTTCCTCGACTTCGATATTATACAGCTCACGTTCAACAAGGACGGCGTTTATAAGGTGATACCCGCGGTATCCAGTCCTATCGACGTCGTGAACGCGATTACGCCGCCCGTACAGATGCCGGACGGTACGCCGTGGTGGGTAAAACTGTTGAGCGTCCTTCTCGTAATTTTGTTGCTCGTTCTGATAGTAAAACTGCTGACGTTTATCTTCAAGAAAATATCGCAGGACAGAAAAATAAAGAAAACCGTGGAAAAGCACAGCGAGAAAAAGGAAAAGCGCAAAGGCAAAAAGGCGCGCAAGCAGATGGATAAAGAGTTTGAAAAATTCCATAAGCAGACGGCGAAAGAGCAAAAGAAAACTGAACGCGACGCGAAGAAAGTCAACGTAACGGATTTGAAAGCGAAAATCTGGACGGGCAAGAAGAGCGAGTCGGAATTGAGCAAGGCGGAAAAGTACGCGCTCGATCACGACGAAGAATGGCAGCACGAACAGGCAATCATAGACCAAATTCTTTACGGCGACGACGATTTGGAGTAAACGCAATTAAAACGGCGGGCGGAGATAACAGGACGGTTGTCTGAAGTTTCCGCCCGTAAATTTTCTATCAGGAGGCAATTATGAAACGGTTAAAAAGAATACTCGCCGTAGTTATGCTCGTCGTTGCGGCGCTCGTTATATCCTATCTCATTTATACGGGAGGAAACGTCGGTGCGTAAAGTACATATCTCTCTCACGGTCATTTTATCTGCCGTGTTCGTCCTGCTCGGCGTATTCGTGTTCCGTCAGGCATATCTGCGGTTTTGGGAAACGCTGTGCGACTTCGGACGTTCTGTAGCGTACTATTTCTGCGGGATCTTCGGGATAGAGCATAGCATTGTTCCCACTGTTACGGAATATTCGAAAGTGTTACAATGGGAGATTCTGCTCCCGTCCGACTTTGCGGGCTTTCAAAGTTCTGCGGCGGACTATTTCGCACTTTTATTCAACAAAGACAATTTCACGGCTTGGGGACAAACGCTTGCGGTTACGCTCGGAAATGCGGCAAAGATACTTTCTATCCTGCTGCCGTGTATCGTTATCCTTATGTTTGCCGTCAAACGGCTGTACGCAAAAGGCAATAACCGGTACAACAAGGACACACTGCCGCTCAAAGCGTTCAAGAAAACAATGTCGGTAACGTATCAACCGGCAAAGAGATTTGTTCTCTCGTACCTGTCGTTTCTGAAAGAACACGGTGCGGTATGGATATGCTGGCTGGTACTTTGGGCGTTTCATCTGGATGCGGCAAGCATCGTTTTGAGTGCGCTGGCGTATTACTTCTATTTCGCCGTCGCATTCGATTTTGTAGGGCTGTACGTACAGATATGTAAACTGCTGATAGACCTGCAATTCACCTTTCGCTATTTCCCGTGGTGGGTGTTGGTATTCGCCGTCTATCCCTTATTCCACCGCTGGCGCAAGCGCATTGCCGTCAACCGATTGCGGCACAACGAGGCGCGTAACTGCGGGTTTATAAACGAACTGCCTATCGTGTCCATCACTTGCGGAAGTATGGGGAAACGCAAGACAACGATGATAACGGATATGACGCTCTCACAGGAAGTGATGTTCCGTCAGAAAGCGCTGGCGATTATACAGAATACCGACCTTAAATTCCCGTGCTTTCCGTGGTTGATGTTCGAGAAGGAATTGCGGTCGTGTATGGAACACGGGACGGTGTATAACCTTGCAACAACCAAAGAATGGGTAAAGCTGAAACGGCAAAGGTTTCTCAAACACCGTAATCCAGATTTACAACTCTACGGTTACGACTATAAACTCTACGGAGCGATTTACGACGACGCATTGAAAATATCTTCTCTGTTCGATGCAATGGAAACCTATGCGCAGGCGTATTTTATCTACGTCATAGAGTGTAGTTTGATCGTGGCGAATTATTCGGTGCGGACGGACAACAAACTCATTGACGGCGGCAATTTTCCCGGCCGTCCCGCGCAGACCAAACCCGCCGGGGACCAAAATTCCGCTGACGTCGGAAAGCAGGGCTGAGGGCTCTTCACGTTCCAAGTCTTCGGCATCAATCCATTTAATCCGCACTTTGTATTTGTTGGCAATGCCGCCGTGCGTCAGAGCTTCGCCCAAGGACTTGTATGCCTCAAGCAATTTGACATATTTGCCGACCACGGCAATTTTAACTTCTCCCTCGGGCGCCTTGAGCGTTTCAACGATTTTTTCCCACCGGCTCAAATCGGCATCGGGGCACGGCAGATTGAAATAGCGGCATACGGCTTTATCCATACCCTCTTTGGAATAAGCCAGCGGCACCTGATAAATGTTGCTGACGTCCAGTGCCGGGATAACGTTTTCCTCACGAATATTGCAAAACAGCGCAATCTTTTTGCGTTCGTTTTCCGGGATTGGCATCTGGGAACGGCACAAAAGCATATCCGGCTGAATACCATATTCCTGCAGCTGCTTGACCGAATGCTGCGTCGGTTTGGTTTTCAGCTCGCCGGCAGTCGGAATATACGGCAAAAGCGTCAGATGCAAAAACATTGTACGATTACGGCCGAGGTCGTACGCCAGCTGGCGGATGGCTTCAAGATAAGGCTGCCCTTCAATATCGCCCACCGTACCGCCGATTTCGCACAGTACAAAGTCTTCATCTTCCAAATCACTGACGATAAAATTTTTAATCTCATTGGTTACATGGGGAATGACCTGAATGGTAGATCCGAGATAATCCCCGTGGCGCTCCTTATCTATAACGCGCTGATAGATTTTACCGGTGGTCGTGCTATCGCTTTTCTTAGCTGCAACGCCCGAAAACCGCTCATAGTGCCCCAGGTCAAGATCGGCCTCGGTTCCGTCATCGGTTACGAAAACTTCACCGTGCTGAAACGGGCTCATCGTACCTGGGTCGACGTTCAGATATGGGTCAAGCTTTCTCAACCGCACTTTAAAGCCCCGGCATTGCAAAATTGAGGCAAGAGAGGCGGAGGCCAAACCTTTTCCCAGTGAAGAAACAACGCCGCCGGTGATAAAAATAAATTTGGTTTTCGGGTTTAATTTAGACATTTTTCTATCCTTTTTGGTTAAATTTTGCAGTGAAAAAGGCACCTCCCTGCAAAGGTGCCTTTATTTTCAGTCCTTATTGACGACATATCGCTATTCCGCTGCCGGAACGGACGGAGTTTCAGGTACTGCCGCCGAAGCAGGCGCCGGTGCCGGATTTTGAGCTGTATCAGAGGCTGCCGGAGCTGTGCTCTGATTTTGCGCAGCGGCATCAGGAACGCTCGGAACCGCCGGTTCGGTCTGCACCAGAGGCGCAACGTCGGTAATTGACTCCGGCTTTCTGGTTTCGCCTTTATAATACAGCGAAAGCAAAATCGAAGTAATAAAAAATACGGTTGCCAGAACTGCCGTGGTACGGGTCAGCAGGTTTCCTTTGCCGCGTGCAGACAAAAAGCTGTCCGCTCCGTTGCCCCCGCCCAGCCCGCTCAGGGCATTGCCGGAATTGCGCTGCATCAAAATCAGCACAACCAGCAGGATGGCTACCATTAAATGAATGACTAACAATACAGATCCCATTTTTATTTCCTTTATTGATTATTGTTTGCTTGCTTCGGCAATAGCCATAAAGTCCGCCACCTTGAGGCTGGCTCCGCCAATCAAACCGCCATCGACATCGGGAAGAGCCAAAAGCGCTTTGGCATTTGCCGGTTTCATGCTGCCGCCGTACAAAATGCGCATTTTGTTGGCATTGGCGCGGCCGAGCTTCTTGCTTACCGCCTTGCGGATCGCGGCATGGACTTCTTCAACATCATCGGTTGTCGGCGTACGTCCCGTCCCTATCGCCCAAACCGGCTCATAGGCAATTACCGTATTCTGCGCCGTGGAAACGTCCGGAACGGAACCGTTAATCTGCGACGTGCAGACATCTATGGCATGACCAGCATCACGCTCTGCCTCGGTTTCGCCGATACAGATAATAACTTTCAGCCCGGCATTAATCGCTGCCTCGGCTTTTTTTCTGACCAGTTCATCGCTTTCATAGTGGTCGGTACGGCGTTCGGAGTGCCCGACAATCACATACTGGCATCCGAGGTCCTTGAGCATAACCGGGCTGATGTCGCCGGTATGCGCTCCAGACGCCGCAAAATGGCAGTCCTGCGCCCCAAGCATAACCCGGGACCCTTTAATTGCCTTCTTTGCCGAAGCCAACAGGGTAAACGGAGGACAAATCAGGAATTCGCAATCTTTGCGGGCAGCCTTTTTGGCTTCCTGGGCGACGCCTTTGGCCAAAGCAACGCCGTCTTCCAAAAGACAGTTCATTTTCCAGTTGCCGGCAATTAAAGTTTTTCTCACCATGTTCTTAATCCTCATTCCATAAATTATAACTTGTTCCTTTTTAGCACAGGCTTTTTTATTTTCCAGCTAAAAAAAAAGTTGTTTACAGAAAAATTCCCCCGCCCGGAGGAAACCGCCGGATGAAGAAAAAGGCTGAATGAAAGAAAAGACCGGATAGAGGAAAAGACCGGATGAAAAAGCGCCGGTTCAAAACAAGGCGAATGCTTTCCCGCTTTGTAAAAAAAAACGTTGAACATATTTATATTTGCAATTGCATAAATTTTTTTGGCTTTTATAATGGGCAACAATTAGGTTATTTTTGGGATGGAAAAAAATGATAAGTAAATTAGCTAAAGCACATGAAAGTTGGGTTTTCAAAATTATTTCCGCAGCGGTAGCCGTCAGTTTTGTTTCGCTTTTCGGCGTTACGGGCTATATTGACAGTGCCAGCCAGAACCAGACCGTAGTCGATGTTGACGGCAAAAAAACGACGCAAAGCGAATTTTCCTACAGATTACAAAAAGAGCTGAACGCACTGAAAAATCTGACCAGCGACGACTTTGAACTGACCGACGATATGCGCAACGCCATTACCGAAGGCGTATTGAGACAGATTGTCGACGAGAGCGTTCTTGACCAGACCATGGCCGAAAACGATATTTATTTCCCTAAAGCCTATGTTCAGCAGATTATTTTCAGCCAGCCGGAATTTATAAATCCGGCCAACGGGCAGTTCAACCCTGAGATTTTCAAACGCTACCTGTCTTCCGCCGGTCTGAGCGAAGACGAATATGTAGCCATGGTTAAGCGCCTTATGGCACGCAAAATGCTGGTTACCGATCTGGTAGAAGGTTTTGGTGTTCCCGAAGCTCTCAGCAGAGCCATCCACAAAATGGACAATCAGCGCAAGTCCTTTAAATATGTTACGGTATCGCCGGCCGACGTTCGAATTGAGCGCAAAATCAGCGACGACGAAGTCAAACAGTATTTTGAAGACTTTTCGGAAAATTTTATGATTCCGGAGACAAGGGAAGCAGAGGTTCTTTTTGTTCCCAATGAAACGGTTTTGAAGAAATATGCCGCAAGCGACGAGATGGTTGCGGATTATTACAAGCAGCACGAGAAGGAATTTGACCTGCCGGAGAAAAGGGAAGTATTGCAGATGGTCTTTACCGACAAGGCGCAGGCAGAAAAGGCGCTGAACGAAGTAAAAGGCGGCAAAGATTTTGCTGCCGCGGCAAAAGATATGCAGGCGGAAAATGCTGACGAGCCGACATTGGGGCTGGTTGCTCAGGATGAACTGGCGGAAGATTTGGCGTACGACACTTTTGAAATGCCGTTGAACGAGCCCCGCCTGTTGCAGGTTGCCGACACATGGCAGGTTGTCAGCGTCAAACAGATTGTTCCGGCAAAAAAAATGACGTTTGAAGAAGTTAAGCCGCAGATTGAAGAGATTTTGAACAATGACAATCTGTATGATGCCCTGCGTGACGCCAGAGCTGAAATTGACGATGCAGTCAACGGCGGCAAAGATTTGGCAGAAACCGGAAAAATGTTCGGTATTGAACCGGTACGGATTTCCGGTATCAGCGAAACGGCTCCGGTTGAAAACGCCCCGGCACAGCTTAAATCTCTGACAACTTCGCTTGATTTTAACGAACTGGTCTTTTCGTACGGACTGAACGAGATAAGCTCGGCCGAGGAATTTGACGACGGTATTGCCGCTATCAGGGTTACCGCAGTCAAAGATGCCCATCTGCCCGAGATTGATGAAGTCAAAGACAAAATCACGGCAATGTGGGAGGTTCAGGAAAAAGATGCGCTGGCTAAGGAAACTGCCGACAACATCATTGCCGATGCCGAAAACGGCGAACAACTCGCCGATGCGGCGAAAGCACGGAATCTGGAAGTTTTCCGTTCCGAACCAATCAATCGCAATGAAACATTTGCCGGTTTGAGCGCACAGGAAATAAACGACCTGTTCGTAACAGAAGACGGCGCAGTTAAGCTTTACGAACACCCGGGAAATAACTTTGTCATCGTTACCCCGTATGAAACGGTCAATTATGCCGACGAGCTGGACAAAGATGCTCTGGCGGAAGTAAAAACCCGGGCGGCGGTTTCAATGGGCTCGGATATGGCTCAAAGCGCATTGAATGCTTACGCGGAAGGCATGGATATTAAAATTGACTATAAACGCGCAGGATTTTCCGAATAATGAAAATTGTATTTATGGGAACGCCGGATTTTGCCGTTCCGGTTTTGGAAGCACTGGCGAAAGAGCATAACATCGTCGCCGTTTATACCCGGGCGCCGAAAGAAAGCGGTCGCGGCAAGAAGGTCAATAAGACGCCGGTACACCTTTTAGCAGAAGCAAAAGACATTGAAGTCAGAACGCCGAAGTCTCTCAGGAACGAAGACGAGCAGCTGAGCCTGAAAGCACTGGGGGCGGATATGGCGATTGTTGCCGCGTATGGTTTAATTTTGCCGCAGACTGTTCTGGACATTTTTCCCAAAGGATGTATTAACGTCCATGCTTCTTTGTTGCCGCGCTGGCGCGGGGCGGCACCGATACAGCGGGCAATTGAAGCCGGAGACAAGAAAAGCGGCATTTCCATCATGCAAATGGCGGCGGCGCTTGATGCCGGCGACATTCTCAGCCAGGAAGAGGTTGTTATTACACCCGAAATGACGGGAGGCGATTTGCATGACGAATTGTCTGCGGTCGGGGCTGATTTGCTGGTCAGTACCTTGCGGCAGCTGGACAATATTGTTCCGACAAAGCAGGACGAAAGTCTGGTAACTTATGCGGAAAAGCTGGACAAAGCCGAATGCCGACTGGATTTTGCCGGAAACACGAATGCGCTGGCTGACAAAATCAGAGCGTTTTCCCCCTACCCTGCGACATATTTTACCTACAAAGGCGAACGTTTTAAGGTTTACCGGGCCCGGATATGCGACGGACAGGGCGCACCGGGAGAAATTATTGAAGGCGAAAAGACTCTGACGATAGCCGGGCGCGAAGGCAAGGCGCTTTGTATCGAAAGGCTGCAACGGGAAGGCAAACAGCCGATGGAAACGGCCGAACTGCTGAAGGGCTTTCGTTTTGAAAAGGGCGTGATTTTATAATTTTTTTGCTTGATTATATAAAAATGTTGTATATACTCGGGGCAAATTTGTTGTTGTAATCCGCGGGCGTGGTGAAATTGGTAGACACGCCAGACTTAGGATCTGGTGCCGCAAGGTTTGAGAGTTCGAGTCTCTCCGCTCGCACCATCTTTTTGTAACAGAAAAGATGGTTTTTTCCTTAAAAATGGGCTTTTTGGAAGAGATAAATATAATGAAGATTAAAGAAGTAAAATCAGAAGGCTTGAGCCGCGAATATAACGTTACCGTCAGCGCTGCGGATTTCACCGCGGAAATTGACAAGAAACTTCACGAGATTGCCAAGACGGTCAGCATGGCCGGTTTCAGAGCGGGAAAGGTTCCGTTTGCGATGGTTAAGAAAAAATACCAGGGCAACGCAATGAGCGATGCGCTGGATGAAGTTGTCCGCAACGGCGTCAACGAAGTCCTGAAAGAAAAAGAATTGCGCCCGGTATTCACGCCGGATGTCGACCTGAAGAAATTTGAAGAAGGTAAAGACGTTGAATTCAAGGTATCCATGGACATTATGCCGACGATTGAACTAAAGGACTTCTCCGCAATCAAAATCGAAAAGCCGGTAGCGGAAGTTCCCGACGAGGAAGTTGAAAAAGCGCTGAACTATATGGCTGAGAGCCGCCGCGACACGATTAAGGTTGAAGAAGACCGCGTTACGGCCAAAGGCGATATTGCGGTTATCGATTTTGTCGGTTCCATTGACGGTGTAGAATTTCCGGGCGGCAAAGGCGAAGCTTATCCGCTGGAAATCGGTTCCAACTCCTTTATTCCGGGTTATGAAGACCAGCTTATCGGCAAGAAAGCCGGCGAAGTCGTAGAAGTAAAAGCGACTTTCCCGGAAAACTACCATGCCAAAGATCTGGCCGGCAAAGAAGCCCTGTTTGTAACGACAATCAAAGAAATCAGAGAAATCAAAAAAGCGGAAATTAATGACGAATTCGCAAAATCCATGGGCGAAGAAAACCTTGACAAGCTCAAAGAGACCATCAAGAAGAGAATCGCACAAGATTATGAAGCCGCTTCCAAGATGAAACAGAAACGTTCTCTGCTGGATGCTTTGGACAAGGCTTACAAGTTTGACGTTCCGGCCAAGCTCGTTGATATGGAGTATGAAGCGATTGTCAAGCAGTATGAAAACGCCAAGAAAAACAATCAGCTTGACGAAGACGAAAAGAAGAAAAAGGAAGAAGACCTGCTGAAAGAATACAAAGAAATCGCCGTTCGACGTGTTAAGCTCGGTCTGTTGCTGGCTGAAGTCGGCAATGACGCCAAAGTAGAAGTAACGCAGGAAGACCTCAACAAGGCGATTATGAACGAAGCTCAGCGTTATCCGATGCAGGCAAAGACCATTTTTGACTTTTATCTGAAGAACAAAGAAGCGGTTGAACGTCTGCGTACTTCCGTTTATGAAGAAAAGGTCATTGACTATGTCCTTTCCAAAGTCCAGACCAAAGAAAAGAAAGTTTCGGTTGAAGACTTGTATAACTTTGACGAAAAAGCAGCATAATCAGACTTTGCAAAGTCAGGCATTATGCCTGTCCGGAAAAAAGAGCCGCACCCTTGCGGCTCTTTTTCTTATGTTTGGAAAACCGTAAGATATAAAGAAATTTTATTTTTTAGTCAGATGGAAAATATATTGATAAATTTAGTTGATAATAATATTAAATATTAATCATTAAAATATAGACTTATGAAAAAATTATCATTTCCGATTGCCTCGGTAATTTGCTGTTTGGTTTTGGCTGCATGTAATATTAAGTAGACAAGTGAATATAATCGAGCATCTTTAATATGTTTGTACCAGCAACAGCTTTTTTATGAACATGGGCTTTTTTTGTTGCAAAAATACAATAGTTTTGTTAGATATGTTGTTAGTTTTGCAATAAATTTTCCAAGAGGCGGCAATGTTTAACATCGGCATGGATATTCTGATTGATTCCCTATACGAAACGCTGGCGTTGTTTCCATACCTGTTTCTGACATATCTGGCGCTTGAATTTCTGGAACATAAGACATCGCGGAAAACTCTATCCTATATAAAAAAATCAGGTTCTTATGGTCCGGTTGCCGGCGGATTGCTGGGGCTGATACCACAATGCGGTTTTTCGGTCGCGGCAGCCAACCTCTATGCAACAGGCATTATTACGCTCGGCACGCTGATGGCCATTTTTCTCTCCACTTCCGACGAGATGCTGCCGATTTTGATTTCCGGCGGCGCAGGAGCGGCTTTGATTGTACAGATTTTGGGAATTAAGGTTATTTTTGCGATTGCCAGTGGTGTGCTGTTGGATATTTTCCTGCCGCAAAAATTTATCAGGCACAAAAAGGAACCGGACATTGAGGCATTTTGCCAACGGGAAAAATGCAAATGCGACGACAAGGACAACATATGGCATTCCGCATACAAGCATACTGAAAAAATCAGCATTTTCATCTTTATTTTCTCTCTTATCGTCAACGCCGTTTTTGCATTTGGCGGCAGAGAGACCGTGCAACTGCTGTTGACGGGAATGCCGATACTCAGCAAATTCATTGCGGCAGGCGTGGGGCTTATTCCCAGCTGTTATCCATCGGTATTGCTGACGCAGCTGTATCTTGACAATGCGATTACATTGGGCACAATGCTGGCGGGAACGCTCAGCAATGCAGGACTGGGATATCTGGTTTTATACCGGGTTAACCCGAATCGGAAAGAGAATCTGCGCATACTCGCACTATTGTACGGTTTGGGTGTTGTATTCGGCATCGTTGCGGAAATTTTGCTTTAAACGCTCAAACGGAACCTAAAGCCTCAGGTCTTAACGAAATGTGCGGCTATCCCTGCGTATAGCTTTGACGCAGAAGGGCTATTTCTTCCTCATATCCGGGAATTTCGTTCGGCGTTTCCAAATTAACGGGAATACCTTTGAGCGCAGAATGATTGATAAACCGAATCAGAGCGTCTTTTCCTATTGTCCCATGCCCCAGCCGCTCGTGGCGGTCTTTATGCGACGCAAACTCCGTCATACTGTCGTTTAAATGAATCGCATGCAAACGATTCAGCCCGATGACACGGTCAAATTCTTCCAATACTTCGTCCAGACGGTTGACAATATCGTAGCCGGCAGAATAGACATGGCAGGTATCCAGGCATACGCCAAGTTTGTCCTTCAGGTCCACCC
>ENA-OOWZ01001170-OOWZ01001170.1-human-gut-metagenome-genome-assembly--contig:-NODE-1170-length-13126-cov-2.859077_pt1 | contig 13126 bp, 10 predicted proteins | sample MGYA00241580_ERZ501329 | MGnify/ENA primary metagenome ERZ501329 (study PRJEB25962, sample SAMEA2042923) | human gut metagenome | biome: human gut; feature: human-associated habitat; material: faeces... | reverse complement strand
GCGCAGCGTTGTTTCTGCAAAGCGCGGCAGCTTGCTGCTGGCAGGCAGCTGCAGGCTGCGTACCTTGTCCTTGCTGTTGACGAAGCGGGCGCTGGCAGCGCCGGTCTGACCGTTGACTACGATGACGAAGCGTTCGCCGGCGCTGTTGCCGGTATAGTCAACATAATAAATCGGTAGCATGATGTCAGCTGAATGCTTGCGGAGATTGCGTGCCCATTTTTCAATCTTAACATTTTTTAAGCCGTAATTTTCGCTGAGCCTGTTGCAAAGCTGCTCATTGATCATGCGGTCAAGATATTTTTGTACCGGGAAAAGATTGCTGCGGGTGGTGATATGCACGTTACCCTCTAAGAATACAGGGTCGAAGGGGGCGAATTCATCAAAGTTCCAGGGAGCAACCATATCGACGGCGTTTTCGTCAAAGACATAGGTTTGCGGATATACCCAGTTTAAAACCTCCTGATAAATTTCGCAGTCGCCCTTATTACTAGAGATTTGTGCCTTGACGCGCAGGTCTGCCAGCGTATAGGGAGTATAGAAGGCGGTAAATTTTTCCTTAATGGCCTTTTCCGCACCCTTGAAGGACATAGGCTCGCGCTTCATCAGCAGCTGCGCTCTGCCGAAGGCTTGCTCCTTAGTGAGCTTGAAGGGCAGGGCGATGGAGGGGTAGCTGCGGGAGCCAGCGCCGATGAGCTGGTCCTTGTTGTAGCCACCGGCCTTCAGCTCCTCCTGCGTCAGACGGTGACCGCAGTATTCGCAGGTAAAAATAGTCTGCGTGGATTCGCCGGTAACATCGGCGCCGCAGAGCGGGCAGGGCAGCTTGATGGTGTGGCTTTCTTCGTAAACCTTGGTGCTGAGGGCGCTAAAAACGCCCAGCTTATCTTCGATGCTTTGAGTATTGTTTTTGAGCATCTCCGGCAAGGGCTCCATGAAGTATACGTGTCCCAGCTTCACCAGTCCGTTGACAACCTCTACAGGCTTATGGCGATACTTGATTTCGCTATCAAGAATATTTTCGCTGTTTGGCCAAGGCTCCTTGCTGCCGCAGAAGGAGCAGATGAAGCTGGTGCTGGCAGCGTCGGAATACATGGTGCCGCCACATTTTTCGCATTGTATAGCACAACATTCGTCGTTTTCTTTAAACATAGGAACATCTCCCTTCCTTATCTTGCCTTCATTATAGCGCAAAAAGAGTGTCAGCGCCCCACCCGAAAGGGGAAATTTGGGTAGGATGGAGAGTTTTTTTACAATAACAACGAATATTCTAAATTGTAAAAAATATTGCTTGATTTTCGAAAGCAGGTAATATATAATTAAAACAATGTGGAAAAGAGTATCGGCAGTTATACGTTGCCCATGGGGACAGCGCCTTTGCATTTAAAGAAGGGACGATATAAATGTGCTTAGGATACTTAATGCCTCTAGGTTATGCAAGAAATCGTGAGTTCATTATAGGCTTCTATGAACCAAGATGTTTAGGCTAAAGTAGGAGTTAATGTTGTACAGAGTCTCACCCGTAGTTGTTGGAGAACGTGAGGAACCTGTATAGCTTCTGAAATAGTAGCGTTTACATCCCTGCATTTATGTGCAAGGGTGTAATATGTCCAAAATTAAAGCACCCTTGCCAAAGATTAATGGAAGGAGTGCATTTTTTTATGCAAAAAAACGAAACAGACAATTTTATTACTAAGTGTAAGCAGATTTTTACGCCGGAGGTTAATGCAACGGAGCTTTGTCAAAAATATAAGCTTAAGGCTGATGGCATCTATCTTCTGCATCGTGATAAACAGGGAAGTGTTTTTCAGGAACAGCTGATTACGCATAAGCCTTTGCTGATAACAGGCTTTTTTCATGAAGCTGAGGCCGATATTACTTACGTGCAGTTGGAGCTTTATCATGCGCAGGCTTGGCATAAGCTGCCATTGAAAACATTGGAGGAGATTTCACGTACTAATCCGATTATTACGCTGGCTAACAATAATGTTGATATCAATATCAGCAATGCCAGACAGGTGATCGATTATCTGAGCTGTCTGCGCAGCTGCCTGCAGGAGGCTTTGCCCCGGCAAAGGCTGTGCAAATATCTTGGTTGGGAACAGGATAAATTCTACCTGCCGGGGCGTGGCATAGATGATACTGTTTTTATGCTGTCGGACGGGGAGCTTTATCAGGCAGTTGCGCAGGCTAAGGGTGATTGGGAAAAATGGCTGTCAACTTATGGCAAGCTGTGTGACAGCAGTATTGTTGCCCGCTTTATTATAAGCTGTGCTTTGGCTGCGCCGCTTTTGGAGCGTGTTGGCTTCAAGGGCAGTCCGCTGGTGTTGCTTTATGGCAGCAGGGGCAGCGGTAAAAGCACACTGATGCGCTTTGCTGCTTCTGTCTGGGGCAATGATAATTTTCTTTATCCCTGCAATGGTACGCTCAATGGCTTTGAGCTTAGGGCCAAGCTGTTGAGCGGTCTGCCGTTTTTTCTTGATGATGTACAGCTGATGCGCAGCAGACCGGACTTTAACGAATTTATGCAGTCCTTTATCTATATGCTTTTCAATGGCTATGGCAAGCAGCGGGCAACGAAGGAGCTTGGCTCGGCGATGCTTAACCGTTGGCAGACGCTGAATATTTTAAGCAGCGAAACAACAGTGGTTACACCGGAATTTTACGGCGGTGCCGCAAGGCGTATTCTGGAGCTGCATTTGCCGGAGGCCTTGGAGCGTGAGCTTATCGGCGAGTGCAACAAAACGAGTGCGCATTGCTATGGACTGGCAGGACGCAGAATGCTGGATTTGCTGGAGGCGTATCCGGCGCAGGTGTGGCAGGAGCTGTACGAAAAGGCTTGTGACAGGCTGTTTTTACTGGATAATGGCAAGCGTGAGAGCACGCAGCTGATGGTGCTGGCCCTGGTGCTTCTGGCTGATGTTTTATTTGCCTTGGTAAGGACAGGCCGTACTGATGTTGCACAGCTTACTCCGCTGCTGGCCGATGCAGAAGCAATGGTGCTTGCTGTTTCTGATGAGCTGGAAAATACCGAAGAACAGGAATCGGGAGCTTATTACCATGAGGCATTGGTGGATACTGTCAGTGCGAACTATGACTGCTTCGGTTATCTTGCTGCTGACAGCAGGGAAGTTGTCAATGGCACCGGTTATAAGTCCTACGGATTTTTCTATGGTGGATATGTGTATATCAACAGCAAGGTCTTTAATAGCTTTTTGAAGCAGTTCGGCAAGCCGGCGAAAAGCATTAAAACGCTGCTGCGTGATGCTAAGCTGATTGAAGCTGATGCGGGACGCTTTACCAAGCAGCTGAATCTGACCTTCAATAAATGCTATCGTCCGCGGATGGTGTGTATGAAGTACGGCGAGCAAAGGGAGACAGAGCAGGCTGCTTAACTATTTGGTATTGACCGTTGCATTTTGCACCACTTGCACCAGTTGAAGCACTTTTTTCAGCCTTTTTGCTAAAAAACCGTAGGCTCGAAAACTTTAATATAATATAAATAAAAAAGCCTTATTTTATCCGTAAACAGCATAAAATAAAGCTTTAGAACCCTTACGAAGACTTTACTTGCAGGGATATATATTAGGGGGTGTGGAGCAGTTTTTGCGTTTGCACCAAAAGCAGTGGTGCAAGTGGTGCAGAGAGAGCTGACAAGAAAATAACTAAAAACTATTTTACTATTTTCTTATAGGTACCTCTATCCAGAAAATCAATAAAGCCTTTATCTCTGAGAAGCTGTAATTGCTGACGAATTTTAGCTTTGATATTGTGATTATTAGGATGCTTGATTGTCAGCAATGTTTCGAACTGGTACATGTCAGATAACGAAAACATTTCTGTTTTGATGCTGTTCACACAATTTAATGTATCTAACAGCCAGCCTCTGGAGCTTAGGTTGTCCGTATATAATAAGGATGCCTGTTGTACTTGCGCCTGAACCAGCTCTTGGGGGACAGGTACACTGTTATGAATGATATCGATTTTGGCTTGACTGGGAATTTTATCGATAAGAATATTACAGCCAATCCAACCCTTGCGCTGAGCATTATCGGATAAAGGTTTTCTTTGTTCGATGATGTCAGGCACAAAGAAATGCTTAGGAATAATCCAAAGATTGTTTACGGTTAAAAGCTGCTTGCTGTAATTCAAAATGAAGAAATCAGGATTGTTGTTGCTGGTTATTCTGTCAATAAATGTATGATAAGCGCCATCGGCAATTTTGTGACCGATGCTTCCAGCTTTGCTTTTAAGCTCGTATTCATTATTGCAGTTAGGACAGTAGAAATCAGCGACAGCTTTGTTGTTGGGAAAGTGATTAAGCGAAGCATTTCCGCAGTGAGGGCAATACATGTATTCGCTTACCCAGCTTTCTGTCAGGATACGGATGATTTGTGATTGGCTGTGATAGCTTTGCGTTAAGGCAGTGTTAAAGTTGCAGTTCATTTGCTCACCTTGTATTAATAAAACACTAAATGTTTATTTTGTTTGCATATTGAGCTTCATATCAAGATATGCCAGCAACTCTTTTTGATTGGCTGTTGTTAAATTTCGATAACCTATAATCAGTTGTTCTTCTTGAGGATTAGAAATAATTAAATCCTGAGCCGGAGAATCTAGAGAAACTTCAATATCATCTATGATTTTTAGTAAATGGTCCAGGTCGGTTCCTGTTGCTATGGCAATATTGTTCAAAGCGCTGATAGAGGGTATAATTTTTTTCCCTGTTTGGGGATTATAGCCTTTTTCTAGCATTGATATATATCCTTTGGAAAGTGAAGCTGATTTAGCAAATTGCTCCATAGTTAAATTATGTTCTGTCCGATATGAATTAATGAATGTTTTCAGTTCCATGATGTAAAGCTCCTTTTCGCTTAGTATATTATACATTTATAATTAATTCAAGATTTTAAAGACATTCTATTGACAGAAGAAGTTTAATATATTAAACTAAAGCGTAGAGGTGATTATAGTGCTTTTGCAAATACGAAAGCAAAGATTACTGAAGGGGTTAACACAAGAAGAGCTTTCCAGAAGAAGTAAAATATCTAAAAGTATTATTATAGGATTGGAAAATGGCAAAATCACCGTAACTACAACGAAAACCTTGGTGAGAATTGCTGAAGCGCTAGAGTGTTCAATAAGCAAATTTTTTTTATAATCAAAGTTTAATATATTAAACAAGACGAGCGAAGCAGGAGTGTTGTTATGAGGCAGTTGTGCGAAAATGGAATATATGTATTCTATCAAACTGAAAATGCACAACTGCTCCTAGGTGACACATTTGAGCTGCTGCAAAAGCTTCGCCCTGAATCCGTTGACGTAATTTTTGCAGACCCGCCATACTTTTTAAGTAATAACGGCATTACTTGCCGTAGTGGCAAAATGGTTTCTGTAAATAAGGCTGCGTGGGATATGGTTGATGATAAAGAGCACATGTTAGCCAACAAGCATCAATTTAACCGACGCTGGATAAACCTCTGCAAAAAAGTGCTTAAACCCAACGGCACCATCTGGATATCGGGAACTTTCCATAATATCTTTTCGATTGGCATGGCTTTGGAAGAGGAAGGCTTTAGAATAATCAATAACATCACGTGGCAAAAAACTAATCCGCCGCCAAATCTTGCCTGCTGTTGCTTTACGCATTCTACGGAAACAATCATCTGGGCTTGCAAGGATGATAAAAAAGCAAAATACTTTTTTAACTATGCCTTGATGAAAGAAATCAATGGCGGAAAGCAGATGAAGGATGTCTGGACGGGAAGTCTTACCAAGCCTTCGGAAAAGAAGTTTGGCAAGCATCCTACGCAGAAGCCGGAATATTTATTGGAAAGAATATTACGTGCTTCTACACAGGCCGGCTATATAGTGCTGGACCCGTTTTGCGGTTCGGGAACTACCGGTGTCGAAGCATTACGCAACGGCTGTAATTTTATAGGGATTGATAATGTGGAGGAATATTTGAAGCTTACGCAAAAACGCTTAGATAAAGAACAGGAGTCTTTGTTTATTTAACTCTTTCTTTGATAACAAAATCAGAAGCCTAACCTCCTTCTCACTTTGTCCTCATCGTTACCTAATGCAATATTTTAGTCAACAGTAGTAACGCAACAAGCATATATATACATAAATACCTAATTAGCCGCCTGCAGAGGAAACTCCTATATTCGCAGGCGGCTTTTTGACGTGTGCACTTGTAGAGATGTGTTCGGTGTTATATAATAAAATATGTATACATGAAATATGCACTTGTTTGTTGACAGTGGCTCAATGGAGGGCTTATGGACTTTAAATTTTTTAGGAACAGAATAAAGGTATCTCTATACAGCATAGGCATCTTCGCCTTCTTCCTGCTTGTTTCTCTGGTGAGCCTGTATGTTGTGCGCGAAAAAATATTAGATAATTCGCATATTATGGGGCAGCAGATGGCGGCTCGCTTTGCCACCAGGGAAACAGGACGCATAAAAGCTCAGGAAATGCTGCTGCGCAGTGCCGCGCAGAATCTGGCGCATATGCTGGAGATGAAGCCTGATATGTCGGATGCGGAGCTGGAGGAGGCTTTGACGCATTTTACCGACTACATGGAAAAAAATGCGGATGTAGGCCGTTTTGACATGTGCGCTGTCGTTCACGGACATCTTATCGGCAAGCGTCTGGAGGGACAGCCGGCGGATGTTGCTTCGCTGAAATGGTATCAGACGGCACTGAATAGTAATGGCAGCGTGGCTTATACCAATTTATATACCTACGGTAAAAATAATGAACGCCTGTTGACTATGGCAGTGCGCTTCGGCGATGGCAATGTACTGGCGCTGAATCTTTATCCGGAGCGCTTGAACGGTTTGCTTGCCGAAAACCAGATGCCTAAGCACAGCTATTATTATCTTTGCGATCCGTCGGGTAATATTATGTTTACCATCAATGACCGCAATCTGTCGATAGAAGAACAGCAGCCTTATGTAGACAAAATTTTTAAGGAAATCCGCAATTCCGGCAGTGATGTATCTTATATCACCGATTACGAGGGCAACAAGCGCGGTGTTTACTACAAGGTTTCGGAAAAGGGCTGGATATCTATCGTAACTATTCCCTATGATTTCCTGCTGGGTGATTATGAGGATTTGATGCAGTGGTTCAGCCTGACGCTGGCCATTTTCCTGCTGCTGGCTGCCGGTTTGGCGCTGCGCGAGCATATGCTGAACAAACAGTTGCAAAGCATCAATGAGGTTATCCGCGTTATGAGCAAGTCCTTCCTGGCTGTGTTCAGGGTGAATTATGTTACCGGACGCTATTATATGCTGAAAAGCACCAGTCCGGGGCCGCAGGAGCCGGAGGGAGATTATGATGAGCTACTGCAGGAGCTGATAAAGAATGTGGAGCCGGAGGCTGCCGATGAGTTTGCAGCCAGCTTTTCACGTGAGCATATCAAAGAGCTGGTGGAGCGGCATATCAATGACTTCGGCGGTGAGTTCCGCCATCGCTTCGGCAAGGAATACAGATGGCTTAATGTACGCCTGATGCGTGATGATTTGCTGAATAAGGACGAAGCGGTTTTCTTCTTCCGTGAGGTGGATGCCGAAAAGCTGAAAGAGCTGGAGCATCTGCAGCTGACGGAGCAGGCGCTGAGGGTAGCACGCGAAAATGCCAAGTCCAGAAACATGTTCTTTTCCGCGCTGTCGCACGATATGCGTGCGCCTCTCAACGGCATTATCGGCATGGCGGAGCTGGCAGACCTGCATAAGGATGACTGCGGACAGGTGAAGGAATATATCCGCAAAATCCGCACCGCAGGCCAGCAGCTGCTGACCTTGATTAATGATATCCTGGAAATGGCGCGTCTGGACAACGGTAAGGTGGAGCATGTGCAGGAAACCTTTATGATTGCCAAGGTAGCGCAGGATACAAGCGATATTTTTGCGGCGCAGGCCGAGCTGGAGCAGAAGTTCTTTGACTCTCAGCTTATGCTGCAAGAAGATGAAATGGTGAGCGGCGATTTACAGGGCTTGCAGCAGATTTTGAATAATATTTTGTCGAATGCTATTAAATATACCAAAGCACATGGCAAAATCAGCTTTTTGGCGCGTCGTGAGCCGAGCAATGAGCGCAACCGTGTGCATTATACCTTTGTCATCAAGGATACCGGCTGCGGTATGTCGGCCAAATTCCTGGAGAAGATTTATAAGCCGTTTGAACGCGACAGCCGTTTTGGTGTGCCGCGCGTTACCGGCACCGGTCTGGGCATGACGATTGTCAAAAGCCTGGTAGAGCGTATGGATGGCAGCATTCATATCAGCAGCCGTGTTGATGAAGGCACCTGCGTAATTATTTCCCTGCCGTTCAACATTGTGAAAAAGGTGGAAAGCAAGCCACAGGATAGCATGCCGAAGCTGAAGGATTTTGCTGGCTGCAGAATTCTGGTAGCTGAGGACAACAATATCAATATGGAGATTATCAGCGAGCTGCTGACAATGAACGGTCTGGAGGTATTGCCGGCAAGCAACGGCAAGGATGCCGTGAACCTGTTTGAGTCTTCGGAGGAAGGCAGCATCAGCATGGTGCTGATGGATATGCAGATGCCGGAAATGGATGGCTGTGAGGCTGCCGAGGCTATCAGAGCATTGCCGCGTGAGGATGCGCGTAAGGTGCCTATTCTGGCGCTGACAGGCAACAGCGGCAGTGATGACGTGGAACGCGCAATGGCTGCCGGCATGAATGATTTTATGGTGAAACCGGTGCAGATGAAGCTGCTGGCGCAGATGATGAGTGCGTATCTGCAGCATTGAGAGCAGAAAGGGGTGCGAAACTGTGCATTTACAGGAACTGCCGCAGTATGTGGCGATTGATATTCAGGAGGCGCTGGAGGAGCGCTTTATGGAAAGTGAAGCTATGTATGTGCGTTTTTTGCGCAAGCTGCTGACAAGCGATGATTATAAATTGATGGAGGAGGCTGCGGAGGCAGGCAACCTGCAGGAGGTGCTGCGCTATGCGCACAACCTGAAGGGCGTGTGCGCAACGTTGGGGCTGACAGGCTTGCAGGCGCAGTTTGCCGATATTGTAAGCCTGCTGCGCAGCGGGGACTATACTTTGCCGCTGCAGGCGAAGCTGGCTGCGGTGAAGAATGACTGGCAGCGCACGCTGCAATATATTGAACAGTTGGAGAGTGCATGATGGAAATAATCAGTGTAGCTATCGGCGGTGCCTTGGGCGCAGTGTGCCGTTATCTGCTGGGTAATTTTATCAGCAGAGCGAGCGGCAGCGCTCTTCCATGGGGAACCTTCGCCATAAATATCATAGGCTGCTTTTGCATGGGCCTTTTGATGACGCTGATTGTGGAGCGCGGTATGCTGCCTGCGGCTTGGCGTCTGTTCTTGTGCGTAGGCTTGTTGGGTGGCTTTACCACCTTTTCCTCGTTCGGTTATGAAAGCCTGATGCTGCTGACGGAGGGTAATATCGCCGCGGCGGCAGCGTACAGCGGCGGCAGCCTGCTTTTGGGACTGCTGGCTGCGGGAACAGGCGTGCTGGCAGGTAAAGGGGTATAGGTTGGAGAATTTCAGAAATAAATAACGCTTAACTTAAAGCATGACATAGATTGGCAAACAGAAAGGGGGAGAATAATATGGGATTATTGTTAAATACTCTCTCTCCGGCAGTATTATACGAGGAGATGGCAGAAAGTACATATTTTGTTGATAAAACTGCCTTTATAGGCCAAATGCTGCAGCGTATAGGTACCAATGGCAAGTATGTGTGCATCACACGTCCGCGCCGTTTTGGCAAAACTGTTATGGCTAATATGCTGGGAGCATTTCTGACTAAGAGCGCTGCTACGAAAAAGCTTTTTGCACAGTTAAATATAGGCCGTGATGCTGAGGCTATGCAGCATATTAATCAATACAATGTTATTTATATTGATTTCAGCAGGATCAGCAGCAATGATTACCAAAGCTATATAGATAATATTGCTGAGGCCTTGAAGAACGATCTGCATAAAGCGTATCCCGATGTTGATTATCGTGCGGCAGGCGGCGTAGCCGAGGATTTGGAAAGAATTACTGCAGCGACGGGCGAAAGGTTTATTTTCATTTTTGACGAATGGGATGCAATCTTTCATGCTGCCTTTATTTCCGAAGATGACAGAAAAAAATACCTGCTGTTCTTAAAGGATTTGCTTAAGGACAGAGTATATGTTCAACTGGCGTATATGACTGGCGTACTGCCGATATCAAAATATACCAGCGGCTCGGAATTAAATACCTTTGCGGAATATAATATGGCTACGATGTCATTATATAGTGATGTTTTTGGCTTTAATGATACGGAAGTAGATGCGCTGTTTGCAAAGTATCAAGCTTTGACGGCTCAACCGCAGGTTACACGTGAAGGCTTAAAAATATGGTATGACGGCTATCACACTGCTGCCGGCAATTTACTGTATAATCCGCGTTCTGTGGTTATGGCTTTGCAGAATAACCAGCTTTATAATTATTGGACCAGCTCTGGTCCCTATGATGAATTGTTTTACTATATCCGTAACAATGTGACGGCGGTGCGTGATGATTTGGCGCTGATGGCTGCCGGTGAACGCATACCCTTGAAAATACAGGAATATGCGGCCATGCTGCTGGAGCTTAATACAAAGCAACAGATTTTTTCGGCGATGGTTGTTTATGGCCTGCTGACATATGAAAACGGCAAAGTGTTTATCCCTAATAAAGAATTGATGGATAAATTTAATGAGCTGCTCCTGAATAAGGATTCCTTGGGCTACGTACATCAGCTGGCGGTAAAATCGGAAGCGATGCTGCAGGCTACGCTGAAAGGCGATACCGCTACAATGAGCAGGGTTTTGGAATTTGCGCACAATACGGAAACACCGCTGTTGGCGTATAACAATGAGACCGAACTGGCTGCTATTGTTAATCTCATATATCTGGCAGCACGTGACAGATATAATGTCCAAAGGGAGGATAAGGCCGGGACAGGCTATGTTGACTTTATCTTCTATCCCTATCAGGAAAACGATGATTGTCTTATATTGGAGCTGAAGGTGGATCACACACCGGAGGAAGCGATTGAGCAGATTAAACGCAGGCAGTATGCACTTAAGTTTGCCGGAACTCTGGGAGATGGCAGAAAGCGTTATCAAGGACGGATTTTGGCTGTCGGGATAGGCTATTCCAAGAAAACAAAGCAGCACCAATGTAAGGTAGAGGTGCTGCAGGAGTAGTTGGCTGTATAAAACGAAAAAGCAATTTGCAACTGTAATTTGACAGATGCAAATTGCTTTTTATATTGGTATTATTTTTACGCTTTCCTGATATTCAGCACGGCAATCGCCGCAAATATCAGTCCCATGCCGATGATTTTCACCGGCGTCAGTGCTTCCGCAAAGAAAATAACACCGACAGCGGCAGCCACAAAGGGCTCAATCGTCGCAAGGATGGAGGCCTGTCCTGCCTCAATCTGTTCTAACCCTTTGGTGTAGAGCAGATAAGGAAGCACGGCGCAGAGCAGGCCCAAACCTAAAGTGCTACCGATTGCCTGCAGGTTGATAGCTGCAAGACGCTGATAATCAAAATCCGCCAACGGCCATGAAGCTGCGAGTGCCAGATAAAAGGTGTAGGCGGTGATGGTGAGTGACGAATATTTGCGCACAGCATACTTGCCGAAAATGCTGTACAGTGCATAGCCGAAGCCGCTGCCTAAGCCATAGAGCAGGCCGCTTAGCGTGAGCGTCAGACTGCTGCCGAAAACGCCGGTGACGCAGGCACAGCCGCTGAAGGTGAGCAGCAGAGCGAGTGCTTTTGTGCGCGTGAAGGCTTCTCCGAAGCACAGCAGCGACATGAGCATAACAAAGACAGGGGCGGTGTAGAGCAGCAGCGCTGCTACCGCCAGACTTGTCTGCTGCATAGCGTTGAAGTAGCAGTAGTTGAAGAACACCAGGCTGCAGATACCGGTGCCGACGAAAAGCCAGAGATCACGCAGTCTGATGCGCAGGGCAGCACTCCCTGACTGCAGCAGCGGCAGTGTGACGCAGATTGCCGCTGCCAGCGAACGCAGGGCAACAATTTGCATGGAGCTGAAGCCTTGTGCTGCCAGCGTTCTGACGAAGAGTCCGATTAAACCCCAGCAGACAGCAGCGGAGATGATATAAAGATAGGCCTTTGTTTTCATTGCTCAGCCTGCTTCCTGCCGCGTCCCCAGAAGGTGTGGAACTTCTGCAGCAGCTCCTTGCCGGGCTTGGGCGGCCACAGCTCCTGCCTGTCGCTGTCACGCATGGCCGCCGCCAGATGCTCATAAATTTCCGGATACTGCGCATCGAGCGCTGCGATATGCTCCTTGATGTCCTGACGCATGGTGTGACCGTCATAAGGACAGGGGTTTTTGATAGGCTTCAGGCCAAGTTTTGCCACCAACTCGCGGATTTCCTGCTCGCGGTAGTAGAGCAGCGGGCGCAGTACCGTGATGCCGGAGCGCGATAGCGGCGTTACCGGCAGAAAGGTGCGCAGCTGACCGCTGGTCACCAGATTCATGAAGAAGGTTTCTACGGCATCGTCATTGTGGTGCGCCAACGCCACCTTGTTGAAGCCGAGTTCCTGTGCGCGGCGGTTGGTAGCGGCGCGGCGGAAGTAGGCGCAGGTGAAGCAGGGACTGCCGCCTTTTTTTTCATGTGCCGCCATTACGTCAACATCGTCGCTGTAGTGTGTAAGGCCGAACTGCGCGCAGAAGGCTTCCAACTCCGCCTTGGGAAAGTTGGGTGCGAACATGCCGTTGACGGTGTAGCAGGCAAGGTCGAATGGTATCGGCGAATATTTTTTGATTTCCGCCAGCATGGCTGTCAGAAGCATGCTGTCCTTGCCGCCGCTGAGGCCGACTAGAATGCGGTCGCCCGGCTGCAGCATATCGAATTCTATAATAGCCCGCCACAGCTTGCTTAAATCCTTGGCGGGAACGAAGGTGCTTTTCTTAGTCATTTATACAATCTCCTTTTGCATTACATAGCATTATTTTAACACAATGCAGCTGCTTTTCCTAGTATATCTCTAGGCTAAAGCGGCTGCTTTTCTTCGCCTAAGCGACGCGTTTTGTGATATAATATTTAAGTCAAAAATATTTTTACCCAAGAAGA
>ENA-OOWZ01001167-OOWZ01001167.1-human-gut-metagenome-genome-assembly--contig:-NODE-1167-length-13134-cov-1.810612_pt1 | contig 13134 bp, 9 predicted proteins | sample MGYA00241580_ERZ501329 | MGnify/ENA primary metagenome ERZ501329 (study PRJEB25962, sample SAMEA2042923) | human gut metagenome | biome: human gut; feature: human-associated habitat; material: faeces... | reverse complement strand
CCCCTATTTTTCGCTTGCACATTTACTCCCATTCATGTACTTCACAAGGGATAAAAGCCCGTCAGGGGCCTGCCATCGCGCTCCGCTGCGCGGACTGATGCCCATGCCCTTCCGCATTTCCTCCGTGCGGTTATCCGCCAAAGGGTTATGCAATGTATCAAAACTTTTTCCATTCCCCAGAACCCAGAATATATGCGTATTTTACCCATCCTGGCCTTTACCTGCCTTTTCGGAAGCATTTCCTTCGCCCAAGGACAGAGCCGCACCCCCTCCAGGCCGGAACCGGCCCAACCGGCAGCAAATGCTCCGGCGGCCGATACCGTGGACAAGTCCCTGCCGCCAGCCGCCGTCAACGGCATCCGGTTCGTTCTGAAGGAGCCCATGTCTCTTCCTTCTCCCATTTACATGCCTATTGATTCCAAAAGGCTGGAAAAAGTGGAAATCCGCGCCGCCCTTCCGGGACGCCGCAGCGTTTACCCCAAGAGCAAGATCATTACCCTGTTCGGGGGCCTGGACCAGAAAGGCATGCCGACCAATAAACTCGTCAGCAAGCCCCTGCCGCCCGATCTTGGCTCCAAAACCCTGGCTCTGGTCGGCAAAAACAGCAAAGGGGAATTGACGCTGGATTTTATTAATGAGTCGGAACTGCCGCTGAACTGCGTTTACATCCAGAACCTGACCGGACGCACGTTCACTTTGGAACTTCCCAAACCTCCCTCGGGAGAAAAGAGCGCTATCGAACTGCCCAGCAAATCCACTTACATTTTCGGCAAGAACTCTACAGACAGCAACATTTCCCGCACCACCCCCGCCAATTTGACGTACATGACCCGTTTAAAGAACGGCAAAGTCGTCAAGGTGAAGGACAGAGGCATGATGCTGACGACCTACCCGGGACGAAAAGTGGTTATGATTATTTCCCCGGATTCCACCGGCCGCACCGTCGTTTTGACGGAACTGATGATTTTCAAGGAAAGGCCGGGAGCGGCTTCCTCTGACAAGTAAATTTTCTTCCGATATCCGGGAAGCCGGAAGCTGCTCTGGAGTTATATCCGGATGATTCAGAAAAACGGGCATTGCTGCCCGTTTTTTTATTTTTCTTCTCCTGACGCCATGGATTGAGGGAATAAACCACTCCGGACATTTTTCCGGCACGGGAACAATGTCCGCCCTGTTTCCCGCGGCTCCAATGCGGCAGACGGAGAAAGAGGTCTCGAAGCCATGCGGTTTGCCGAAAAAGTTCACCTGCCGCCTTCCGGCATCCGGGCAGGCTTAATAAACTTTGGGCACCAGTCCCTGACGGCTCATCTTATCCTCCACCTTTCGCCGGTTTTCCTCCAGACGCCGGGCGTCATAGGAATCATCCACAGGCTGGGCCTCCGGAATGTTTTCTCCGCGTCCCGCCCGGTATTGCTGCACCTGCGGGAGCACTCCTTCCACCAGTTCCCTGCATATCCAGGAAGGCAGGATATAGGTCTCCGTGCGTCCGGCCCGGCTCAGAGCCAGCCCAACAAATTTTCCGTTGACGTCAATGACCGGGCATCCGGCCCGTTCCGGGAACAAGGTCATGTCCGACTGGATAACCAAAGGGAATTCATCCCTTTTCAAACTCATCCGGTTGCCCATGGAGTTCATCATGTCGAGACGCTTTTGCGGGAATTTCATCACCCTGGGCCTGGACCCCGTGAGGAGTTTTCCTTCTATCACCTGGTTCCGCCGCCTTACTTCCACGGGAACCGTCTCACCAGGACGCACCCCGACCATGGCGGCACGGATGGAGTACATTCCGTCCACCGGCTTTCCATTCAGTTTCATCAGCACATCGCCGGCCGTCAATCCGCTGCGGTGCGCGCCGCTTCCGGCTTCCACGCCGCCTATCATGACCCCTTCCCCGTCCCAGCGGGGATCGGAAACAATGCCGAGATAAGGCTGGTCATCCGCCCGCAGGCTGCGTTGAGCCACGGAAACGACTCCGAAGTCGCTCACATGCCCTGTGGGCGATACGGCTGCAATCACGTCCCCTTCCTTCGCCTGCACATAGGAATCCAGGTCAATGGGAGGAGCGGGAAGCCCCGGCACATCCATCATCAGCAGATCATGCTCCGGAAGGGCAAAGAGCACCTTGGCGTCATAAACCCGCCCGGAAGAATCCACCAGCATGACCGGACGCCGTTCCTTCTGGAGATCGCTCAGCTTGGTGAGGACTTTTCCCTTCCCCACCACTGTTCCCAAAGCCACCTGGGTATTGCCGGCAACCAGAGCCACTACGGACTGCCCCACCGGAACAGCCACCTTGTCCCATTCCCGGAAAATCTCCTTGGCCTGGCTGTCCAGCACGCTTTTGTCCTCCGGGGCAATCATCTGCTCCGGAGGCAGCGGGGGAGCTATTTCCTGGGCATACGCGGAAGCCGCCGCAAATGCCGCCCATAAATATTTCATCATCATCCTTGAGTTTGTTCCTGGTATTTCAGGCCGGACATCAAGTCGCCGCGCCTGCCGAATGTAAGATCCGCCTTGTAAGCCGTACCTTTCCTCACCACCACCAATGGAACGGTTTCCCCCGGACGGTGCCTGCCCAGTTCACGGAGCATATCCCGCACGGAACGCAGGCTCCGGCTGTCCATGTGGGTAATGACGTCCCCCGGCTGGATGCCGGCGGTATCCGCCGGAGAATTCACCACAACGTCTTCCACCACCACGCCGTCCACGCCCAGCACATCCATCATGGCAAACCCGAGCACAGGAGATTCGGGGTCCGCCATGGGATGAAGGCCCAGCTGGCCCCAATGCCTGCCGGAGAGCAGTTTGTCCCAGTCTCTCCTGAAAACGGAAACAGGGACATGGTTGTTGATTTTTAACATAGGGCCAATGGAGGAATGGATGCCAACCAACTTGCCGGACAGGTCAAAGAGGGGACCGCCGGAATCTCCGCCAATCAGCGTACATTCCGAAATAAGGAAGCGCTGCTTTCCGTCCGTGCACAATCTTCCCATGCGGATGGGCGCGCGGCGTTCCGGGTCAAATCCCTTGGAATGGCCCAGAGCCACCACAAAATCCCCCACATGAAGACCGTCGGATTCCCCCAGTTCCACATGAGGATAGTTGCCTCCGTCCATGATTTGCACCATGGCGGCATCCCGCGTGAAGTTGGCGCCCAGCACCCGTCCCTTTACCACGCGCCCGTCGGCAAAGACCACACGCATGATTTCATCGCCGCCCACGACGTGGGCCGCCGTCAAAATCAGGCCCCGCGGAGAGACAATGACGCCGCTGCCCGTCTCTCCCCCGTCGGAAACCAGAGCCACCGTAGCAGCCGTAACCCTGGAGGCCACCTCATGCACATGTTTCTGCAAATCCGCCATGGAAGAAACATTCCCCGCAAGGCTCGCCCCCCCTGACAGCAGGGACACAAGCCCCCCAACGACCAAGCAACAAAAACTCGTCATTCTCAATAGTGATATCATGAAATTACCGATAATCGAATGATAGGACATACCCTACTGTATAAACGTTCAAAACGGCAGAATTTTGTCTATGGATTGCGACATGGCGCCCCATCTTTTGCTTAGACCATTTCGATTATTTATGATAAAGTCCGGCTCACGGATGGGTTTAAACGACAAATCAAGGAAACGAAATGCCGCCTCCTGGAGGGAACGCATCCAAGATGGAGAAATGTCTTCCCGTTCCCAGACGGAACGCAAAAAAAGGCCCCTTCCCCGTCCATCCTATCCCGGGTTGCCGCAGGAAGCTCCTGATCCGGCCGTCATTCCCGGCCCTACCCGCAGAACGGGAAATTCCCGCAACGGCCCTTCCCGGTATGACACGCCGCCCCAGCGACGGACCTCCCGCCCGTCTCCGAAGGAAGAGTACGAAGACAATCCGGAAAGAGAAGAAGAAAACCGCCCCGCACGCGCAGGAACCATGCGCAGGCCGCGTTTCACGATTTTCGGAGCCCTGCTGTTTGTCCTGCTGATGCCGTTCCGCTTCATCGGCTCCCTGACGCGGAATATCCGCTGGTTCATTTGCTGGCCCCTGCGCATCCTTCTGGGATGCTGCTTCGTCGGCATTGTGATCGGGGCCATCCTGGTGTTTCTTTACGGCACCATTTCCAACCGCTATGACATTTCCGAGGTAAAGAGCAACATCCCGGAACGCACGGTGATTCTGGACCGTAAAAACCGAACCATCGGAACCCTGCACGGGGAAAACCGCAAGCGGGTATCCCTTCAGGAAGTTCCTCCCGTTTTTATTGATGCCCTGCTCCTGCGCGAAGACAACCGCTTTTACGACCATGGCGGCGTGGACTGGATAGGCGTGGGCCGCGCCTTTGCGCAGGTGCTCAAGCACAAGAGAGCTACGCAGGGGGCTTCCACCCTGACGATGCAGCTTGCTAAAATTACATATAACCACCGGGAGCGCAACCTCCATTCCAAACTGACGGAAGTGGCCCTGGCGAAACGCATTGAAGCCACTTATACGAAGGACGAAATTCTGGAGACTTACATCAACCGTATTTTCTGGGGGCACACCTTCCTGGGGATAGCGGCGGCGGCGCGGGGATATTACGACAAGGAACCCCGGGATTTATCCCTGGCGGAATGCGCCACCCTGGCCGGCATTATTTACGGCCCAAATGATTTTTCCCCCATCAAACATCCGGAGGAAGCAAAAAAAGTGCGCGATATTGTCCTTGGCCTGCTGAAAAACGAAGGCAAGATTACGGAAGTGCAGTATCAGGCGGCCCTGGCGGAGCCTATCGCCACCCGGACGCCCCAGTCCCGGTCTGAGGAAAATTACGCCATGGGTCTCGTGCGCCGGGAGCTGGACGCCATTCTGGAGGAAGAAGACATCCGCCTGGGAGGGCTGGTGGTGCATACCACATTGGACCTTGATCTGCAGAACGCCACGCTGGACGCCATCAATAAGCACATGGACGCGCTGGAAGCCCGCAAGGATTTCAAGAAGCACCTGGCTTCCCTGCAGGCCAAGAGGGAGAAGAGGGGAATTTTGAAAAACAAGCTGACCACCAAGGCGGAATATGAGGCCTCCCTGGCCGCCTGGAAGGCGCTCCCTGCGGAACAGAAGGAAAAGACGCAGCCGCCGATGCCCAACTACATCCAATCCGCCGCCGTAGTCATGGACAATGCCACGGGGGCCCTTCTGGCCGTCGTCGGCGGCCGGGACGCGGAAGAATCCAAGCTGAACCGCGCCATTCAGTCCAGGCGTCAGACCGGCTCCCTGTTCAAACCTTTCATTTACGCCACGTTTTTCCAGCAGGGCAATTCTGCGGATACCCGCATTTCGGATGACAGGATTGCCTATGGGGAAATACGCGGAGCCGCCAACTGGTCCCCCCGCAATTCGGACGGAACGTACCGGGGCATGAAGCCGGCCTCCTTCGGCCTCATCCTTTCCCGCAACACCATGTCCGTGCGCATCGGCAACCGCGCCGGTTTGTCCAATGTCATTCAATCCGCACAACTGGCGGGCTTCCACGGAAATATTTCCCGCACCCCGGCCCTTTATCTGGGCACGTGGGAAGCGTCCCCTCTGGACATTGCCAGCGCCTACAGCGTTTTTGCCAACGGGGGCGTACGCCCCACACCGTACATCATTGACCATATTACGGATTCCCAGGGCCAGCCGCGCTTCGCCATCACCAAGAGCAAGCGCACCGTCTATTCCCAGCGGGCGGCGAACATTACCTCTTCCATCCTCCAGCAGGTCTGCAAGCCCGGAGGCACGGCAGGCAAAATTACCACGCTGGGCTTTAAATCCCCCTGCGGCGGCAAAACCGGAACCACGAATAATTATACGAACGCATGGTTCGCCGGATATACGTCCAACCTCACCTGCAGTGTCTGGGTGGGGTTTGATTCCTCCACCAAAATTCTGGAAAAAGGCTACGGAGGCACCCTGGCCCTGCCCGTCTGGGTGGACATTATGCTTGCCGCCCAGAAGGAAGGCTATCCCGCCAACGCCATCCGTACGCGTCCCGGTTCGGAAGGGCAGGCCGTACTCGTCTGCCGGGAATCCAATCAACTGGCCCATTCCGGCTGCCAGTACGCCAAGACTGCGTATTTTGAAACCTCCGCAGGCTACCAGGCCCCCGCCAACATGTGTGAACGGCACATTCCCATGGCGGAACCGGATTCGGAAGAGAGCATTCCCTATGCGGAACCGCTGGACGGCAGCGACGATAACATCCCCCTGGCCGAACCCGTGGAAGAAACGGACGGCATCCCCTACGCCACCCCCATCTGATTGCTTATTTTTTCCTTATGATTTCCCCATTTTTTCCCTGGTTCCTGGCCTTTTTGCTGCTGATCGCCTGCGTGGCGCTGCTGGTTCTGCTGCTGCGGTACCGGGACCGCTCCGTCCGCCTCGAAGCGGAATCCCTCTCCTGGCAGGAACGGGCGGAGGACAGAACCCAGATGCTCCGCCGGGCGGAAGAGGTGCTGAAAGATTCCTTCGCCGGCATCAGCGCGGAAGTTCTCCGGAACTCGGAGAAACAGTTTCTGAACCTGGCGGAAACGCGGCTGCAAAGCCAGCGCCAGCAGGCCAACCATGACCTGGATTCCCGCAAACAGGCCATCGAGTCCATGCTGAAGCCGGTGAGCGAATCCCTGAAACTGGTCCAGTCCCGGCTGGGAGAGATGGAAAAGGAACGCGTGGGCGCCTATACGGACCTGAAAACGCAAATCCGCTATATCCTTTCCGGCAATGAAGCCCTGAAAAATGAAACCGCCAGGCTTTCCCAGGCTCTGCACCACAACAGCGTTCGCGGCCAATGGGGAGAACTCCAACTGCGCCGCGTGGTGGAACTGGCGGGAATGGTGGAGTACTGCGATTTCACGACTCAGGAAACCCGTTCCAGGGAGGAGGAACGGGTGCGGCCGGACATGGTTATTCACCTTCCTGGAGGCCGTTCCATCATCATTGACGCGAAAGCGCCCATGGCATCCTACCTGAATGCCGGGCAGACGGAGAATCCGGAAGAGCGCAGCCAGTGGATGGCCCGCCATGCCGCGGACGTCAAGAGGCATCTGCAGCAATTAAGCGCCAAGAATTACTTTGCCCAGTTTTCCCCATGCCCCGAATTCGTCATTATGTTCCTGCCCGGGGAATCCTTTTTCCAGGCGGCTCTGGAAGCAGACCCCTCCCTGATTGAATTCGGCGCGGAGAATAAAGTCATTCTTTCCACCCCATCCACCCTGATTGCCCTGCTGAAAGCCGTCGCTTACGGATGGAAGCAGGAGCAGCTGGCGGATAATGCCAAGAAAATTTCGGAAGCGGGAGCGGACCTGTACAATACCTGCTCTATCCTTTCCGGTCATTTTTCCTCTCTGGGCAAGAGCCTGAATCAGGCGGTAGCCCAGTACAACAAAACCGTTTCCTCTTTTGAACACCGGTTCATCCCCCGGGCCCAGAAGTTGAAAAACCTGGGCGTCACCTCCACGAAGGAGCTTCCCCGCTCCCTGGAAGACATTACCGAACAGGCCAAATCTGCGGATGTTCCGGATACTACGTCCTGAAAGAGCGGCAACAATACGTCTTTTTCCCTTCCTCCCATTTCTGAGCCGGGAAAATACAGCTCTAAGGCATCCCCCGCAAACGCTTTCCTGCGCTTGAAAGCATCTTGGAGATGTAGAGGAATTCAGCCTCCGGCGGCCCTGCACTTCCCGGAATTTTCAACAATTCCTATGCGCGGCAACGGGAAACGGCAGGCTGCTTTCATCATGTAGCCGGGCAGATAATTCCCCCGCGGCGGCGCACACCGGCACCCGGAAGGCATCCAGAGCGGAACGGGAACTGTAGCCCCACCCCACCAGAATAAGCCGTGTTCCGGCGTTCACGGCCGTGTTGCCGTCATGGGCGGAGTCCCCCACCATGCACACCTGCGCCGGCTCCCTGCCCCAGGAACGGACGATGGACAGCAGGGAGTCAGGTTCCGGCTTGCGCGGAAAGCGTTCGGAAAAACCCATCACCTCCCGGAAGGGAATTTCAGGCAGGATATGGCGAACCAGCGGCACCGTAACCGCATGGGGCTTGTTGGATAAAATGCCCAGAGGATGGCCTTCTCCGGCCAGGGACAACAGCATTTCCCGGATGCCGGGGTACGGAACCGTGCCCTCCTGCCAGGTGTGCGGGTATTCACGCATGAATCCCCGGTGCACCGCTTCAAAAGCTTCCTCCGGCACGTTTCCGTTGAAATAGCCTTTCAGGGAAGCCAGGCAAAGCTCCCGGGCCCCCTTGCCCACCATTTCCCGGATGGCGTCCACGGAATGCTCCGGATATCCCAGCGCCTTCAAGGCCAGGTTCAGGCCGCGGGCGATACCGGGAATGGAGTCCACCAGCGTCCCGTCCAGGTCAAAAACAAAACCCGTTTTCATGGATTCAATGGCAGAACCCCCGTTCGGAAGTTTCCACGAATTGGATGATTCTCCTCAGGCAGGCATTTTCCGCATACCCCGAATGCCGTAGTTCCTCCAGAGCTTCATGAACGGTCAGCTTTTTATTGACGAAAAGCTTTTTATAGCACATGCGCACGGCTTTCAGGTCTTCTTCGGAAAAGCCGCGCCTCTGCATGCCGATGGAGTTAACGGAACGCGTTACGGCCGGGTGGCCCTCCACGATCGTGTACGGCAGGACATCCTGGCTCACGCGGGCCATTGCTCCCACCATGGCATGTTCCCCGATGCTCACAAACTGGTGTACGGCGCAACATCCCGCCAGGATGGCGTAATCCCCCACCGTAACATGGCCGGCGGCGGTAGCGAACCCGGAGAAAATCACATGATTGCCGATCTGGCAATCGTGCCCGGCATGGCAGGAAACCAGGAAAAGGTTGTTATTCCCTATCCGCGTCGCGCCGCCAATGTCCGTAGCCCGGTTGATGGTGGCGTTTTCACGGAAGACGTTGTTATCCCCCACTTCCAGATAAGTCGGCTCTCCCTTGTATTTCAAATCCTGGCTTTTCAGGCCGATGATGGAAAACGGGAAAAATTCGTTGCCGCTGCCGAAGGAAGAAGGACCGTCTATAACCACATGGCTGTGCAGCACGCAGCCGGGCCCCAGTTTGACATGTTCCCCGACAACGCAAAAGGGACCGATTTTAACATCATCCGCGATCTCTGCAGCAGGATGCACTACTGCCGTTGGGTGTATTTCTGGCATGGCTGAAACAAGTATGAAACAAATTCAGGTGATTAAAAGCCTAAACCCCGCAGGGCCGTCTTTTTATCACATTTGGCCGGAAGCGGCCGCATAAGCCTCCATCTCAGGCAGCCAGGGAATCAGCAGAACGTAGATGAGTTGAAGGCACAGAATGACCAGCACCAACGTCATCACCACTTTGCGGAACGTGAGGGAGCCGTTCAGCACATCCGTAGTCCCCAGCTTCCTGTCCCAGGGAGTAAAACCGAAACGGCGCACCCACCACCAGGAAAAAAACAGGGCCAGCAGCATCAGGGAAGGAGCAAAACACCCCAGACCAAGCACCATGACGAACAGGGAGCGCCGGAATGCCATGGGGAAAGAAAGGCGTCTTCCCCGGTAGTCCCTGACGGAAACGCCCAGCATGGCTTTTCCCGGGGTTGTGCCCAATGTTCCAAGAAATGCAGTTTCCATGAGAACCATCGGGAGGCAGAGGTAAAGCAGAGCTTCATAGGAACCAGGAAGAAAACCGGGATTGAAAGCAGCGCCGGATACCCTGAGCACAGCCAGGTACAGCGTCATGTGCATCATTACATCAGCCATTCTGCCAAGAAAACGGACGTACGCATACGGAACCACCAGCGGCACTCCCTCCTCCGCGTCCTCCCCTCCTTCTTCCGGCAGGCAATCCGCATCTGCGGAAAGCGCCGGGACATCTTCTCCCCCTGCGTTTTCCAGCCTCTCTTCCCTCCCGTTCCGCCGTTCCCCTTCTTCTCTGCTGACGGCACCTGCTCCTTTCAATGCCGGAAGGTCACGGATGCATACCCACTCCGGGCATCCGGCATGCCACGCCCGGGCGTTTTCCGGAATGAGGCCCGCCTCCAGCATGGAAATGACCTCCACTTCCGGCAGAGGCCCCTTCCGTTCATGATCCTGAATCCAGTAAATATCCATAGGCGATTCCTGTTACATACTGCGCAGGGAGCGGGCCGGATCCTGGCGCGCCGTGATCAGGGCAGGAATGATGGATGCCACCACGACCATGACAAAAGCTTTCACCGCCTGCCATGCCAGCTCCGCCCAGTCAATCACCACCGGGATATTCGCCGTGCCGTGGAAGGCCACAGGGAACGGGTCAAAGCCTATTCCCGCAAGAAAACCCTGAATCTGCATGCGGTATTCCAGCACCAGAAGCCCCAGCCCTACACCCAGGAGAGCTCCCACAAAACCGATGATGACGCCCTGCCACAGGAAAACGCGCACCACCTGGAACGGCGTGGCTCCTAAAGCCTTCATCACGGCGATTTCCTTTTTCCTCTGGATGGAAACGGTAAACATCACCGCCATGATGCAAAAAGCGGAAATCAGGGAGATGAAGGACAGGACAAAGCTCATCATCATGCGCTCCTTCTGCATCAGTTCAAACCACGCGTTAAAGCGGTCATGCCAGGTTTCCAGCGTCCATGCGGAAGAAGGCTTCTCCTTTTCCAGCGCCTGCATCACGGGGGCCAGCATCGTTTCCACATGGTAAGGGTCTTCCACGCGCAGGGCCACGGCCTGCACCACGTCATCCTCATAACCCAGCAATTCCTGGCCGATGACCAGCGGAATGAAAAGATCCGGGCTGGGCGTATGCTGGGAGGCCCGGTAAATTCCGATCACCTCCAGGTCTTTCGGCATCACCAGCTCCTTGATTTTCCGGAAGCATTCCATATCCGCCTCATTTCTTGCCCCGGCCTTGAAACCGCTCAAAACGGTTTCCCATTCCTTCCGCGTTCCTTGCGGAAAGGCCACCCTGCCGTTGTCCGCAATTTCCCCGTCGTTCAGCACGGCAAGCAGATCCATCAGGCTGGAACGTTCCGCATCCCTGCGCGGGACGGACAACAGCCCGTTAAGCAGGGAAAACGCCCTGTCCACGGAGGCTCTGCCGGCCATTTCACGCTCTCCCTCCGTCTTCAGGTTCTTTCCCCACTCCTTCAAATCCTTGAGTTCCCGCGCGTTTTTTTCCGCCAGCATCGGCAGCTCCGTCTGCTGGTAGGCGTGGGAAATTTCCTGAAAATTGCGGGTCGTATAAACCCGGACAACATCTCCCACATTCAATCCCATGTTCTCCGCCACGATGGAGGAAACCACAGCCTTTTCCCCCATGTCCAGTTCCGCATCGCCAGCTACTACCAAACGCTTCAAATCCTCCAGCTGGGCGGCGTTTTCCGTATCAATGGCCCGGAAAAAACAGGGCCTCTGCCGCCCCTGCACATCCACCAGCGCATAGTCTTCTATCAGGGCGTAGGTGGACTGGATGCCGGGGACGTGCCTGAGTTTCTCCCCCAAATCCATCCAGTCCGGAATCACTTCCCTCACGCCGAAGTCGTTCCGGTAGCATACCTGGACGTGCGGGGAGTGCGCAAACAGATTCCCCTGAATTTCCTTCTGGAGGCCTCCCATGACGGACAGCACGACAATGAGCACCATCACCCCCAGAGATACGCCCAGCAGGCAAATCAGGGTAATAATGGAAAAGAAAGTCCGCAACGGGTTCAAATACCGCAGCGCCAGACTCAGGCTGATGTACCGGCTCAATAGGTTCTTCATGAATAACGCGGCACACCTTGCCTGATCCCGCTCCCCTTTCCAAGCCTAAAACATGTTCCGGGGAAGGAGATCGTTTACCTGCCTCCGGCACCCTGCCATTCCAGGCACAGCCAGCGGGCCATGGAGGCGATCACCCGGTCACAAGCGGATTCAGAATCCTTTGAATCCCTGATGAACACGGAAACCGCCATTTTCCGGCCGTTGGGAAGAACAATGATGCCGACGTCATTGCGGGCGGTAACGCCACCCCCCGGCAGCGTGAATCCGGATCCCGTCTTATGCGCCACCACGTAATCCCGCGGCAGCTGCCCTTTCAGACGTTCAGGGCCTGTAGAACATCCCGCCATGATGTTCCAAAGAACACTCTGTGTGCCTTTTTTCAAAATTTTACCTTCGTCAAACGCCCGGAGAAGGGAGTTCATGGCCGACGGACGGCTTGAGTTGACATATTGCAAATCATGATTCCGGTGTATTTCTTCTTCCGTAAAACGGACATTAATGCCGTCAATTCCCCATTCCTTCAAATCCTTCTGCACGGCCTGCGGACCTCCAATAAGGCCAAACAGGAGGTCGCAGGTGTTGTTGTCGCTTTCCTGGACAGTCACTCTCAACAGTTCCTTCAGAGAGAAATCGCCGCCTTGCGGGAAACGCTCCCGAAGGGGGCTCCAGGTATCTTTCACCAGTTGTTCCGGACGTATGCGGATGATCTGTTCCAGATTCATGGCGCCCTGGTCCACCCGCTTCAAGACGGACAAGGCCAGCACGAATTTGACGACGCTCTGCATGGGATAGGCCGCCTCATCCCCCACCATGACGGTTTCCTCCGTATCCAGCATTTCCGCAGCCATGCCCACACGGGCCTTCAGGGAATGGGCCAGTTCGCGCACGGCGGAGGAATCCGCTGCGGAAACGGCAGGCGGAGAAGACGTGGCCCCCTGAGAAAAAACGCAAAAGAACATGATGCAACCGCATAGATAAACACCGGTGGAAGTCATAGGCGCCATTCCATACCACGCCCGCAGCAACCGCAATAATAATTTCTCCCCCTTTTTTCCTTTCTTCGTCATCCGCAAGCCGGGCAGAAACCTTGCCACCTGTCCGGCTTCCTGATAATAAGGAAAGCATGCCCCATCTCCTTTCGGAAACCCTCGTCTGGTGCGTCACCCTGCTGTTATTCGGCATGGGGCTGATCGGCACGCTCATCCCCATGCTTCCCGGCATTATGATCATTGCGGCCGGGTGCGTCTGGCAGGGAGTCATGGGCAGAGAAAACCTGGCGTGGTGGGAATGGACCGTCCTGGCGCTGCTGGTGGCGGGAGGCATGGTCATTGACAAGCTTTCCGGAGGCATGGGCGCCAAAAAATTCGGCAGCACTGCCGCCGG
>ENA-OOWZ01001164-OOWZ01001164.1-human-gut-metagenome-genome-assembly--contig:-NODE-1164-length-13158-cov-6.417080_pt1 | contig 13158 bp, 13 predicted proteins | sample MGYA00241580_ERZ501329 | MGnify/ENA primary metagenome ERZ501329 (study PRJEB25962, sample SAMEA2042923) | human gut metagenome | biome: human gut; feature: human-associated habitat; material: faeces... | reverse complement strand
TGTTTTGTGCATATTGCACAATTTTAGCCGACTAATAGCCCGTAGGAGTAGACATATTGCACAAAAAAGTGCCGATTAAATGCTGTCCTTTTGTGCATATTGCACAATGGTGTTAGTTGACTAAAACCCGTCATATTGCACAAAAAACGAACACCCGTTCGCCCCCTATTTGTGCATATTGCACAAATTTACTCGAACATCTGTTTTGTGCATATTGCACAATTTTAGCCGACTAATAGCCCTGCTTTTTGTGCATATTGCACATTGTGCATATTGCACAAAAATGAGCCGATATTTTTGTGCATTTTGTATATTGACATTTACCCCAGACTATGCTATAATATACTCATAGAATATAGGTAAGGGAAACCGAACATCTGTTCCCCCTTTTAGTCACTAAACGGGTTTTGTGCAAATTGCACAAAAACAACCTATAAAATTTGTGCAAATTGCCTATTTACAAAAGGGCTTGCGTATGGTATTATATATACATAGTAAGGAATGAACATTGACAACTAAACAAGTATGTTAGTCAACTAATCAAAAAAAAGTTGAAAAAAGTACTTGACAAACTGGTTACAAAGTGCTATAATATAATCAAGATAAGAGAAGAGATAGCGATAGAGAGATAGAAAACTTCTTCAAAAATCTTAAAAAAGTACTTGACAATCTGGTTACAAAGTGCTATAATATACTTGTAAGGTAGTTGAGTACAGACTTTACATTGTACCTTGATAATTGAATATGATTTTAGTCAACTAACAATCGGTTCGTGTTTCACGTGAAACATTTATAAAGATTGAGTTGCTAATGTTTCACGTGAAACATCAGGCAACTAACCACAAAAACATTTTAGTCAACTAAAAAGAAAGTAGAGGTAATCATTATGAAGAAAAACACAGAAAACACAACCGTTGCAACCGAAAACGCTAAGGCAGAGGAAATCGTATCTTATGAAGTAGTGGCTATGAATGGAAAGAATAAGGAACTGACATTCTATAACACAGACCTTATCCGTCATACACAGTCCATTCAGAAGTACCGTGACGCTGGCAATCTTGCAATCCTTGCAATCGCACATGAGTTTGACTCTATGGACAAGGACGAGTCTTACAAGACCGCTGGTTTCAAGACAGTTGCTGACTATGGTAGAGTAGTATTCGACTACAAGCCTGCAACCGTATCACTCTATTTGAGAAGTGCAAGGGCATTTCTTACAGAGAATGAAAAGGGAGAGGTCAACTACAAGCCGAACTTACCTAAACTCACAGTAGGTCAGATGATTGAGTTGTTACCACTTGTCAAGGACGGAGAGGACGTTTCAGAGGTCATCAAGGCTTTACAGTCTGGCGAGATTAACTGTCAGATGTCAACTAAGGCTATCCGTGACGCTGTATCATCTATCCGTGCAATTCCGGGCAAGGCTAAGGAAGTCACTGAAAAGTCAGAACTTGCAAAGGCTGAAAAACTGGGCGAGTATGACAAGGATAAATTACCTAAGAATACCACACCTGAAACCTATGCTGAAACTAACATTGACGCCGCTATGGTAGCATTTGAGAACTACGCAAAGGCTATGGCTGACATTGAACACAATGAAACAGTGGACGCAAAGATTAAGGAAGTCATGGTTAAGTTACAGGAACTCCGTGCAGAACTTACAAAGTAGCATTAAACAATCGGTGAACACGAGCCGATTGTTAGTTGACTAAAAGCCAAAAAATGAGGTCAGCTAAGAAAGGAAGTAACAGTATGAAAGTAAGACAGTTAACCAACACAAGTTACCCGAAAACACGTAGACTAATCGACGATATGACCATTGAAATGTATCAAGACATTACATCGGGCATATTGCACGACAACTCCCCATTACAGATAGCGTCAGATATATTTGACATATGGGAAACAGTTGCACAGTCACTCTACGACAATAATAACCTCACACACAGAGAGTTCCTCACGTGCATAACACGTATCGGACACTTGCTTGAAGAAGCCTATAAGTCATTAGGTGTGGAGTATGACGTAGAGTAGTTCCTTAATTAGATTGTTAGTCGACTAAACGGTTCGCCAAACTGTTTAGTTGACTAAACAATAGATAACCAATAAACTATGACAGTAAAGTCGTTAAAATCAGAAAGGTCAAAAGGTGACAATTATGGCAGATTTCAGAAACATGGCAAAAAGACAGACAACTCTTAGTGAGGTAATGACAGACAGAGATAAAATCTCTACTGATGAACTCATTGAGAAGTATCCGGACGGTGTAACAATCGTAGCATTTGATTACATTCAGTCTAAGAAGTTAAAAGGCAAGTATCCTGTATTCAACATTGCCGAGGACGCTACTGTATTTTGCAATGGTGGCACAGTGTTAGACCGTATCTTCACAGATTTCGTTAATGCAATGGACGGAGATGTTAAGGCGGCAAGCGATGAACTTCGCAGACAGGGTGGACTTCAGGTTAAACTTTCTAAGGGTGAAACCAAAGCTGGAGATGAACTGACCCTCGTAGAAGTAATCTAATCCACAAGGCGAATTGGGGTGATGCGGGATAATTCCCGTATCGCCCTATTCGTGTTTGTTTAGTTGACTAAACAGGTTTTGCTTTTAGTTCAATGTTTAGTCGACTAAAAAGAAAGGAGATTTGATTATGGCTATATTTGGCGGATTGTTTAATTCGTTAATGAACGCAGTTTCTGACGTATTCGGAAATGGCAAGATTGATGACATGGATGACGTAGCAATAGTCGAAATGTTTGAAAGTCATTTGGCACAACTATCTGGAATGGTTTCTGAATTAACACCATTCGCACTTAAAGCGGATGACAGTTACTTGAGTTTAAGATACAACAAACTCGACAAAGTTCCGGCGATAGAATTATATGATGGAAATTATCAAGAGAAGTTAGTGGAACTTATGTCAGAAGCCGAAACATTACTTCCAGACAGTGAGAAGTCATTAGCGAAACTTGACAAAATTGAAACAGAAATAAAAGGTGTCGCTACACAGATACAAACTTATCTTAAAGAACCAACTTCCACATTGGAAGAAGCAAAGTTGTGGGATAGTAAATTTGTTAAAGGTGTGAATGAACACATTCCACCTCATTACAAAAAAGGCGAATACATGGATGATGTAATGTCAGAAGTTATGAGGGCATTTAGAAATTGGTCATCATTTGCACAGGCTTCCATTGACTTATATGGTTCACAAAGACTTATCAATGCAACTTATGAAGCGGTGATTGAGGGCGAAGATGCTATGGATTATATGAGCGAAATACTCGACCTTAACACAAGAGAAAATTCAACGTTTGGGGGTGACCTACATGAAGATGTTATCGTTCCTTATGCAGGATTCTTTGGTTCAGGTTTCTTCTTCTAACACAGGTGATGTTGACAAAGATTTAATTGTTAGTCGACTAAACTACATTAAGAACCAAGAGAACTTTGAGTGGGTTTATTCACACAAGGTTCACTACTTAAACATTCCGATTTCATTTGACATTGAAACTTCTTCATTTTACGAGGGAGTTGCAAAGAAAGCAATAATGTACATTTGGACTTGCAATGTAAATGGAACAACATTTATAGGAAGAACATGGAAACAATTCACACAATTTCTTGACATAATGTCAGAAGTATTCGAGTTAATCAAATACAATAAACGCTGTCTAATTTACGTACATAATCTTGAATACGAATTTCAGTTCATGCGTAAATGGTTTGATTGGCACGATATATTTGCAGATGATAAAAGACAACCACTCTATGCAGTAACAAAGGGCGGTGTTGAGTTCCGTTGTTCATACAGACTTTCCGGCTATTCATTAGCCAAGTTGGCAGATGAACTTAGATACTACAAGACACAGAAAATGGTTGGAGATTTGGATTACTCGCTTATCAGACATTCCAATACACCATTAACAGATAAAGAGTTGAAGTATTGTACTCAAGATACTCAAGTGGTGGTATGCTACATTCAAGAAGAAATAGACAAGAATGGTGACATAGCACACATACCATACACAAAGACTGGCTACGTACGTCGCTATTGTCAAGATGAATGTCTTGCAATACACAAACAAAATGATGATGTTAGTCGACTAAAGGGTTTGAAGTACAGAGATGTAATGCAATCCTTAACCTTAACCTACGACCAATACAAGATGTGTAAAGCTGGTTTCCAAGGTGGTTTCACGCATGCTAACATCAACTATGTAAATGAAACACTTCACGACGTTGGTTCGATAGACTTCACATCATCGTATCCATTCACTATGATGGCTCAATACTTTCCAATGTCTAGTCCAAGAGAAGTTGAAGTGCATGACATGAAAGACTTGGAGTTCTATCTATCAAGTTACTGTTGCTTATTTGAAGTACAGTTTATAAACCTCAAGCCACTTACCACAATAGAGAACCCAATATCATCATCACGATGTTCATATCTTGAGGGTTATCATATTAACAATGGTAGAGTGATAGATGCTAAGATACTTGAAACAACAATAACCGAACTTGACTTTGATATATACCGCAACTTCTATACATGGGACGGTATCAAGATAGGAAAATTCCTAGTATTCTATCGTGGTTATTTACCAACCAACTTGGTCAAGTGTCTTGTAAAATTCTACAAGGACAAGACCACATTGAAAGGTGTAGCCGGAAAAGAGGAAGAGTATCTACAAGGTAAAGCGATGTTGAACTCAGCATATGGAATGGCTGTGACAGATATTGTACGTGATGACTTGGAATACCACCAAGAGATGTATGCAGATGAATGGCAAGTTGGTTCAGAAACACCTGTTAGTCAACTAAACAGATACAACAAGAATCCAAGTCGTTTCCTCTACTATCCTTGGGGAGTGTGGGTAACAGCCCATGCAAGGCACAATCTGTTCAAAGGTATTAAGGCTTTCGGTTCAGACTATGTGTATTCAGACACAGACTCAATCAAAGCAATAAACATGGATAGACACCAAGACTTCATTAAGAATTACAATCTTCATGTTAGAGAACAGTTGGAAAAAGCCGCAGACTTCCACGGAATACCAATGTCAGACTTCGAGCCTGAAACTATAAAAGGTGAAAAGAAACTAATAGGTGTGTGGGATTTTGAGGGAACATACGATAAGTTCAAAACACTTGGTGCTAAAAGATACTTGGTTCAAAAGGGTAAGGACATAGAGTTCACAGTTGCCGGTGTAAACAAGAAAGCAATAAAAGAATATATGTTAGAAACCTATGGACTTGACGGCGTGTTTGATGCGTTCACTCGTTCACTAGATATTCCAGCTGGAAGAACTGGTAAACTTACACACACCTATATAGACAGAGAATGGCAAGGCGAAGTAGTGGACTATCTCGGAGAGAAGTTCCCATACTACGAGAAGTCGTCAATCCACTTAGAGCCAGCACCATTCAAGATTTCAATGTTAGATGCTTTTTGGGATTATATGTGCGGTATTAAGCAAAAGGAGAAATAATATGGAAGAAAAAAATAAGAAAGGAGAGGGTGTCAAGTTTTACAGCTTGACACCAATACTCTCAAAAGATTGTCAGTACAACATAATATTTGGAGAGCGTTCCAACGGTAAGACATATGCAATCCTCAAATATATCCTTGAGAACTATTGCAAGCATGGTCATCAAGGTGCATTGGTTCGTCGTTGGAAAGAGGACTTTAGAGGTAAACGAGGTCAACAGATGTTTGATGCCTTAGTATCTGACGGACTTGTTAGTCGACTAACAGATGGTAAGTATTCTACAATCTACTCTTACTCAGGAAAATGGTACTTAGCAAACCCAGACTCAAGAACTGGAAAGATGATTTCAGCACCTGAGCCATTCTGTTTCGGTTTTGCTTTATCAGATGTAGAGCATGATAAGTCAACCTCATATCCTAAAGTAAAAACAATATTCTTCGACGAGTTCTTAACTCGCCAATACTACTTGCCCGACGAATTTGTAACATTTATGAATGTTATCTCAACAATAGTTCGTCAGAGAAATGATGTTAAAATCTTCATGGCGGGGAATACAGTAAACCAATATTGTCCATACTTCACAGAAATGGGGTTGTCACACATCAAAGAAATGGACAAAGGTGCAATAGAAGTTTACAAATATGGAGAGTCAAAACTTCGTGTAGCGGTAGAATATGCAGACTCTATATCCAAGAAAGGAAAACCGTCTGACATTTACTTCGCATTTGATAATCCTAAACTTACCATGATTACAGGTGGTACTTGGGAAATGGCTATGTATCCGCATTTACCAGTGAAATACAAGCCGAACAACGTAATCTTCACATACTTTATGAGGTTCAACGATGAACTTCTACAATGTGAAATTATCCACGTAGACAACACAGTATTCACCTATATCCACAGAAAAACAACTCCAATTCAAGATGAAAACAAGGACATAATATACGAACTGGAGTATGACAACAGACCAAATCACATAAGAAATATGCGTCATTGTTCACTTCCTATAAACAAAAAGATAGGGCAATTCTTTGCAGATAATAAAGTGTTCTATCAAGACAATGAAGTGGGTGAAATTGTAAGAAATTACTTGGTACAATGTGGACACGATGCAATTGTATAACACAAAAGGTGTTAGCCGTTTAGTCGACTAACACCTTTTTTTTTTTACTTAATTTTGACCGAGAATTTCATTAACTCTCTGCTGAACTTTGGCATATAAACCACATTCCATATTTTCAAGTGCTTCTTTTCTGGCTAAGCCATTACCAAACTCACCTCTGATAGTCCTTGTAGCCAAGTCTTCAATATCATACTTAGGTGTTGTGGCTCCCATAAGTTCATTAACTCTCTGCTGAACCTTTTCATAGTTACTGCCGAGTAACGCTTTTCTCTCTTCACCATTGCCAAACTCGCCTTTGATAACTCTGTGAGCCAAATCTTCAATGTTAACATCTTCCTGTGGTTCGTCACTGTTGTCAAATCTCGTAAGATTATTCTCACGAATGACTCTCATAAGATTATCAACATAAGTGCTACTTGTTGCATATCCGTCAGCCTTAATGCGTCTGCAATACTCCTCAGGACTTGTAACACCTTTTAGATTTGCATATCTACTGTAATTGATGAACTCAAAGTATCCTCTGATACCAGCATCAAAATCATCAAAAACTCTGAAATTATCTCTAATCTGTGTGTGAACTCCAACCTCATATTCTTCCGAAGTCTGCATATTCACACTCTTTCCATTCCAAGCACCACCGCATTTCAGTCCAAAGTAGTTGTTGTATTTACTAGCCAACATGCTAGAACCCCAACCACTTTCCAAAATAGCCTGAGCGATAATCGGACTATGCACCTCGATGCCATACAACGGTGCATATTTTCTAACCTTTTCTGCAACTTTTTGAATAAAAATTTCCTTATCCATAATAAATCTCCTTTCTTTAATTGACTAAACAAAAATACCAGACAATAACAAATTTTCTATTTCACTTTTCTCAACATCAGTAGCAGTCATACCATCTACATGAATACTACTATATTTGATAAAGCCAGTAACATTTCCGACTTTAACTATTTCATTAGTAGGCAAACCTTTGTAATTAACAATGTCACCCTCTAACGGAATTTTGGTATGAATTAAAACATAACAACTCAATTCTCCAAGCTGTAACGTAGTCATAAGTTCATACGCACCATAATAGTTGTAGCCACCATCACCACCAAACATTTCATCAGCAGCGATTGTACCGCCATATTCAGCAATACAACTTTTTAACTCTGTACTATCAACATACAACTGAGCCAAGCATCTACCGCTAAGAACATCAACAACATACTGGACTTTTAATGTATGCCCAACAACCAATTTATCATCCAACTCTTGGAAACCAATAAACGGTAAATAGATTGTTAGTCGACTAAACGGGCTGTAGTCTAATAAACTCTGATACTGTCCCGCAATTTCAACACCACCACAATCAACAACAATAGTATGTTCTTTAACATACGGAGCCTGTTCCCCAAAGTCATATCTTCCACCTTTCAACTGTTTATAACCAGCAACTGGAATTTTACAGTAGAATTTCTTATAACTACTAAAATAGTGTAATACATTTACTGTATTATTATCGCCTGCATTTATGAATATAGTATCATTGATTTTCTTCATATTAGCATTTGTAGGCTCATAGATAGTAAAGAAATCCACTCTTTCCTCGCTAGGGGGTTGAACTACTGAATAGTGTAATCCCCAAGTAATAACACCGCCAGTTCCAACATTAGCAGTTGTCAAGGCAAAGGTACAAGTCTTTTCACTTACAGTACCAGTTATTTCATTTCCATCAATAGTAATTATCTGTGCAACATTATCCCATTTATACCCGTCTTTAAGAGTGACAACTAAGTTAACATCTCCACTAACAGTAATAGGACTTGTGGGTTCAACAGTATAGTCACTACCAACTTCATAAGTTACAGTAGGACTTTCACTACTAGCACCGTCAACAGTTATTTCAATTTTCACATTATCATTATCATGAACCATATATCCAAAAATAGTATTTTGATAATCAATGAATTTTGTGAAATCATTCATACTACCCATTTCAGATTTATATCCGTGTAATGACGACAAATCTAATTGTTTTATATCAAGTATTGTCTCAGTACGCTCATCACCACTTTCACTATCAAAGCCATAATCACTGAAACTACTTGTAACTTGTGCATTTGAATTACGAAATGCTAATATTAAATGAGCAACAATTTCACTGGAAGTATATGCTTGAGATATGTCGGAAACAATAACTGTATTTTCAGCACTAGGTGTATCATACCCAGCACATAAAAATAATGCAATAGCATCAGAATTAGATACGGCTGAACCACTGGCGTCTTTAAGTGGTGTAAATACACTATAAGTAGCCATAATCAGTATCCCCCTTTCGCAATAAGAATGTAACTACCATCCTTGGTAAAAGGTGTCTCAGGAAAATCAATTCTCCTATGTTCCTCTTTCACACTACAAAGAACATCTCTGTCAGCATAAGGACTACCACTTGTTAGTCGACTAACAACTCCACTCAACTCCTTGATTTCATTCTTAAAACTCATAAGAACGTCAACCTTAAGTCCAATCATAAAGATATTCTTTCTAACTACTGTAACATTTTTAATGAAGTAGTATCTGTTGAACTCTGGAATATAAGCATAGTTATATCCAATAGGATTTTGCTGTAACATTATACTTGGTGCTGTGATACTACAACCATCTTTCAAAGCACCGACAAGAGAAACTTCTTCACTAAGTGTCTTTTCAAGTTTACTGTTTTCGTCTGCTGTTTTGTAAAGAATTAACTCCATAATATCACTCCTTTCTAAAGCAACGGGGGCTAGTTTAGTCAACTAACCCCCTCTAACCACAAACCTTTTAGTCGACTAAGCTACATAGAACACAACGAAGTTCTCGTTCATATCATTGAAGTAGCCAGCGTCGAACTTGTACCAGTTGTTGTAGAACTCACCACGAGCATTGTACTGTGATGTAACTCTCTTATCGAGGTTAGACACACCAAGTGCTTCACGGTCGAACATAACAGCAAGGATACCATCAGCTACAACTGTATGAGTACCATGCTTAACGTTGATAGCAGACGTGCTAGCAAAGTCATAGCCAGTACCAGAACCCTGCCAATAAGGAACAGTTTCAGCGTTAGGAAGTGCTGTATACTGCTCATGGAAAGTATCTGACTGTAAGTAAACATCAGATGCCTTAGCGAACTCGTCAAGCATAACAAGATGTAACTTATCCTTTGCGGTAAATCTCTCCTGTCCGCCGATGTTGAACAGTGTAGATAACTTAGTAATTCTGCCACTGTACAGACCAATCATGAACGAAGCCCAACGAATGAACTGAGCATCTGTCAAGCACTTCTCAGGCTCAAGAGTAGTTCCAAATCTCGCATTGTATAATGCAAGTAAATTCACAGCTCTGTTGTTACCAATACCTGTATAAGTACCCTCAGAATTGTAGTTGTACAGAGTTTCAGCAGTCATACTGTTGATTGTATCCATAACAAGACCATCTGTCTTAACTGTCATAGAAGTTTCGATAGCAGTCTGAATCATGGAGAAGAAAGCATTCATCTGCTGAGCACTTGAGAAAGCACTCTTAACCTGCTTTTCTGCAAATGACATAGGGATTTCATAAGTAGCCAAGCTGTTGTAGAACTTAGCAGAAACCTCAGGTGCTGTAAACACACCAGTGTCATAAGACTGTCCGTTCACCAACTTCCAAGAACTGTTCTCTGTTGCTTCCGGTAACTTAGCCATTGTTACCTTTTCAAGAATACTACCGAACTCCCAACCGTCCATAAGAACGCTAGGTGCTGAACCGGAATAAGGTCTATCAACAAAAGCCATCTTGCCGATGTGGTCAATCAAAGACTTCACATAGTTGTCGAGATTATTAGTACCGATAATCTCATTACCGAAGTCTACTACGTTGGAAAGGTCATTCTGAACAACTTCAGTTTTTCCAAGTACCTCTCCACTAATGGTGTTACATAATGATGCAATCTGTTCTACTTTCATGTTTAATTTCCTCTCTTTCTTAATCTAAATCATATAAAGGTAATGTTAAAAAGTTAAGGGCATCGGCAATCACTGTTCTTGTGATACCATATTTATCCCAAAAGTTAAGTGTATAGTCGACTAAAACCTCTGCTTGTGTCAGTCTACTTTCGACAATCTTTTCATCACTTCCTGTGTTCGTGGTATTTGATGTACGTCCGTGTGTGGTTGAGTGCTCTTGGCTGTCCTTGTTAACAAAGTCGGTAGAGTCAAAACCAGCAATTTTGTCTGTCTGATTAACAACATCTTTACCGCCTAACTTCTCGTCAACAATCTTACCATAATTGGTTTTAGTTTTTACTGTCTTTTCGACTAAAGGATTAACCTCTTCACTTGCAAATTTTATCAGGCTATCCCACTTAGCTTTATTGCTTTGATACAACGCATTGGCGATGAACCGCTGATTTTCTAAACTAACAGTTCCGTCCGGCTCAACAAATTCTGTAATAATAGCACCACAACTCTTCAAGCCATGTTGTGTTTTCAGTATCTTGTCAAGCACATCGCCAATAGCGTTTAGTTGACTAACACCCATAAGGGGAAATAACTGGGCATTAGCCAAATAATCTTTTAACTTCATTACTTACACTCCCCTTTCTTTTTCTTCTCGTCATCTTCGCTGTCGTCAGACTCCTCAGGGCTAGGCTCTTGTTCCTTGTCCTCAGGTTCTTGTTCCTCGTCCTTTGGCTCGTCCTCAGCGTCTACTTCTTCGGTTTCACTTTCCTCTGTTTCACTTTCCTCTGTTTCACTTTCTTCTGATTGACTTTCATCATCTTCTGAAACATCTTCGTCCTGTGCGTCATCATCTGAACCACATTCATCATCTGACTCACTACCACTATCATCATCTTCGCAGTTTTCATTTGGCTCATCAACGTCACTATCAGAAGAAGTGTCAACATTATCATCGCTACCACTCTCCTCTTCATCGTTTAGTCGACTAACATCGCCCTCGTCAACTGCGTTCGGGTCTTTATCATCAGGTAATGCAGACTCGTCACCAGCGGCTTCTTCACTCTCAGCAGTATCAGCTCCGAGTTCTTCCTCACTTACTAACTGCTTTTCAACGACATTACTGTGCCATGTGCTACCATAATCAACAGAAACATTAAGACCAAACATTTCATTCAACTCGTCACACATTGCACGACGCTGTTTAAGCATATCATCAATAAGTGGCATTAACGCATCGTCATTCAAAGCAACTTCCTGTCCACTCAACGCTTCACGTTTCATGTTAAAGTTTGCATTGATACCGAGTTCATTGTACATTGAACCTTTCAAATACTGTTGCAACTCAATGAACTGTATCATATAATCTCCGTTACCAACTCCTTTTGACTGTAACTTCAATCCCTCGAAGAAAGGTGTCTCACCAACTACTCCAAGTTTACCATCTTCCAAGTCTTTCAAATACTGTTTAGTCGACTGAAGAGTATTGTCATCTGGTGCGGAAAGTAGGTTCATCATACGCATATTGATATCAGATATTCTGACCGTCAAAAGGTTTTCAGTCATCAATCCACAATATCTTGAAACCAATGGAACAAGTCCGATTGCGTCATAATCATTCCTACAATATACACAATCTTCGCCAATCTTGAAACTTTTACTCAAACCCAAAGCCGGATTTGCTACTGTGTAAATGGTAGGCTGATAATACTCGTCTAACTCACCACCAGCATTACCAAGCAACGCATATAATTTTTCCTCATGTTCTGCAATACAACAAGAACCATTCCTCTGCAAATAACTTTCCAACCACTGTACTGGAATTGTATCTGGCAATCCCTCATAAGTGAACATTGATTGTGTTCTTGTGAAAGTATATTTACAATAATTTTCAAACACCTTAGCCTTATCAGAACAATAAGCAAAGTCAAAAGGCATCAACTTACTGCTCGCCATCGTTATCGTCCTCTCCTAATCTTTGTTCCAACAGTGCTAATGCTTTAGTATTATCGGCAACAACATCTGTTAGTCGACTAATAGTCTCACGTAACTCCTGCATTGTCTTTGAATACTGATTGTTCCAAAAGTACATGATAATCAGACACATAGCAATAGGAAACCCGACACTACTAATCATGTTTACGATTTCAGTCATACCATTCACTCCTTTCCGTTTAGTTGACTAAACAAGTTTCTAAGTTCCATTTTGACTAAAAGACTAAATTAGTTGTTTAGTTACCCCTCACACTAACCTATTCTTTTATTCTATATACATTATAACATAACAACTAATATATGTCAACCGTCAATTTGCACAAATTTCCACTAATTTTTTTGTATAAAATGCCATAAATACTAGGCTGACTAAATTAGTCGTTTAGTTGAACTAAATAGGTTCCTACTCATATGCCCCACTCTCCCGCCCCTTGCCCCTCTGCGTTAGTCGACTAAAGCCAATGCCCCAGTGCCTAGCCCTTGCGTCCCTGTCTTTAGTGACTAAAGGTCGTTTGTGCAAAGTGCCTAATCGAATGGGTGTTTGGGGCGTGGATTTTGTGCAATCTGTACTACTCT
>ENA-OOWZ01001162-OOWZ01001162.1-human-gut-metagenome-genome-assembly--contig:-NODE-1162-length-13191-cov-2.188870_pt1 | contig 13191 bp, 9 predicted proteins | sample MGYA00241580_ERZ501329 | MGnify/ENA primary metagenome ERZ501329 (study PRJEB25962, sample SAMEA2042923) | human gut metagenome | biome: human gut; feature: human-associated habitat; material: faeces... | reverse complement strand
TTACTTCTGCTTTCCACATTTCACTTATTTCTGTTTTGGTTTTAAGATTTCTATTTTTAGCAATATAATACTTTCCTTTGGCTGTAGTTATATCAAATCCACTTAATTTATTTCCTTTTCCATCTGTTATGGTAACATAGTTTAATCCTTCAATTGTATCTAACTCATTCCCATATGGATCAAAGATTTTCATTAATAGTTCTGGGGTTTTGCTTCCAGTTGAATAAGTTAAAGTATTTTCATCTATTTGAAGAAAAATATTGTAATTAATGGATGTTTCTTCTTCACTATTTTCTACTCTTAAATATGCACTTGCAAATGTATCAGAGGATAAATTTTTCATTCCTTCTTTAAAGTTTTCTATTGTGGGATTTATGAATATTGGATCTCCAATTTCAAACGTTATGAAATTTAATGTAGCAGCTCCAACCTCAACTTTCGGAGATACTCTTGATACATTTATATAGGTAAAATGAGCATATGTTGCTCCGATTACCAGCACAGATAGTGCTATAACATAAATAATTAATATAATATTTGTAACTTTCTTGCTCATTTTAAATCACCTTTCTTATTATTTACCCCATTTGCCCAGTTGGTAAGCATACTATCTAATTATTTTATAACTCGGCAGCGTGGGGCGGATACTCCCGCCAGCCGAGCTTAACCAATATTCATACTACCAAAGTTATTGGTGAGTTCTTAGTACCGGATCCCCTAGCATAGAGAACAGAAGACTTTAGATACATGACTGGACGAGAGCCATAGCCATTGTTCGCGCTGCCGTAGTACAGGTTGCCGTTGTTGAACAAATAAAACCCACGGTGGCTGTCCGAAGAATTAGGCGTTAATGTCCAATCATAATATCCCATATACATCCAATTTATTGTTATTATTGATGTTCCATTTGCATCGTTACCACTATAATTATTCAAAGTTTTAGTCCATGCACTTGGACTTGCTGCAAATCCATAATCGCTTGCATAAACTAAACCAATTTTTGATGTGCCATCGCTAGGTCCATATGTTTTGGTAGCATTTGTTATTTCTGCTGTATACATTTCACTTGGTGTTACAGATCTTGTTGAATGTCCACTTACTTTCCATGTGGCATCTTCAATCAAATTTGACCACGTTGTTCCTATATTATTTAAAAAATTTGTATTCAAATTTATTTTATTTAGTAAACTTGTACTCCATATATTTGAACCATTGTTTATCGATGTATTATTTTTATAATTCCAGTAATATGTATTTATTGATGTTAAACTTCCTTTATAGTATGATGAATTTGGAGCACTTGAACCTTTATAATCTCCGTCCGTTCCAAGTAGATTACTATTGGCATAATCATATTTTATTAATTTTACTTTATCTTCGAATATTCCAATAATTCGATATAAATTATCTGTTGGACATGGCGTTTCTGTTGAGCCAAAACATACAAAGTTATTAACTCTATTCCATTTCCCAGCACCTGCATATTCCATATTTAAATTTGCTACACGAGCAGTTAAATCATCAGTTTTTACTATATAAGATTTTCCTTTACATGTTGCTTCAGTAACTGGATTAAAATTTCCACTGGCAAAACCAACATTAACACTTTCACCATCTGTGGTTTTACAGGCACCTTCACTCCATGTCACTGGTTTTTCATCTGATAATAATCTTGTTACTGAAGCATCTACTAGTAAATTTACATCAGTACTTGTAATAGAGTATACTTTTTTACAATCATTTTCATTTGATGCACCAAATGTTGCATTACTATATGCACCTTGAACATTTTCACCATTAAATATACAAGTATTATCTCCACCTGCATATCTATATGAATTATCATTTGCTCCATTTACTAAATTTTCATCATGATGATATACTTTTGTTGCTCCAAAAACATCTGGTGCTCCCAATGAAATAATACAATTTGCTAAGTTATCTCCATTCTTACAATAATCAGATACAGAATCTGATATTTCTTTTTGTTGAGCAATTAATTTTGCATTAAAACTTTTTCCTGCATTCTTACTTTGATCTTTATCATAATTTATAAATGTTACTGTGACATTCCAAGTATCTGTTTTCTGAGGACTTGCAGTTATTTCTTTATTATTTAATAAAGTTATTAATCCAATACCTGTTGTGATATCAAATCCTTTTATTGTTGCTCCTTTACCATCTGTTACTGTTTTATATGTAAGGTCATTAATACTTGTTATTTCATTACCTGCATCATCTTTTATTGTTAAAAGTATTTCTGGTGTATCTTCATTTTGAGTATATGTAAATGTATTTTTTGATATATTTAAATACAAATAATAATACTTTGTTGCGCTATTTGTTTTATTATTTGCACTTAATATTGCTTTTGCAAAAGTACTTCCACTAGCATTTCCTTTACCACTTGCAAATGATGTTGCATCCGCATATATTGATATGTCATTTCCTACTTCAAAATTAAATACATCTGTTGTATATGTTGTTACTCTCAAGTTTGCACTTGTACCAGTTCCACCACTTGCTTGAAAGTATGCATATGTTGCTCCGACTATTAATACAAGTAATACTATACTTGCTATTACACTTAATATTATTGCTTGTTTTTTATTTTTCATTTTGTTCACCTCATCACAATATCACGCACGGATATTTTATACTATATATCTATAATAACACAAAATTTTTTAAAAACAAGACCTATTCAAATACATTGTATAAATGGTGTTTTTTAAAATTTCATTAAAAATAGAACTTAAGCCAATGCCTAAGTTCTATCGGAGTATTACTCTTCAATATACTTTAGTAAATAATACTAGTTTATATCGAAAAATTAAATCATGTACATAAGTAATATCCGTAGTACATATCTTTAATATATCCTATTTAACTGTATTTATAGTACCAGTTTTTTCTAATTCTACTTCTTCTTTTCTATAATTTAGAGCCATACCTATTGTAAAAGCATAAGCAAGTAAATAGAACCAAAACATCAAAATAACAATATTAGCAAGTCCTCCATAAAATGTACTATAATGAGCAATATAATTAATATAGTATGAATAAATATATGTAATAATTATCCAAGAAACAGTTGTAAATATTGCTCCATAACCAACACTTTTACTTCTTATTTTTTTATTCGGAGCCATTGTATAAAGTATTTTAATAAAGAAATACATTATTAACCAAGTAATTGGTCCTTGTAAAATTCCAATTACGGTAGAAACATTATCAGTTACAACACTATTTAAATTAACATATCTAAATAATTCAATAATTCTATTACCAAATACTGGTACAATTAACATAAATATAAATAAAAGAACTAATACAAAAGTCATTATTAATGCTTTTAATCTTCTTCTAAAAAATCCTTCTTGTTTTTCACCATAAATAGTATTAGAAGTAATAATTATTGAAGCAGGACCATTTGATGCAATAAAATACCCAATTATAACAACTAAAAAGAAACCTATTCCTCTTCCACTTGCATCTTTTGTAGTATTAAGAAGCATATTAGCTATATCAGGTGAAAAAGCTGATCCAATAAAATCAAAAATAACATCTGTTGATAAATTAAGAAGAGCTGCTTCATAACTTATTAAGGTAATCGTAGGAACAATTGCAAGAACAAAAAAGTAAGCAAGTTGACCTGGGAGTATAGCCATCTCAGGCCTAAACAATACTTTTTTAAAGTTATCATAAAACTCTTTTACTTCAGATTTAACCTTATTCATTACTACTGTTTTCCTTATTCTTCTTCATATCTTCAACAGCCTCATTTAATGCATCTTCAATTGTTTTAATATCATCTTGAATCATACTAAATCCAAATTCAGCTCCAAATTCATAAGGTAATTTTTTTATTTCTTTATTTAATTTAAAGATATAATTACTTATTTGTTTTTGATTATAACCTACTAGATATATAACAAATTCATTACCATCAGTACGCATTATTTCACTATTATCAAGTTGTGTTTTAACTAAAATATTAGCTAAGGCTTTAATTTGTTTATCTCCTTCATTATATCCATATAAATCATTTATTTCTTGAATCTTATTTAAATCAACTACCACGATAGTTTGAGGATAAATTGTGTTATTATTCCATGTTTCAATATTTTCATTTAAGAAATTTCTATTTTTTAAACTAGTTAATTGATCAATAAATTTCATTTTATCATCTTTTTTTATTTTTCTAGCTATTGAAACTTTCTTACTCTTTTTAAATAATACAAAGATAACAATTACTACAATTATAGCTATATATAATATATACTCTGCTACCTTAGTTATAATAGAACCACTTTTAATTGTATCATAATGATTATTTAATCCATCTAAAACCATTTCATCTTCATCCATTACTCCAACATATTTATCAAGTAATCTATATAATGCACTATTCGTTCTTACCTTAAATGTATATTCATTACTTATATAATCACTATATCTAGAAGTATAATTATCTAACTTTTTATCACTATAATAATCAAATGTATTTTTATCTAAAATAATATATACATCTTTTTTATTTAATTTAAATAATTCTTTTGTAGTACTAAAAGTTTTAACATTAATATCATTTATATTTTTAATATAATCATATATTTTACTATTTTCTTGTACATAAACAGTTTCACCTATTAAAGAATAAATTGACTTAACAACAGTATTATTATCCCTTCTAGCTGCCACAACATATTCTATTGATAATCCATCAGTTTGATAAAAATCATCAGTAAAATTATAATAATTAAAATATAAATCTATATCTTTTTTATTAATAGCTTTAGTAAATGAATTAAAGTTTTTATATTTAATAAAATTAAATTCTATATCTGCAAATTTACTAAAATTACTTAAATAAACTGCAATTATACCACCATACTTACCACCTAAAATGACTTCGTATGGTGATGCATTAACAAATCCATAATTATAAGTAATACTTTGCATTGAATCAACCTCAGTATCACTAATATTCATATTATTTGTAAATGTTTTAAACAAATTATTATTATATACATCATTAAATTCATTATTCCACTTATTATAATATTTTTTTAATACACTTGATAATTTATCATCACTTATTTGTAAAACATAATAATCTTTTATATCACTAAAATGATATATAACTTTATAATCCTTACTTAATATTACATCTAAGTTCTTTATTAATGGAACTAACATATATGTATCATTTTCATTCATATCAAGTATCATTTCATCCATAGTTTCAAATTGTTTAAACGAAACATTACTTGCTTTCTTAAGATATTTACTTACATAACTTAAATCTTTACTTAATATATCAATACTTTTACCATTTAAATTCTCTTCTTGAGAAATAATATCATTATTTTTACTTACTAAAACATAATGATCAGTATAAAATAAAATATCATTTTCACTTATACTTTGTTTAACTCCAAAAGTTATTCCACTTGGATTACTTCCTTCATTAAAAGTAATCGGATTAATAATTAAACCATATTCAGTTTCAAAATCTTTGATAAAATCATAATAAACTCCACTACCATCTTTACCAAAAACATTTACATTATTTACAACATTAATATTTTGAATTGTACCAATACTTTCATTAACCCAATTTCTTTCAGAAACTGTTAATTTATCTTTATCATTTAAAATGAAATATAAGCCTATTGCAATACCAATAACAAGTAAAATACTAATTATTATAATTATAATACTTTTTTTCTTTTTCATCATTTTTCATCACTTTCTACCGGAGTATTATTATTCCATACTAATCCAGACCCTGCAACATTTTTAGCTCCAAGTAAGGTAAAACCTTCACTATTTTCACTCTTTTCACATTTTATAGTAAAATCAATATCATAATACGATAATATATCTTCACTTAATTTTGCTATACTAGTTGCAGCTTTAGCCTTTGCATCTTCTAAAGACGTATCACTAACATAATTAATAGTTATATAAATAATTCTTCCTTTAGTATTAAACTTTACACTAGAAACAGATTTATCATTTTCTAAAGAACTTATATAGTCATTCTTAATTGTTTCTGTGATTTTGTATTTATCTATATCTTTTAATCTATCACCATACTCATTTTTATTTCCTCCGAAAAAGAAAGAAAATGTTACAATAAGTATTGCAATTAAACATACTAGCAAAATAAAGCCAAGTACTATTAACACTTTATTTTTTTGCCATAATTCTTTCATATTATTTTTCACCTCTTAAGTAATATAATTATACTATCTATTTATGCTTTTGGCAAATTATTTAAAACTTCTACAGTTTTATCATTATCCCAAATCATTATATTTAATTTTAATGCATCTTGATATTTACTACCTGGATTACTTCCTACGATAACTATATCAGTATTCTTACTAACGGATTCACTAACACTTCCATTAAAGCTCTCAATAATTTCTTTAATTTCTTTTCTGCCATAACCATCAATTGTACCAGTTATAACAAATTTTTTACCACTTATAAAATCATTAACTCCCATATTTTTACCCAAGTATTTCATATTAACACCTAAAGACTTTAATTTTTCAATTAACTCCTTATTTTCTTTTAAATATTTATAAACACTTAAAGCTGTCACATGACCAATATCTCTAATACTTTCTAGTTCTTCCATACTTGCATTCATTAAATTATCCATTGAACCAAAGTTACTTGCAAGTATTTTGGCCGTCTTATTTCCAATTTCTTTTATTCCCAACCCAAATAATAATCTTTCTAAACTATTACTTTTACTTGCTTCGATATTATCAATAATTTTATTTAGGCTTTTTTCTCCATAACCATCAAATTCCATTATTTGTTTTTTCTTATCGCTTAAATTATATAAGCCAGTTATATTTTTAACAAAACCTAAATTATATAATTCTTCAACTATTTCATCACCAAGGCCTTCAATATTTAAAGCATCTCTTGATACATAATGAATAATTCCTTCAATATTTCTTCTTGGACAATTTGGATTAACACAATAATAATCTACATTACCATCTTTTTTAACTATTTTTTCATGACACATTGGACACTCTGTTATCATTTTAAATTCTTTTTCAAAGCCATTTCTTCTTTCAAGTTTTGGTTCCACCACCTCAGGAATTACATCTCCGGCTTTTCTAATTGATACAATGTCCCCAATTTTTAAGCCTTTCATATTTACATAATCTTCATTATGAAGGGTTGCTCTTCTTATCGTAGATCCCATGACAATGACTGGTTCCAAAACTGCATTCGGAGTAATTCTTCCAGTTCTACCAACAGTAAATATTATATCAGTTAACTTAGTTAATACTTCTTCAGCTGGAAATTTATAAGCAACAGCCCACCTTGGATATTTCGCAGTATACCCTAATTTTTCTTGCAAATCTACATTATTTACTTTAATAACAATTCCATCTATTTCATAAGATAAACTTTTTCTAGTATCTCCTTCTTTTTCAATATAAGCAATTATTTCATCAATATTTTTAACAAGTTTATTGTGAGGATTTATTTTAAAACCTAAATTTTCCATAAATTGTAAAGCTTCAAGATGAGTTTTAATATTAAAATCACTAGGATTAGGAAGATAATAAACAAAATTATCAAGTTCCCTCTCTGCAGCAACTCTACTATCAAGTTGTCTTATACTACCAGCTGCAGCATTTCTTACATTTTGTAATTTTGGTTTACCTTCTTCTGCCCTTTTTTTATTTAATTTTTCCAATGTACTTTTGTGCATGAAAATTTCTCCACGCACTTCAATATCTATAGGTTTAGTTAGTTGTAAAGGAATTGACTTAATAGTTCTTACATTGTGAGTTATATCTTCACCCACTAAACCATCACCGCGCGTCACTCCTCGAACTAATTTACCATCTTCATATATTAAAGACACACCAAGACCATCAATTTTTTGTTCACAAACATATTCTGGAGTTACTTCATCTTCAACTTTTTTAATAAAATCTCTTACTTCATCTTCACTAAAAACATCTGAAATACTAAGCATAGGTTTGTCCCTAACTACTTTTTGAAACTTTTCAATTACTTCTCCCCCAACTCTTTTTGTGGGACTATTTTTACTTGCATATTTGGGATATTCAAGTTCAATATCTTCAAGTTCCCTCATATACTTATCATACTCTTGGTCTGTTATAGTGGGTTCATCTTTAACATAATAATTATAATTTGCATCATTTAATATTTTAGTTAATTCTTCTACTCGCTTTTTTATATCAGTTTCCCCATAGTTCATCAGGATAATCTCCCCTTTCGATTAAACTATTAATATGATTCTTAACACTTTCTAAATCTTCTTTATAAGTCATTCCAATCCATCTACTTTCAGATACTTTAGACTCTATTTTAAATAAGCCCTCACTTATACCATTTTTTAATATATCTGGAAGTAAAAATTCATTTGTTAAAGTTAATTTACCATGAATAAATTCATTAAATTTTTCTTCTAAAATATGCAAGAAATTTTCCCTTAAGCCAAAGAAATTAACAGCTACCGGAGTATTTTCATCTATTTCAAATTCATAATTATCTTGAAGACGCTTAGCAATAATTTTACCATTTTCCTCTCCAATTTCACTTTCAGTAATTGATTCTATAATACCATTATTTTCTTTTACAACTCCCCTTTTAACTTTACCATATTTACTTGCAGTAACAATATAAGGATAATTTACACTTAAATAATTTTTAGTTTCTTCATCAAAAAACTTTGATGCTAATTCATATGAATGTTTACCATAAAAATCATCTGAATTTATAATAATAAAATCTCCTTCAATAACATCTTTTGCACAATATAAAGCATGACCTGTTCCAAGCATCTTTACTCTACCTTCAGGTAATGTTACATCACAAGGAATATAATCTAACTCTTGAAAAGCAAGTACTATATCAATTCCTTTATACTTATTAATAATGTGAGTTCTAAAATAATCTTCATTTTCCTTTCTAATAATAAATACTACTTTAGAAAAACCAGCTCTTTTAGCATCATATACAGAATAATCTGCTATTATTTCTCCATGAGGACCAACTGGTTCTATTTGTTTTAATCCTCCAAATCTACTTCCCATTCCTGCAGCCATAATTACTAATGTTTTCATATCATATCCTCCTTAAACCTTGATAATTATTCAAAACTTTCTTTATTCCAAATCTTTTATTAAAAGCAACTGTAACAAATTTTTCATCACTATCTATTACAACACCTTTACCAAAGATTGTATGCATTACAATATCACCATGCTTATATGTAGCACCTTCATCATTATAAAATTTTGCTTTATCAAATGATTTTTCTACTACCTTAGATTCTTCTTTTTCTATTAAATTAGGATCTATTTCTCCAATAAATCTAGAAGGTGGGTTCATACTTGTATTACCAAATAACATTCTTTTTTTTGCATTAGTTATATATAATCTTTCTTTTGCTCTAGTTATACCAACATAACAAAGTCTTCTTTCTTCTTCAAGTTCACTTGCTTCGTTCATACTCATTGAATGAGGCATTATACCTTCTTCCATCCCAACTAAAAATACTACTTTGAATTCAAGACCTTTTGCTGAATGCATTGTCATTAAAGTTATAGCATTTTCTAAATTTTGATGATCTGCTGAATCTGCTACTATACTTATATCTTCTAAAAAATCTTCTAAGTTAACTGTTCCAGTTTCTTTTTGATAATTTTCTGTAATACTCTTAAACTCCATTAAGTTTTCAAGCCTAATATCAGCTTCTAAAGTATGTTCTTTTTCAAGTTCTGCCCTCATGCCAGACTTTTCCAAAACTTTATCAATTAATTCTGTTAAGTCACACTCTTTAGCATCTTGACTTAAACTTAATATTAAGTTTTTAAATTCAATTTCTTTTGGTTTAGTTAAAGATTCAAACATCGAAGTTTCATTCTCATTGGCTAACTTTCTTACATTAGCAATTGATGTATCACCAATTCCTCTTTTAGGTACATTAATAACCCTTTCTAAAGATACATCATCATTATGATTAGATATCAATCTTAAATAACATAATAGATCTTTAATTTCTTTTCTTTTATAGAAATAATAACTACCCACTACTCTATAAGGCCAATTCATTTTTAATATTCCATCTTCAACATTTCTTGATTGGGCATTTGTTCTATAAAGAACTGCAAAATCATTATAAGTATATCCATTATTTAATAATTTACTAATTTCATCAATAACTAATTTTACTTCATCTTTTTCATCATTTCCCCTTAAGTATTTTATCTTTACTCCATCTCCAAAAGTACTAAAAAGATTTACTTCTCTTCTCTCTTTATTATTTTTAATAACACTATTTGCTGCATTAAGTATTGTATTTGTACTTCGATAATTTTGATTCAAAGTAATACTTATAGCTTCAGGATAATCTTTCTCAAAATTCAAAATATTTTTATAATTACTCCATCTAAAACCATATATACTTTGATTTACATCACCAACCACAAACAGATTTCTATACTTGCTTGCCAAAAGTTTGACTAACTTATATTGTACTTCATTAGTATCTTGATATTCATCTATTAATATATATTTAAACTTTTCTTGATACTTACCTAATACAGTTTCATTATTTAAGAAAAGCTCAACAGGTATTTTTAACAAATCATCAAAATCAACAGCATTATTTCTTTTTAATATTTTTTCATATTCTCTATATACTTTAATTGCTACTTTTTCTGGTGGACTAGCTAAATATTTATCAATTTCTCCATCGCTAAGCATTTCATTTTTAATAAAACTAATTTTATTTCTAACAAATGATACACTATATTCTTTAGAATTTATATCTAAATCTTTCATAATTTTTTTAATTATGCTAGCAACATCATCACTATCTATTATAGTAAAGTTTTTAGTTAAACCTATTTCTTCATAATTTTCTCTAATTACTCGTAAGCCAAAAGAATGAAAAGTACCCACAAAAGCATAATTTTCATCAACAATATTACTTATTCTATCTCGCATTTCTTTTGCAGCCTTATTAGTAAAGGTTATTGCTAATATATTACCTGAATAAATACCATTATTAATCATATTGGCTATTCTTGTAGTTAATACTTTAGTTTTTCCAGAACCAGCTCCAGCTAAAACTAAACAAGGACCTTCAATATGTTCCACAGCTTCTCTTTGTTCTTTATTTAAACCATCTATTATGTTCACGACATCCTCCATATATATAACATAATTATATCATTTATTAGTTTATAATAAAAGAAAAAATGGAATAAATCATCCATTTTAATCAGTTAAATTTTTTGGTTTACAATCTTCTGAGAAAGGATCTAACATACAGGTTGTGCACCCTTCATATTTTAAAGCAACATCTTTAGTTCCTTGAACCATACTTAAGGCAAAATCGAGTACAGTTGGTATAAAAAATATCATTATTCCAGTAATTATTTTCATCATTAAAGTTTTAAATGATGTCGTATTGGCTTTTTCATCACCTGATAAAGCGGCTTTACCAAATTCAATTATACCTAAAATTATTATGATAATTGGAACTAATATTTTTAGAATAATTAATATATATCCAATTACCTGAAATGCTTTCAACGTTGTATTTTCAGGATCACATATATTTATTTCTTCTATATTTAAATTATTAACACTTGCTATAATAAAATTTAACATTTTTAACCCACCTCGTTTTTAATAAAAACTATTATAGCACAACATAAAAAAAATGCCAATAAAAAAAGTAGCCTTAGCTACTCAGTTAATCCTTTTGGATTACATTTATTTTTATTATTAGGATTAAATACGCAATTTGTACAATTATTATATTTTGAGGCAGTTTCACTTGCACCACTAATAAGACTTAAAAAGAAATCTAAAATAGTTGGTATAAAGAAAACTATTAATCCAATTAAAACTCTTTTTGAAAATTGAACAGCGGCTTCTTTGGTAGATTTATCATCACCAGATAACGCTGCCTTTGCAAAATCAATACTTCCCATAATAATAAGAATCAAAGGAACTATAATTTTAATTATAATAAGCAAGTAACCAATTACTTGAAATACTTTTAAAGAAGTACTTTCATTAGAACACATATCAACTGGAGTTATATCTAAAGAACCAGGCCTTACATCAATTTCATCAATTCTATTTGAATAATCATTACCAACATCTTCAAAATTTTCATCAATTAAATTCAAATTATTTTTAATCTTATTAAATTCTTCTTCACTTAATGTACCTGCATTTTTTTCATCTTCAAGCTCTGCTAACCAAGATTTTTTTAAATCTTCAAATTGTTTTTTAGCTAAAGCTACACCACTTTTATATGCATCTGAATTTTTGATAAATTGAGGTATTTTATTTTCATTTAAATAATTTTTTCTAAAATCTTTTAAAAATATTTTTTCCATAAAATCTTCAGCATTTTTATATTTACCGCTTTTAATATCTTCTATATCAATATCACCAATTGACCATTTTTCAAAATATTGCTTTATCTCATCCTCAAAAGTCATATCTCTAGTTTCCGATAAGAAATTTGATGTTGAAGTTCCAAATCTAGTTCCAGCATTTTTCTTTGCTGTTGCACACCATTTTCCATCACTATCAAAACAAACTTCATTACCACCACCCAATCCATCATAATCCCAATATCCGTGGGCAGGGCACTTAAAAGTATTTTCATTTAAATTCAAAGCAGACTGAACAAATACATTTGTACCTGAATCACTAAAAACTTTGTTAAAAGAATCAGGCCCCTTTAAATATGGCCTTTTTCCATCAACATTTGATACTCCACTCCACAATCCAACAGCAAAATTATTACTCTTATAATTATAATAAATAGTAATATACTGATTTGAAACATAAGTATTATACTTGGAACTATAATATGACGAAGATGCACCTTGGCTGGATTTTCCAATATTAGTATAATTACACACAACCATACAACTTCTATCATTTACACATTTATCTCCAGTAGTGGTATAAGCAGATACATTGCCTAAACCCAAAATAAATGTTATAACAAACAATAATATTTTTTTTCTCATAACAATCACCACATCTTATAAAGATATTATAACAATATTTTTATTTATAATCTAGTCTTTTATTTAATATTTCTTCTATTCCTTCTAAACTAAATCCTTTTTTATATAA
>ENA-OOWZ01001154-OOWZ01001154.1-human-gut-metagenome-genome-assembly--contig:-NODE-1154-length-13249-cov-3.135061_pt1 | contig 13249 bp, 9 predicted proteins | sample MGYA00241580_ERZ501329 | MGnify/ENA primary metagenome ERZ501329 (study PRJEB25962, sample SAMEA2042923) | human gut metagenome | biome: human gut; feature: human-associated habitat; material: faeces... | reverse complement strand
TTTCCCCTGCACGAGCGTCTGGCGCACGAGGCGGATGAACACCTCGGTTTTGCCGCTGCCCGTCACGCCGTGGAGCAGGTATTTCCCCTGTCCACTGCGCAAATCCGGCAGCATGACAGACAGCGCTTCCTCCTGCCCCGGCGTGAGGGGCGGGTCAGGGACGGTGGTGTCCGGCGTATTGCCGCCCGGTCGGCGCAGCACCTCTTCTTCCCGCAGGGCAATTAGCCCCGCTGCTTCTATCTGGCGCAGCGCTTGCAGCGGCTCGCGGACAAGCAGCTTCAATTCCTCCACCGGGTGCGTCCGCCCGTCGGATAAGACCGTCAGCAGCAGACGCCGTTTCGGCGAGCGTTTCTCCGCCAGTGCCGCCGCTTCCAGCATTTCGCGTGGCTTTGCTGCCTGCGCGACCGTCTGCGTTTTCACCTGAATGCGTCCGCCGCGCATTTGGGCGGGCAGCATCAGCCGCAGCGTTTCCGCCAGTGGGCAATGCACGTCGTCCGCCATCTGCTGGGCGAGCGTCAGCAGCGTGGGGCAGATAGCGGCATAATCCTCCAGCGGGCGGAGGATGTCGCGGAGCTTTTCCGGCGGCACGTCCGTCTCCTGCGTCAGGGAAAGGACGACCCCCTCCTTGCGCATCCGCCCGAACGGAACTTCCACGCGCTGTCCGGCGGTGAGCGTCATGCCGTCCGGAATGCGGTAGGTAAACGTGTGCGCAACATTCTCATGCACAATGTCCACAATTACCTGTGCGTACAGGACACTCACCCCCTTTCTGCCCAATGCGCTAATACAGCATTGTTTATTATACATCGGAATGCCGAAGGGGTCAAGGAAAAAAGGCATGTTTCTGCGATTTCCCAAAACGAAAAAAGCGGTCAGCGACCGCTTTTCAATGCGCAATGATTTCTCAAATTGCTAATTACTCCTCGCATTTTCCGTGAATCACATGGATGGCAACAATGACGACCCCCGCCAGCATTTCCGCAACGGACATCCCCATCAGCACACCAGAAAAGAATTCCTTGACATGGCTGCCGCCGACCAGCGCAGACAATGCGTTGCTCGCGATGCCCAGCAGAATCAGCAGAACGCCGTAGAGAATATGCTGCTCATAGACTGTGCGCTGCATCCGGCGCAGCAGGTCAAGCATCTGTGCGTCATGCGTCAGCTGCATTTCTTCCTTCTGCGGCGAATCCTTGCCGTTGAGCAGTTCCGGCAGGGTGATACCCAGCGCCGTGCAGAGCGCTTCCACCGCATCAGCATCGGGCAGACGTTTGCCCGTTTCCCAGCGCATCAAGGATTTCTGCGATACGCCAATTTTCTGCGCCAGCTGCTCCTGCGTCATCCCTTGCGCAGTGCGCTTGCCTGCGATATACTGACCAATTGCCGCCTGATTCATAAGCACACTTCCTTTGATAGCCGCACCCCTCTTGGAGTACTTTCCGTATCATAGCACGACTTTGTAACGAATGTCGGAAGTGTTTGTAAATATTTTGTGAACAATAATTGCGTCGAAACTGTTGCAAAAAGAACCTGTTCAAGCAGGAGAAAATGTGCTATAATAAGGCATAATCAACCATACTGGAGGTGTTTCTGCGTGGCACACAAGCCTGTATTGTATATTGTGATTCCCTGCTACAACGAAGAAAGCGTACTGCCGATTACCAGCGGCATGTTCCGCGACAAGGTGCGTCAGCTCGCAGACGCGGGGAAAATCAGCGACAAGAGCCGCATTCTGTTCGTCAACGACGGCAGCAAGGACAAGACGTGGGAGATTATCACGGCGCTGTCCGCGAAAGACCCGTGCTTCCAAGGTATTGCGCAGAGCCGCAACCGAGGGCACCAAAGGGCGGTCTGGGCAGGGCTGATGGAGGCGAAAGACCGCTGCGACATCACCATCAGCATCGACTGCGACGGGCAGGACGATATCAACGCCATGGACGCGATGGTGGATGCGTACCTTGACGGCTGCGAAATCGTCTACGGCGTGCGCTCCAAGCGTGATACCGACACGTTCTTCAAGCGCTTCACGGCGGAAGGCTTCTACAAGCTGCTCAGCGCAATGGGCGCGGAGGTTGTCTTTAATCACGCGGATTATCGCCTGATTTCCAGCCGTGCCCTGCAGGAATTGGCGAAATTCCGTGAAGTAAACCTGTATCTGCGCGGGATGGTTCCGCTGGTCGGGTTCAAGTCCACCAGCGTCTCTTACGAGCGCCACGAGCGCATTGCGGGCGAAAGCCACTATCCGCTGAAGAAGATGCTGGGGCTGGCGTTCGACGGCATCACAAGCCTATCGGTCAAACCGATTCGCATGGTGTTCTTCGCCGGGCTGTTTATCACGATTCTGTCATTTATCGGCATTATCTGGGCGGTGATTGCCGCGATTGCCGGGCATTCGGTGGCTGGCTGGGCGTCGCTGGCTTGTCTGGTATGCTTCGTTGGCGGGATGCAGTGCCTGTTTCTCGGTATCATCGGGGAATATATCGGCAAAATCTACTTGGAAGTCAAGCAGCGTCCGCGGTATATTATTTCGGAACGCACAGCGGAGATGGATGAGAAGAAGGAGTAACGGCACACCCACTAATCGCATTTTCGATAAAATCCAAGTAACATGGGTGTGCGTGCGAAGGAGTCCGGAGGGCGACCGCAAAGCCCTCTGGTCGCCTCCGCAGAGGCAAAACCCCTGCCGCGATAAAGACAATCATCGAAGTACCAATAGTACCACTATAAAAGGAAAAAGGAGAACACAACACACATGCTCTACGAAGGCAAAATCTGGCTTGGAACGGGGGAACACCCCGTCTGCCTGCTGCCGCAGATGGCAAACCGCCATGGTCTCATTGCCGGGGCGACCGGTACGGGCAAAACCGTCTCCCTCAAGGTGCTGGCAGAGGGATTTTCGGACATGGGCGTGCCCGTGTTCCTCGCGGATATCAAGGGCGATCTCGCCGGGATGGTGCAGCCCGGTACACACAGCGACAATATCGCCAATCGTCTGACGCAGTGCGGCGTGCCGACGTTCGAGTACCGCACGTTCCCGACCGTGTTCTGGGACGTGTTCGGCAAAGAGGGGCATCCCGTCCGCACGACCGTGAGCGAAATGGGGCCGACGCTGCTCGCGCGGCTGATGAACCTCAACGACACGCAGGCAGGCGTGCTGAGCATCCTCTTCCGTGTCGCGGATGACGAGAACATGCTCCTGCTCGACCTCAAGGACTTGAAGGCCATGCTTGCCTACGTCGGTGAGCACGCCAAGGAGTACACGCTCGATTACGGCAACGTGTCCATGGCATCTGTCGGTGCGATTCAGCGCGCCGTCGCCATGCTGGAGGACGAGGGCGGCAATGCCTTCTTCGGCGAACCCGCACTGAACATCGCCGACTGGATGCAGCTTGATGAAAACGGGCGCGGCGTTATCAACATCCTCGCGGCGGACGTGCTCTACCGCAAGCCCCGGCTGTACTCGACCTTCCTGCTGTGGATGCTGTCGGAGCTGTACGAGCTGCTGCCCGAATGCGGCGATTTGGACAAGCCACGCATGGTGTTCTTCTTCGACGAGGCGCACCTGCTCTTCGACGACTGCCCCAAGGCGCTGCTGGAAACGCTGGAGCAGGTCGTCCGGCTGATTCGCTCCAAGGGCGTCGGCGTGTATTTCGTCACCCAGAACCCTTGCGACATTCCCATGAGCATTCTGGGGCAGCTCGGCAACCGCGTCCAGCACGCCCTGCGCGCCTACACGCCGCTTGACCAGAAGGCCGTCCGCACCGCTGCGATGACCTTCCGCGCGAATCCTGCGTTCGACACGGCAGAAGCCATCACCACGCTCAAAACAGGCGAAGCACTGGTTTCCTTCCTCGATGCGGACGGTGCGCCGAGCATCGTCGAGCGCGCGACCATCCTCCCCCCGCAGAGCGCCATGAACGCCATTGACGGCGATGTGCGGCAGGAGTGCATCGAATCCAGCCCCTTCCGCGGCGTTTACGACACGCCGGTTGACCGCGTTTCCGCCTACGAAATGCTGGCAAGCGCGTTCCAGAAGGAGCAGATGCCCGCGCCGGAAGCCGCCGCGCCGCAGATTTCGACCGCTGCGCCGACGGTCAGCCGCCCCGATGCGTTCCTCGTGTTCGACCCGCAGACAGGGCATTATGTGCAGCGCGAGGCTGCACAGCCGATGGCTCAGGCACAGCCGATGGCTCAGGCGCAGCCTGCCGCACAGGGCAGCACGCCGCGTCCCGCGTGGATGGCGGCGGACGAACCCGCACGTCCGGCGTGGCAGAATCAGCAGCCGATAGGTCAGGCGCAGCCTGTCCCGGTGCTGACCGTGCAGCAGCCGCAGGTGCAAAACATGCTGGTGATGGTCTATGACCCGGCAAGCGGGCAGTATGTGCAGAAGATGATGCCGATGCAGCTTGACCCCGCGACGGGCAATTACGTCCCGGCTCAGGCGCAGCCCGCAGCAGCGCCGACAACGACGAAGGCGCAGGAGCGCGAGGCGGAGAAGCAGCGCAAAGCAGCTGAAAAAGCCGAGAAGGAACGTCAGGCGGAAGAACGCCGGAAGCACGCGGATGAACTGCGCGAAGAACGTGCCGCGCGCGCCCGAAAGAACGACTCATTGCTGGGGCGCGTGCAGAATACGGCGATTAGCACCGCGACCCGCGAAGTGACGCGGCAGGTGACGCGCGGGATTCTTGGCGGAATCACGGGGCTGTTCGGGGGAAAGAGCAAGTAAGCAGCGCAATAGGATTCTATACTCAAAATGGGTGCATGGAGTTTTACGCTCCACGCACCCGTTTTTTAATCCACCGTAATCAACCCCGGATACTGCGCCATCACTTCGTCCGCCTGATTCACGAACGTCGTCACTGCCGACGGCTGCGCCTCAAACGGCTTTCCTTCCACCAGCACCTCGACTTTCTTCACGCCCGGAAATTGGCTCGCCGTGAACACAATCGCCCGGAGCGCCTGGCTTGTCGCCGCGCTCGCGTCCTCCGCCGTCGCAAGGGACGCAAATTCTTTTGTGAAGTCAATTGTCGCGACACCGTTCTTCAGCGTCACCGACCGCAGACCGCAGTCCTTCGGCAGCGGAATTTCCAGCCCACTGTCCTTCTCCGGGCCTTTCGCCAGTTCCAGCATTGCCGTGGTCAGGTCAGCTGGGGAGAATACCGTCCGCGTAACAGGCACCATCAGCCGCCCGTCCGCCGACGGGAAATACAGCTGCACCCGCGACGCATTCGTCAGGTTCGCCGTCGTCTCCACGCTTTCCAGATTCACGCTGTCCGCCTTGAACACGCCGGATACGTCTGTCCCGTGCGTCAACTGCGAGCGCTTCTGACCGTCAAAGAGGAATGTCACTTCCTGTACGCTGTCGAACCCGCACAGCGCCGCCGCCGTCCCCTGCACCATCAGCAGCTCTTCTTCCGCGTTCTGGCAGCTCAGCGCCTCCTTGCTCAAGTCCACGCGCGCCTTGCCGCCAGAAATGTCCAAATCGAACGTCACGCCCTCTGGAATAACGTTCCGCAGCCCCATCCGCGCCGCCGCGAGGTCATTCTCGGATGACTTCACCATCAGGCTCAGCGTCGCCTTCGCCACGCCGTCCTGCAGCGGAATCTGGCGCGTGACCGGCACGAGATACCCCTCGCCGTCCTCATACCAGCAGACGGTAGAGGTCACTTCGACATCAGGCGATGCGTCCGCGATGGTTTGGGTGCTGACATCGGGGGTGAAGTCAGTCTGCTGCATGGCGGTTTGGGTCTGCTGTCCGCCGCGGACGGCGAGGACAACTACAAGCGCCGCCGCAGAGACAATGAGCAGCCGTTCCATCGTGATGCGGCTGGGGAGATGAAGGGATTTGAGGAATGGAAGTTTCGGAAGTTTGGGAAGTTTCATGTTTGTCCGCCTCCTTGCCCGTTGATTCGGCTGATGGATGGTATGCAGGCGGGCGGCGGAAAAGAAGGGCGTGTGGAAAAGAAAAAACGGGGGCAGGGAGCATTGCATCCCCCCCTGCACCCGTCCCTTTGCAATTTTCCCTTCAGCCCAATCAGCCGATATATTCCTTCCCGCCCATGTACATCCGCAGCGCTTCCGGAATGCGGACGCGGCCGTCGGCCTGCAGGTTGTTTTCGAGGAAGGCAATCAGCATACGCGGCGGCGCAACACAGGTGTTGTTCAGCGTATGCGCGAAGTATTTGCGGCCGTCGTCGCCCTTGACGCGAATCTTCAAGCGGCGCGCCTGCGCATCGCCCAGATTCGAGCAGCTGCCGACCTCAAAGTACTTCTTCTGGCGCGGAGACCACGCTTCCACGTCCAGCGACTTCACCTTCAGGTCAGCAAGGTCGCCGGAGCAGCATTCCAGCGTGCGAACCGGGATGTCCATCGAGCGGAAGAAATCGACGGTGTTCTGCCACAGGCGGTTGAACCACATCGGGCTGTCCTCCGGCTTGCAGACGACGATCATCTCCTGCTTCTCGAACTGGTGGATGCGGTACACGCCGCGCTCCTCAATGCCATGCGCGCCAACTTCCTTGCGGAAGCAGGGGGAATAGCTGGTCAGCGTCTGCGGCAGCTGGCTTTCGTCCAGAATCGTGTCGATGAACTTGCCGATCATCGAGTGCTCGGACGTACCAATCAGATAGAGGTCTTCGCCCTCAATCTTGTACATCATGTTCTCCATCTCGGCGAAGCTCATCACGCCCGTCACCACGTCGCCGTGGATCATGTACGGCGGAATGCAGTAGGTGAAGCCGCGGTCGATCATGAAATCACGGCCATAGGACAGAATCGCGGAGTGCAGGCGAGCAATATCGCCCATGAGGTAATAGAAGCCGTTGCCGGAGGTCCTGCGGGCGCTGTCAAGGTCGATGCCGTGCAGGCGCTCCATGATATCCACATGATACGGAATCTCGAAATCCGGCACGACGGGCTCGCCGAAGCGCTCGATTTCCACGTTCTGGCTGTCATCCTTGCCAATCGGCACAGACGGGTCAATGATGTTCGGAATGACGAGCATCCGCTTGCGGATTTCCGCCTGCAGTTCGTCTTCCTTCGCCGCCAGACCCTCCAGATCCGCCTTGTAAACGGCGACCTGTTCCTTCGCCTTTTCGGCCTCTTCCTTCTGACCCTTGCCCATCAGCATGCCGATCTGCTTGGACGCAACCTTAATTTGGTTGCGCAGGGTGTCCGCCTGCTGAATCGCGGCGCGGTACTCCTTGTCCATCTCGACGACTTCGTCAACCATGACGAGCTTTTCGTCCTGAAACTTCTTGCGGATGTTCTCCTTCACCAATTCGGGATTGGTACGGAGCAGATTGATGTCCAGCATCGGAAAAAATCCTCCTTTTTTGCTTGGCGGAAACCAAAAAGGCTTCCCATCCCGTAAAATTCCGGGACGAGAAGCTCGCGTTGCCACCCAGTTTGCCTGACGCACGTCAGACCACTCATGCTCGCGGTATCGGGCGAACCCGGCAGACTCCTCGTCTGCCCCCATTCAGGAGTGGAAGAAGCACCCGCGCCCTGCCGCCTCGCACCATCCGGCGGCTCTCTGGAAGGACAAAAGCTGCTTTTCTCCCGTCAAGCGGGGTCATTTGACAGGCTTATTATACGCCATTTTGCGCGCTGATGCAAGAGGGAATTTCAACTTTTGGGCGAAATGGTGCGCATCCGCAAAGTTGTTACAAAAAAATTAAATTTTCGTACATGACAACGTTTTCCCCTTTTGATTCGTCTGATATGTAGAACACCGTAGGAGGTACATTTCCCGATGAAACGCCTGATTTCGCTTTTGCTCTGCGCGCTGCTGATTGTTCCCGCTTTGGCGGAGGACGCGCCTGATTTCGAGCCAATTCCGTGGGACATCAAGGTTTCCCCCAACCTGCCGAACCCGGATTGCTACCTGCCCAATAACGGCGGCTACCATGATGATTCCATCGACATCCAGATTAACGTCACCTACTGGACGCAGGATTTGCAGCAGGTTGATGCACCCGGCGAAGGCACAACGACCGTCATGTCCGCACGCGTCAAGCTGACTGACGTGAGCCAATTCCGCACAGGCTTCGCGAACAAGTACCCGTCGAAGCAGGCGCGCCACGTCAACGACATGACGAAGCGCTTCAACGCCGTCATGGGCATCGACGGCGACTACTGCCTCTACCATGAGCAGGGCATCGTCGTCCGCAACGGTCAGACGCTGCGGATGCGCCCGCACAAGGGCCGCGACGAGCTGATTGTGGACGAAAATGGCGACTTTCACCTCATCACCTGCACAACGCAGGCGAAGTGGGACGAGTACATCGCCGGCGGCGGCACCGTCCTGCACGCCTTCTGCTTCGGCCCCGCGCTGGTGGTGGACGGCGTTCCGCTCACGAGCCTTGATGACGTGACCATCGACAACGGCAAAGCCAAGAAAGCCCAGCGAATGGTCATCGGGCAAGTCGGCAAGCTGGAATACCTGATACTGACGAACGAGGGGCCGGAAAGCACCGCCCCGAAATCCGTCGGCTTCGACCTTGTGCAGATGGCGAACCTGTGCGTGCAGTTTGGGCTGGACAACGCCTACAACCTCGACGGCGGCTCATCGAGCACGATTGCGCTGAATAATCAGAAGATTAACTCGCCGTCGAGCCATAAGAACCGCATGGTTGGGGATTGCATTTGGTTCGCGACGCTGGTGAAGGAAGAGACGTGGCGGGAGGAGGAGTCGGTACAGACGGTAGAAGTGGAGGAAAATAAGTGAACCTTGCGGTGCGCAGGCGATTGGCAGACCTGCGCACCGTGCTTTTTTGGGGGGCAAATTCACCGTCAAGGAAGCGGCAGGTGCAGAAAAATAGGGATGAGGTCAGGAGAATGTCGAGACTGCAATGCGTTCTGCTTATAAATGCAAAATCTGCCCCAAAACACGAAAAAAGCCCTGCAAAATGCAAGGCTTATGGAGCTGATAACCAGATTTGAACTGGTGACCTCATCCTTACCAAGGATGCGCTCTACCAACTGAGCTATATCAGCATCCGTGTGCCAGCGAGTGAATCGCACTGACAACATTGATATAATAGCACACTTCTTCGGAAAATGCAAGAGGGAAAATGAAATTTTTTTCGGGAAATTTGCGAAAAATATCGTTTGCGGGAAAATCAGCAGATTTCAGCACGGAAAATCAGCGTTTTCGGTGGAAAAAATGCGTTCCAGCCTTGACAAAGTGAGCGTTTGCGCCTATCATTATATTTGTTAGATTCTCACTTTTTCAGGAGGAAATCACGATGGCTGATTTGACGATGGACAAACTGGTTGCGCTGTGCAAAAACCGCGGTCTGATTTTTGCCGGAAGCGAACTGTACGGCGGTTTGGCAAATACATGGGACTACGGCCCGCTTGGTGTGGAATTTAAGAACAATGTGAAAAAGGCGTGGTGGCAGAAATTTGTGCAGGAGAGCAAGTACAACGTGGGGCTTGACTGCGCAATTCTGATGAACCGCGAAGTGTGGGTGGCGTCGGGCCACGTCGGCGGCTTCAACGACCCGCTGATGGACTGCAAGGCGTGCAAGGCGCGCTACCGTGCAGACAAGCTGATTGAGGACTTCACCGGCGGCGCGGAAACCGGCGACGGCTGGACGAACGCTGAGCTGGAGAAGTACATTGCCGAGCACGACATCGTCTGCCCAAAGTGCGGCAAGAAGGATTTCACCGGCATCCGCCAGTTCAACCTGATGTTCAAGACCCATGCGGGCGTGATGGAAACGCCGGAGAACGAGATTTATCTGCGCCCGGAAACCGCGCAGGGCATCTTCGTCAACTTCGCCAACGTCATGCGCTCCATGCGCAAGAAGCTTCCGGCGGGCATCGCGCAGATTGGCAAATCCTTCCGCAACGAAATCACCCCCGGCAACTTCATCTTCCGTGTCCGCGAATTTGAGCAGATGGAGCTGGAATTCTTCTGCAAGCCCGGCGAGGACTTGCAGTGGTTCGACTACTGGCGTTCGTTCTGCAAGCAGTGGCTGCTTTCGCTGGGCATCAAGGAGGACAGCCTGCGCCTGCGCGACCATGAGCCGGAAAAGCTGGCGTTCTACTCCAAGGCGACGACAGACTTCGAATTCCTGTTCCCGTTCGGCTGGGGTGAACTCTGGGGCATCGCCGACCGCACGGATTACGACCTGACGCAGCATCAAAACCATTCCGGCAAGTCGCTGGAATACCTCGACCCGGTGACGAACGAGCGCTACATCCCCTACTGCATCGAGCCGTCGCTGGGCGTTGACCGCATGGTGCTGGCATTCCTGTGCAATGCCTACGAGGAGCAGGAGCTGGAGGGCGGCGACGTGCGCACGGTGCTGCACCTGCATCCGGCGCTGGCGCCCTACAAGGCTGCCGTTCTGCCGCTGCAAAAGAACAAGCTGGGCGCGCTGGCGAGCGAAATCCACGCGGATTTGGCGAAGTATTTCCCGGTGGATTACGACGAGACGGGTTCGATTGGCAAGCGCTATCGCCGTCAGGACGAAATCGGCACGCCGTTCACGATCTGCGTGGACTTTGACACCGAGGCCACCCAGACCGTCCCCACTGAAGCCGAAACCCAGCCCCCCACGGTTCCCGAGACAACCCAGGCGCCGGAGACCCTGCCCACCCAGGAGACGGTACCTCCGACCCTGCCCCAGGAACCGAAGGAGAGCTCTCCCGTCATGGGTATCCTCATCGGCGTTCTCATCGTCTCCGGAACGCTGAGCCTGCTGCTCATCGGTCTGCTCATTTACAGAAGAAAACGGGACGAGGACTACGACGACTGAGAACAGGGATAATTCGTTCAAACATATTTAACAACTTCCGGAAAAATCACTCATTTTTTGGTTTTTCCGGAAGCTTTTTTGGGCGTTACGGAAAAATTAAAAAAGTGGTTGTAAGTTTGGTCAAAATGATGTAAAATAATAAAATCCAATAGAATGCATACTTGTATGAATAGCTCTTTTTCTGGAGGGATTTATTATGGAAAAACCCATTGTTCTTGTTATCATGGACGGTGTCGGCAAGGGTGACGGCGGCAGCGGCGACGCGGTCGCGGTCGCTAAGACCCCCACGCTGGATCATCTGCTTGTCACCTGCCCCCATACTTACCTGAAAGCCCATGGCACCGCCGTCGGTCTGCCCACTGACGATGATATGGGCAACTCCGAGGTCGGCCACAACGCCCTCGGCTGCGGCCAGATCTACTCCCAGGGCGCCAAGCTCGTGCAGGAGTCCATCGAGACCGGCTCTTTGTACCAGTCGAAGACCTGGGTCGAGCTGACCGACAACTGCCTGCAGAACGGCAAGGCCCTGCACTTCATCGGCCTGCTGTCCGACGGCAACGTCCATTCCAACATCCATCACCTGATCGCCATGCTGCGGGAAGCCCATGCCGAGGGCGTGAAGAAAGCCTACTGCCACATCCTTCTGGACGGCCGTGACGTGCCCGCCACCTCCGCGCTGGAGTATGTGCAGGAGCTGGAAGACGTTCTCGCATCCCTGAATGACGCGGATTTCGACGGCAAGATCGCTTCCGGCGGCGGCCGCATGACCATCACCATGGACCGCTATCAGGCGAACTGGCCGATGGTCAAGGCGGGCTGGGACACGCATGTGCATGGCATCGGCCGTCAGTTTGCGACCGCGAAGGAAGCCATTGAGACCTATCGCGCAGAAACCGGCGTGATTGACCAAGACCTGCCGGCATTCGTGATTGCGGAGAATGGCAAGCCCGTTGGCAAGATGGAGGACGGCGACAGCGTTATCCTCTTTAACTTCCGCGGCGACCGCGCGCAGGAAATTTCGATGGCGTTCGACGGCGACAGCTCGTTCGACAAGTTCGACCGCGGCGAAATGCCCAAGGTGAAGTACGCCGGTATGCTCCAGTATGACGGCGACCTGTGCATCCCGAAGTCTTTCCTCGTCAACCCGCCGGAAATCCGCAACACACTGACTGAGCTGCTTGTCGCCAACGGCGTCAACGAGTTTGCCTGCTCCGAAACGCAGAAGTTTGGCCATGTGACGTACTTCTGGAACGGCAACCGCTCCGAAAAGTTCTCCGAGGAGCTGGAAACGTGGGTGGAAGTGCCCTCCGACGTGCGTTCCTTCGACGAATGCCCGTGGATGAAGGCGACCGAAATCACCGACCTGGTGGTGGACGCCATCAAGAGCGGCAAGTACGGCTTCATCCGCTGCAACTACCCCAACGGCGACATGGTTGGCCACACCGGCAACCTGCTGGCCACCGAAATCGCGGTGGAATCCGTTGACCTGTGCCTTGCGCGCGTGAAGAAGGCGTGCGACGAGTACGGCGCGATTCTCTGCGTGACGGCTGACCACGGCAATGCCGACCAGATGCTGGAGAAGAACAAGAAGGGCAAGATCAGCGTCCGCACGGCGCACAGCCTGAACCCCGTTCCCTTCATCGTGTACGACAAGGACGAGCGTCACGAACTGAAGGATGGCCACGGCTTCGGTCTGGCGAACGTCGCCCCGACGGTAGCGGGTCTGCTGGGCATCAAGCCGTTCGATTCCTGGGAAGAATCCATGCTGAAGTAAATAACATCAGGGGAAGCTGCATAAGCGGCTTCTCCTTTTTCGTGCAATGAAAATGCGCTGGAACGCGTTTTTTTTCGCATCCAGCGCATTTTGCTTGCTTTACTTTTTCCCCTCATCCAGCAGCTTTTGCAGCTCCTGCATGAACGTTCCAATATCCGTGAAGAGGCGATACACCGCCGCAAAGCGCACATATGCCACGTCGTTTGTTGCTTTCAGTTCCTCCATCACCATGTCGCCGATGCGCTGGGAGGAAATCTCCCCTTCCATGCTGGCATAGGCGCGCTGCTCGATGCTCGTGGTCATCGCGTCAATCTGCTGCATGGACACCGGAAGTTTCTCGCAGGCATGAAGAATGCCCGCCTTAATTTTCTGCGCATCAAAGGTTTCCCGCCGGCCGTCGCGCTTGACAACCATCAGCGGCAGCATCTCGATTTTCTCATACGTCGTAAATCGCCGCCCGCAGCCCATGCACTCCCGCCGCCGACGAATGCTGTTGCCTTCTTCAGTCGGGCGCGAGTCGATGACCTTGCTCTCCGCGCAGTTGCAATATTGACACCTCATGCCATTCGCCTCCCTTGTGGCGCATCGTGATGTTTCGCTGCTATTATACCAGATTTGGTGGTTTCACGCAAGCCCTATCGTTATCATTTTATACTATTTCCAGATAAGAATGCGCCAAGATGCGCGGCGAATTTTTCATTCTGGC
>ENA-OOWZ01001153-OOWZ01001153.1-human-gut-metagenome-genome-assembly--contig:-NODE-1153-length-13251-cov-2.306835_pt1 | contig 13251 bp, 9 predicted proteins | sample MGYA00241580_ERZ501329 | MGnify/ENA primary metagenome ERZ501329 (study PRJEB25962, sample SAMEA2042923) | human gut metagenome | biome: human gut; feature: human-associated habitat; material: faeces... | reverse complement strand
AGATATTTGGCCATGCCTTCGAAGAGGTTGATGACGTCATCCTGCTCCACAAAAGACATTTCGCAGTCAATCTGTGTGAATTCCGGCTGGCGGTCGGCACGCAGGTCTTCGTCACGGAAGCATTTGGCTATCTGGAAGTAACGGTCGAAACCGGAAACCATCAACAACTGTTTCAGTGTCTGCGGGCTTTGAGGCAAGGCATAGAATTGTCCCGGGTTCATGCGTGAAGGAACGACGAAATCGCGTGCACCTTCGGGTGTGGAGCCTACCAGAATCGGAGTTTCCACTTCGATGAATCCCTGGCTGTCCAGGTATTTGCGTACTTCAATTGTCATTTTATGGCGAAGCTCCAGATTGCTGCGTACATTGGCACGGCGCAGGTCTAGATAACGGTACTTCATGCGGATATCGTCGCCACCGTCCGTATTTTCCTCGATGGTGAAGGGAGGGGTCAGCGATGAGTTCAGAACATCCAGTTCCGATACGATGATTTCAATGTCTCCCGTCGGGATATGCTGGTTTTTGCTGAAACGTTCGTTGACGGTACCCTTAACCTGGATTACGAATTCACGGCCCAAGCGGTTGGCACGCTCGCAAAGTTCGGCATTCACCTCTTCGTTGAACACTAATTGGGTAATTCCGTAACGGTCGCGGAGGTCAATGAAAGTCATGCCTCCCATCTTACGGCTGCGCTGTACCCAACCTGCCAGCGTCACTTGCTTGTTAACATCGGAGATACGGAGTTCTCCGCAGGTGTGTGATCTATACATCTTTTTATTTACTGTTTGACGATTTACTTATTTACTATTTTGGCTTTGCAAAAATACATAAAACATATTATATGGCGCATCAAAAGGGGAAAGTTATTTTCAGAAACTCCTTTAGTACCTTTTTTACAACATTACATTTTTGTCAGTTTCTTGAATTGCCTTTTGCCTTTATCCAGTATCATCTTGTTTTTATGGGCGATGTCTTCCACAAAAGCATCATTAATTTGTTTCAGTCCGTTGATATAGTCTTGTGCCCGCTGCAAGACATTCGAAGTGTCTTTTTCCGCATCCCGGGGAACAATGACCTGCAGTCCTTTCTTCATAATCTTTACATCTACATTCTCTCCCATCATCATCGGGTCGCCGTCAAAGTGGACTACCCCCGGTTTAGAACGGTGAATACGGAGTGTCTGGCAACGGAACGTCTTAATCCGGCTGTTCTGGTCAATGGTCTTGTTGAAGAGCTGGAAAGAGAGCGACGGTACATCGAGCACAGTGAACGGCTCGAGTATGGTGACGTCCAGCAGTCCGTCGTTCAAGGTGGCTTGTGGGGCAATATACGCATTGTTTCCATATTGCGATGCGTTTCCGCAGGCTATTAGGAACGCCTTGTATCGCAGGGTGCTGCCGTCCATTTCCAGTTCATAGGTTTCCGGACGGTACTTCAGGCTTTCGAGCAGAGTCTTTTCCAGATAAGTGAGTGGTCCTCTCCTTCCCGCCTTGGAGAATTGCAGGCTTACAAATGCGTCGAATCCCACGCCGCAGGTGCAGAAGAAAGGCACATCGTTGATTTTTCCGTAGTCAATGATGTCTATCAGTCCGTCATTGATGATGTCGATGGCCTTTTTCGGCTCCATCGGAATCTGCAGATGGCGGGCAAGTCCGTTGCCGGAACCGCAGGGAATGATGCCCAAAGCGGTTTTTGTATGTACCAGTGAGCGAGCTATCTCATTGATGGTGCCGTCTCCTCCTATGGCGATGACGGCATGTGCATCTTCTTGTGCCTTCTGTGCCGCTATCTCTACGGCATGGCCTGCCCGTTCGGTATAAATCACTTCTTGTGCATCCCTTTCCTTATCCAGCTTTTCATCGAGCCACTTCAGTATCTGCTCCTTACTCTGAGTGCCGGATATGGGGTTTATGATGAATGCTATTTTCTTCTTGTTTTCGTTCATGCAAGGGTTGTTGCTATGCAGGTTTTCCAACTGGCAAAAGTAATATAAATATCTGAAAAATTAACCACATAATTCTTTTTAAAATAAGTATAAGTAGTTTTTTTAATGTAAATAGAACATATACCGACATATTTTGCTATCTTTGCCCCCTGTTTTTTAAGACTTGTATTTAATAGAATTAAATATTCATTATATAAAAGATATTTCATGGGTTTACTACAAGACAAATTTGCGAAATACGACCTGCCGCAGCAGTTTATGGCAAAAGGCGTATATCCTTATTTCCGCACAATTAACAGCCATCAGGATACAGAGGTAATGATGGATGGTAAAAAGGTTCTGATGTTCGGCTCTAATGCATATATGGGACTGACATATGACAAGCGTATCATTGATGCCTCGATAGCTGCCACAGAAAAATATGGCACCGGTTGTGCAGGTTCCCGCTTTCTGAACGGAACACTCGATATACATGTTGAACTGGAGAAGGAATTGGCTGAATTCGTAGGAAAAGATGAAGCACTCTGTTTTTCTACCGGATTTACTGTAAACGAAGGTATTATTCCTGCCGTTGTAGGCCGTGGGGATTATATTATTTGTGATGACCGTGACCACGCTTCCATTGTAGATGGCCGCCGTCTTGCATTTGCCACTCAGTTGAAGTACAAGCATAACGATATGGAGGCTTTGGAAAAAGAACTCCAGAAATGCGAACCGGATGCTGTAAAGCTGATTGTTGTGGATGGAGTATTTTCCATGGAAGGTGACTTGGCCAATCTGCCCGAAATTGTCCGCCTGAAGAAGAAATACAATGCCAGCATTTACGTGGACGAAGCTCACGGCTTGGGTGTATTCGGAAAACAAGGCCGTGGTGTGTGCGACCATTTCGGTGTTACCGAAGATGTAGACCTGATTATGGGTACATTCAGCAAGTCATTGGCTTCCATCGGTGGTTTTGTTGCTGGAGACAAGGCGGTAATCAATTGGCTGCGCCACAATGCCCGTTCCTATATATTCCAGGCAAGTAGCACACCTGCTGCTACGGCTGCAGCCCGCGAGGCGCTTCACATCATCAAGTCCGAACCTGAACGCATCCAACGTCTGTGGGACATCACTAACTATGCCTTGAAGAAGTTCCGCGATGCAGGCTTCGAAATCGGTGAGACAGAATCTCCTATCATTCCTCTCTATGTGCGTGATACAGAGAAGACATTTATAGTAACGAAGCTGGCTTTTGACGAAGGTATCTTCATCAACCCCGTTATTCCACCTGCATGTGCTCCACAAGATACACTGGTGCGTGTAGCGTTGATGGCTACCCATACGGTCGAACAAGTGGATTATGCTGTAGAAAAATTGACTAAATGTTTCAAGGAATTGGGTATCATCAAGTAAACTTGATTTAAACAGATATTCGGAAAACCGTTTAATAATGATTAGGCGGTTTTTTTTATAGACAAAGATTAAATCGTAAAGTACATGAAAAAGAACTTCTTCATCATTACTGCTGTAGTATGCGGAATGAGTTGTACCACCACTGCCTATGCGCAGTTCAAAATCGGTGGAAAGAAAATCAATGTGACCAAAGTTGTCCAAGCCGGTACAGATGCCGTCAAGGCCATTTCATTGTCCGATGCTGACATTGCAGCGATGAGCAAGGAATATATGGAATGGATGGATACACACAATCCGCTGACAAAGCCCGATACGGATTACGGCAAGCGTCTGGAGAAGCTGACCGGAAACATCAAGGAAGTGGACGGCTTGAAGGTGAACTTCGGTGTTTATGAAGTAATAGATGTGAATGCCTTTGCGTGCGGTGATGGTAGTGTACGCATCTGTGCCGGACTGATGGACATCATGACGGATGATGAAGTGATGGCAGTTGTCGGCCACGAGATAGGTCACGTCATCCATACGGATTCCAAAGATGCGATGAAGAATGCTTACCTTCGTTCGGCTGTGAAGAATGCTGCCGGTGCGGCAAGTTCTACGGTATCCAAATTGAGTGATTCTGAACTGGGTGCCATGGCCGAGGCATTGGCAGGTGCTCAATACTCCCAGAAGCAGGAGACGGAAGCGGATGATTACGGCTTTGAATTCTGCATCAAGAATAATCTCGATCCGTATGCCATGTACAATGCTTTGAACAAATTGCTTGAACTTTCAGCGGAAGCACCGAAGGAATCCAAGTTCCAGAAGATGTTCTCTTCTCATCCGGATACAGCCAAGCGCGTGGCACGTGCCAAGGAGAAAGCGGATGAATATATGAAGGATAAGAAATAACTATCCGTTGCTTACTATGATGAAGTGGGATCAGAGGTTTCTCTGAATCCCACTTTTTTTGTGCCGAGACTATGATATGGGCTTCTGAGGGAGCTAATGGGATAGTTCGTTAGTTCACAGTGCTGAACACTTTGTTTTAGCTATAGAAAACAAAGTGTTTTTCTATTTGAAACAAACTGTTCTTTTAAGGGAAACGAAGTGTTCTCTTTAATGAAACACACTGTTCGGTTAAGGGAAACACTTTGTTCTGTTTGGTAAAACTTCTTTTATTTACTTATTTGCTTTTAAATTAGAATAATTTTAGTATGTTTGCCACATTATTTATGAAAAACATGACTTTTGTATGAAAAAGCAAGACTTCCTCTTTATTTTTGTTCTGGTGATAATATTCCTGCCATTCTTTGTGAGTGAATCCATCTACAATTGGTATAAGTCTTTCAACGCTGCACATGGCATGGTAATGAGTTTCGTTAAATTCGGAATTCTTGCTACACTGGGTGAGATGCTGGGACTTCGTATCAGTGCCGGAGTCTATAACCGAAAAGGATTTGGCGTACTGCCGCGTGCCGTAGTGTGGGGACTGCTGGGAATGGGTATCAATGCGGCCATGATAATCTTCTCCAAAGGTGTGCCGCAATTCATGGAATATATGGGAATGGCAAATGCCGCCGCCATTATAAACGGAGAATTCTGCCTGGACAAATTATGGATAGCCTTCGCCATTTCAGTTGCTATGAATACCATTTTCGCTCCGGTATTCATGACATTCCATAAGATTACGGATACGCATATCCTGGATTGTGGCGGTTCGCCTCGCAGCCTCCTCACTCCTATCCCGATGACCCGCATCATTACGCATCTGAATTGGGATGCACAATGGAATTTTGTCTTCAAGAAAACAATTCCTTTCTTCTGGTATCCGGCACACACCATCACATTCCTCCTGCCGGGAGAAATGCGGGTGCTGTTTGCAGCGATATTGGGTGTGGTGCTCGGGGTATTGCTGGCTATTGCGGCTCGGATGAAATAATCCGGCCTATATATTCTCGAATGATTTCAAGCAAGTCTTGCGGATAAGGTATAAAGAACTTCTCTATCATTTTCGGATACTGAGGTACAAAGGGGTTGGGTATCATTGTGACAAGGGTATCCAATTCTGCCTTCCGTTGCTCTTCAGTCTCTGAGACGGCGTAGCGGATAGTCCACCAGAACAAGAAAGTCTGGTTAAGATACCCTTTGGGGGTGATGACTTGCAGTTGCTTGTAGCGCTCGGACTGTAACATGATTTTAATTCTTTTCTCCTGTTCTTTCTCACTGATGGAACATAGAATGTCATACCATTCATCAAACTCCTGACGCAAGCAGGCGACAAATGCCCATTCGGCAATTCTATATTTGGCAAATTCTGGAATCTTCTTTAGAAGTACGAAGATATGTCCTATATTCAATTCGCCTTTATATAAACCTTTGACTTTTGTATAGTCTTCAATGGAAGTGATTGTGTGTAAAAGGGAGTAATATATTTCCGGACTCATCGGCACATGGTGTTCATCGATGAATTTCAGAGTATTCTGAAGCACCAGTTTTTTGTTTGTTCTGTTGTTGGCCATGCGGCTGATGACATTGTTCCAGTAGATTTGTGTGCGTGCAATGGAAATATGTAAATCATCTTCCATCTCTTTTATACGGCTTTCGGCTTCTTCGAAGGTCATGCCGCGTTCCCGCATTTGATAGCATATGTCCTTCATAATTGGATAATGTTCGACAAATAGGTAGGGGTTGGGAATGACGGCTCCTACCTTTTTCAACATACAATATGAATCGTAATTGATAAAAACCTTTTTACTGATTGCTTGCTCTTGCAGCCGTTGGGCGTTTTCCTTATCATTCTGACGGAGCAATGCCTTCATGCAACAGAAGATAATTCCTCCATCATATACGCCCACGTCCAGCAGACAATACACATATTCCAGAATAGTGCTTTCTTTAATTTTCCACCCTTCCGATGTATAAATGGGAAAAGGCTGCGGAACGTTGTCTTGTGCTCTTCCGGCATAGTATCGCTGGATAAGCATTTGCTTCAATATATCCTTTGGCGCATCCAGGCTTTTCATTATTTCCTCATTTATAATCAGTTGTATTTCTTCCGGAGGAAGTGAACCTTGGGTGTGGTTGGTCAGGTGATAGAGTAAATGTTTATGTGTATAACTGTTCTGTTGTACGGTGTATTTTTCGGACATCCGCTTTATCATGTCCACTTTTTGTTCATAATAGGGATATATGAACCGGTTATTGATAATGATATTCAAGATATTGGCATCAGGATGATTGAGCAGTGACTTGTCCAGCCGGTTCTCGAAGAAATCCCTTGCGACTCCTCCTTCTTCCGGAGTCTTTACCTTATTGAACATTTCGGAGACAACGTAGGGCGAATGATTCAAAATCTGTTGTTCTTCCGAAGTAATACAATCGGGAGTTTCTCCGAACAGTGCCTGATACGCCTCTTCATAATTTGATATTTTCAGAATGAATTGTACGATTGTTCTTATATTTCGAGATTCATCGCCGTTTTGGGGACGATGTCTCTTCATATGTGCCTTGATTTCCTTTAGGGTCATGCGTTGGTATAGGATACCTTGTGTGTGCTGGCTCGGGTAATCCAGTAAAGACTGGTCTGCTTCCAGTAAATGGTATTTATGGAACAGTTCCTCGCATTCCTTAATCCCGCTATAAGTGGAGGTCGTATCCAATAAGTCGTTCAGGTAGATTTCACCCACTTTCAGTTTGGTCTTGTTTTCTTCTTCTTGCTGCTCCAACCTTTCCATAAAAGTGTTGAAGATTCCTTTGGCTTGCTCAAAATTTTTAGCCTTTTGGAGCATAAAGTTCAATGAGTAGCCATCACAGTTATTCCCCATACGGTTCCATAAATCATAGGCATAAGAGGACGGTATGTTTTCGAGTGCTCCATTCAACACTTCGGTCTTGTTCAGGAACATACTGGTATCCTCTTTTTTGTCGACAGACAGTTCTGTCAGTTCGTTGAAGAATGCAACCAGCTTTTCCGGCTGGCTGAATCTTTTGAAAACTTCCAGCCAGGTGTAGGGAGCAATAAAGTTGAAGAAAAAGACTGCATCGTCGTGGGGAACTACCCCTTTATCATTCTTCTGCAAGAAGTTCTTGATGTCGTGTATGTCAGCCAGAGTCTGTGCTTTATGCATAAGCTGCCTGGCGAAATTACGTATTCTTTTCTCTTTCAGTTCTGTCAGATAAGTCTCATTGTTGCTTTCCTGCCCATGGGCGCTCTCTGCAGAATCGGAGAAGAAATCATCTATGTCGCCATCATCGGCACTTGGGGAAGCTTCGTATATAAAGGAAGCGTTGAGGTATATTTCTTTGGCTTCGTCCATGTCGAGGAACCGTACCAATTCTGTCTGAAATTCAATATACGAGTTTTCTATATACTTGTCTTGCATTTGCCCTTGTTCATTGAGCAAATCCTTGTGTACAATGTCCTTATCTTGTTGTGTCTGCAGTCTGGGCAAAAGCCACCGCAGCACATTCAGCTCTCTCCTATTATATTTTTTTGTTAATTTCCAAATATGGATGGCCTCTGCATTGGTAGGAGCAAAATTGGCTATATTGCCAATATAGGCGTCCACCCAATCAATGGAAACGCCTTCCGGGTTTGTTCCCAGTTCCTTACTTGTATATAGCGTTTGTTCGTTTTTATAAATGCGGCTTACAACATCATTGATGATATACTGTTGGAGTTCGGGGGCATTTACCGAACAGTTTTTCACCCGATGCAGGATCTTGGTTGTATTTTTGAAAAAGTTCGGTCTGTCTTTGTAGTAGATATAGCGGAATATGCCCTTTATGGCTTTCTTTTCAGTTGCCAGTAGGTCATCGGACGGTTCACTGCTATAGTACTGGAAAACCTGGGTTACTATGATGTCTTCAACTTCAAATGTGTCCTTTTCAATGTCCTGATAATAAATCAAATCATCTACTTTGCCTGCCAATTCACAGATGGTGCTTCTGTCGGCCTTTTCGTAACTGTTCTCATAGGTGAATTTGAGGAAATCGAGCAATAGGTCTATTTTATTGCGGCTTCTCTTTTTCCACATCCACAAACATTTTATGGCGTGGCAGAGTTGTCGAAGCATGGATTTCTGCAGGTTGCTTAAATTGCTGTTCTGGAACTGGTTGTTATATCTGGTCTTGATTCTGTCTATGTCGAAAAACAAGGAACCGATAGTCATGCCGGCTTCGGGTCGGAGTTTAAGATAGCCGTATGTCCTGAGCTCGCGGGCATATTCATTTATTTTTTTGAAGGATAAAGGTTTGATGCCCACTTCGACTATGGCCGGAGGAACCATTTCATTGAAAGTAAGCATGGATTTCACTTCCTTGAAGCTATAGCTTGTAGTGGCAATAACCTTGAAGTCCGGATTGCCGATGTGAAGGATTTCCGATAACTTGCGAAGTAATTCTCTGTCAATGGGTATCGGCTTTTCATTCTCTTCTTTCCAAAACAACAGCTGCAAATCGTCCAGTAGAAGAATTTTTTTGCCATGCTGGAATTGGGATACAGAAAGCCGTTCTAACTGTTCTTTGGTCGTATCGGCATTCAAAATGACCACATAATATTCCTGAGGGAGCTTTTTCAGCATTCGGCAAACGGCAATAGTCTTTCCCGAAGTGGATTGACCGGTGACGATGATTGTCTTGTTTGTGCTGTCAAACTCCTCTTTAAGTTTGTTGTCTACTTCCGGACGGATAAAATAGTAGTCCAGGTTGCCTCTGCGACGGTTGGCTTGGCTGTTGGGAATAATTTTATCATACTCCATCTTATGGCAAGAGATTGCGCAAAAGGGATTATTGAGAAAACTTTCACGATCCTTGACCAACGCGTCCCTTAGCTGCTCCAGCGTATTGCACTGCTTCTCATACCGCTCGATAACGGTATCGTCGTCCAGGTGCTTTTGCATGTATTCCGCATAGAAGTCTTTCCATAAAGTAGTGTTTGTCCAGTCTTCCTGGGTGTATTCCAATGTCGGATTCTGATAGAAATAGATATGTTTGTTGGATGCATTTTCGATGGCAACATTAAACTCTCCGATGGTCTTGGAGCGTATCCAGTTTCCGGCGAAGAAGATGATGACGTCACATTGCCTTATCTCTGAATTTATGATTTCCTGCGTATCGCCTTTAGCTAAATCGTTGTCTCCATTTTTTTCGTGCCGGTGCACTACAATATTGAGTTCGCTGTTGTTTCTTTCCGTCAGGACTTTTTCCATTAAATCCCTTTCTTTCTGAAAACTCAGCGAAGAGGCTATAAATACATGGTATGTTTTCATAATATAGTGTTGGTTACTTTCTATGTGTTGTTGTTTACGACTAGCGGAATGCCGGCTGTGATACATCTGTCATACGCTTTTGAGCTTTCCTTCAATTCATCATACGGACGTATATCGGGATGCACAAAGCGTTTCTTTTTGAAGATGTCTCCCATTTCCTTGCTGCCATAGATTAACTCTTCTTCTTCGGCGGTGGGTTTACGGAAGCCAAGCAGCAGCTTCTCCATGTTCCAACGGTTATGTTCGACTTCGGCAAGCAATGTTATCTGGTCGTTGTCCAGTTTCACGTAACCATCCGTAATGCCTATGGAGCGTAGCTTGGGACTAATGGAATATGCACTGTACAAATTGGACCACTGAAGGGATACGGACAGTTTGTTCCATGAGTCTTTCAGCTCATTGTCAGGTGGGCATGATTGAGGCACATTTCCATATTTATTCTTGAAATCGTATATATAATTGATGATTTGTCCCTCCCTCCGGCTTTTTTTGTCCAAGTCGTAACAGTTGTCCAGCATTCCAAAAGGAAAAACATGGGAATATTTATGAATCGCTTCATCTTTCTTTTTACTGTTAAGCATATTGAGCAGTGCACTGGAGGTTTCCTGACGGACAAAAACTGGGATATTTTCATCATATACATCGTCCGGCAGATATAATCCCATTGCCATGCTTTGAGGAGGATAATTGAGGCAGACGGCAATCGTCAATACTTGGCCTGAGTCATGTACCTATTCTTTAATTAGGTTCTGGATGGCAGGAGTTTCCGCACGGCCTTTGATAAATTCGAATTCCACATCCAGAAAGTCTGCATCTTTTCCTTTAAAACGGGTGGGAAGGACAAATCTCTCGTGCCTTTCGTCCTTGCTCATGTCGTAATAATGGGTAGACGATATCTCGAAATAATGGCGGTATCGTCCACAAAAGAAATTCATTTCCCGGTCGGCATTTTCATCAATGAAGGTAATGACACTTTTTATGTTCTTGTCCCGGCAGAAGTTTGGAAAATGCAACAGATGGGCAGCTTCCACTCCTATTGCCACTCCCATACGGCTCATACCGATGATAACAAGATGAACATGCTTTTCGCTTTCATAGGTTATTGCCTCACGGTCGAGAGGAGGATATTCAATACAGTTCTCCCCTTTTCCGTATTGCCGGCTTACCAATATCTTTTTGGCCCAGCCCTCGTAGAAGTTAAAGGGATGGAATTCTATATATTTTCTCCATTCGGCAGACAAATCGGTCAGTTGGAAAGCGGCAAAAGTAGTCTGATATTCGAAAAGAACGGTGAATGGTATGAGGGAACATTTATTGCATCGTTTATGAATGTCAACTATCTTTTTCAGGCAGTCTATGTTCAGTGAGTCATGGTCATGTTCGTTCCTCTCTCCGATAAGGAATACTTCGCGCGCTTTGGTAGTATAGAGTTTTTCCAACTCCTCGATAGAGTCGCGCCGGGCACGCAGCACCACAATTCTTTTTTCATTTTTGGCATCCAGTTCCGTATGGATTTTGCTACGGATTTCTTGTGCCGGTTGGGTACTCTGAATCAGAATATGGCAATTCCCATAATGTGTGTCATCGCAAATTTGCTGGATAAGAGTGGGGACCATGTTGTCAAAACCGATAATGACGATGTGGTTTTGCAAAGGGTAAACGATATCGCCTTCACGATATCGCTCAACTCTGCGTTCCAGCATATTGGAGATTACGGATATCAATAATCCGCAGAACAAAATTAATCCCAGCACTACGACCAATAGAGAGAACCAACGCAGATAAGGTGGTACTTCCACAATATTCCCCGGATCGATGAACAGACAAATCAACTGAAGCAAACGCCCCATAGGTACGTCTTTATCAATACCGGTCCATTCTTCAAGAGACGGCTCAGGAAAGATAAATGCAAAACTTACCAGATATATCAATAAGAAAACAGTTACTATGACTCCGAAAAGCCAAGCAAGCTGCCTCCATCCTTTTCCGGAAAAAGAGCGGTCAAAATGAAGGGCAAAAAGTCTTGTTAAAAGATTCATATTTGTTTTGTCATTAGACAGTTTCCTTTTTTTCAGTTTCTTGTTTCAATTCTTTTCTGATATTCTCTTTCAGTTTATTGATTTCTTTCTCATCGTTATTGATAATCTCCCGTTTTTCTTTTTCTTGATACAAGGATGCAAGAATGTTTCTTTCTTGTTCCAGATTCAATGAGAATACATCTATTAATCTCTTGATACATAGAAAAAAACAGATGCATACGCTAAGGGAAATGATGGCATGGAGTGTCATCAGGTAGGTCATTCCACGCGATGGAAAGAATTGAATAAGGTTTTGGAATGTAGTGCATGTCACAATCAATGCTGCAACCAGAAAGAGAATGATAAAGGCAGGAATAACGAATTTCCACCAGTGCCGGATAGGATAATACTTGTTCTCACTCGTCCTCATAGTACTATAATAGATATTGGATTATTATTTCTTCTGTATGTCGAATCCCAGTTTCATAATCAGTTTCAGTGTCTGTATGGCTGTTTGCCGGTCGTATTCTCGTTCTGAGTCCGGTAACTCTTCGTATGGTACAAGTCCGGGATGTGTCTTTAATTCATCATTGCGTGTCTCTCCGTATTTCCATCCTTCTTTCACTCTTCCCAAAGCCCATACTTCATGCACATTGCGTGCCATGGCTTCTGTGAGTTCCGTCAAATTATCCGGTAAAGTGATATTTTCTGCGTTCAAAGGGGACGGTGTGTATGTTTTCATTTTCTGTTATTTAAAATGTGGAAGTAAAAAGTTTATTGGTAGCAATATTAGGCATTTCGGACGACAGAAACAAAAAAAAGGAAAGCTATTTCCAAAAAAACATGCAGATTACAATGGAAAAAACATTGCAACCTGCATATAAATCGGGAGAAGCGTGAATTATAAGTTAGCTTCCGTCACTACCTGCCCGTCAAACAGATTGATGATACGTCCGGCAAATCCGGCATCATGTTGTGAGTGTGTCACCATGACAATCGTAGTGCCTTCCTTATTCAGTTCATTCAGTAGTTCCATTACCTCTTTTCCGTTCTTTGAATCGAGGTTACCGGTAGGCTCATCGGCAAGTATCAGTTTAGGGTTTGATACGACTGCACGGGCGATTGCCACGCGTTGCTGTTGTCCGCCGGAAAGTTGTGCCGGGAACTTGTTCTGATGTTCCGTCAGTCCCAGTACCTGCAGCAGTTCCTCCATATTCAAAGGATTCTTCGTCAGATACTGGCAGATCTGGATATTTTCCTTCACCGTCAGATTCGGCACCAGATTATAAAACTGGAAAATAAAACCCAGCTTCTCCCGACGGTAATTGGAAAGTGCTTTACTGTTAAGCCCCGCCACCTCCTGTCCATCCACTACGATGGAACCGGAATCCACGGTATCCAGTCCTCCGATGCAGTTGAGCAGCGTGGATTTGCCGGAACCGCTGGTGCCCTGGATGACACACATTTCACCTTGTTCCACTCCTGCGGTGATTCCCTTTAATACCTGTACATAACCGCCGCCTTCTCCATAGCTCTTCTTCAGATCCTTCACTTCCAGATACATATCCTGCCTCCTCATCACTAATGATAATGATTTTCATTAACATAACACTGTTATGTTAATGCTCTGAAACAGCACCCC
>ENA-OOWZ01001151-OOWZ01001151.1-human-gut-metagenome-genome-assembly--contig:-NODE-1151-length-13272-cov-9.916093_pt1 | contig 13272 bp, 11 predicted proteins | sample MGYA00241580_ERZ501329 | MGnify/ENA primary metagenome ERZ501329 (study PRJEB25962, sample SAMEA2042923) | human gut metagenome | biome: human gut; feature: human-associated habitat; material: faeces... | reverse complement strand
CCGACGACAAGACACTTTGCCGCATCAACCGCGGGCATACTTTCCATGCCGCCGCTGATGCGGTGGAAAGAACCGCTTCGCGCGGAATCCTGACCGGTGGGCATGTCATCCTCGGACTGCCGGGCGAGACGCACGAAAACATCGTGGCACAAGCCGGCGTACTGTCCCGTCTGCCGCTCACTACCCTGAAGATGCATCAGCTGCAACTGATAAGGGGCACCCGCATGGCTCTGGAGTATCGGCAGCATCCCGAAGACTTCCATCTGTTCGGTGTGGAGGAATATATCGACCTCGTGATAGACTATATCGAGCATCTGCGGCCGAACTTGGTACTGGAGCGTTTCGTTTCCCAGTCTCCCAAGGAACTGCTCATTGCACCCGACTGGGGACTAAAAAATTATGAATTTAATCACCGGGTTCAAAAAAGAATGAAAGAACTCGGTGCATATCAGGGAAAGAAGTATGAAATGTGAGAAAAAAGAATTATTTTTGCCGCAACTTTAAATGTGGAATCAATCTAAATAAAGATACAGTTATGAACCCAAAAACAGTGATAAAAGGAAAAATCCACTACGTGGGAGTGAATGACCGCAATAAGCATTTGTTTGAAGGCATGTGGCCGTTGCCGTACGGGGTTTCCTACAACTCTTACCTGATAGATGATGAGACGGTCGCTTTGGTCGATACGGTAGACATCTGCTACTTCGAGGTGTATCTGCGCAAGATAAAGAGCATTATCGGCGAGCGCCCCATCCAGTATCTCATCATCAACCATATGGAGCCGGACCATTCGGGCTCTATCCGCCTGATAAAGCAGCATTATCCCGACATCATCATCGTGGGCAACAAGCAGACCTTCGGCATGATAGAGGGCTTTTATGGCGTGACGGGCGAACAGTACATGGTGAAGGACGAGGATTTTCTGGCTTTGGGGCATCATAAGCTCCGTTTCTATATGACCCCGATGGTGCACTGGCCCGAGACGATGATGACTTTTGACGAAACGGAAGGAGTCCTTTTCGCCGGTGACGGCTTCGGCTGTTTCGGTACGTTGGACGGCGGGTTCCTGGATACGCGCATCAATCTGGACAGATACTGGGACGAGATGGTGCGTTACTATTCCAACATCGTGGGCAAGTACGGCCCCCATATCCAGCTCCTGCTGAAAAAGGCCGGCGGTGTTTTGGATCAGATCAAGTACATCTGCCCGCTCCACGGCCCCGTGTGGCGCAAGGATCTGGGCTGGTTCATCGAAAAGTACGACACATGGAGCCGCTATGCCCCTGAGACCCAGGGCGTGCTCATCGTCTACGCCTCTATGTACGGCAACACGGAGAACGCGGCGCAGGCGCTGGCGGCGTCGCTCTGCGATAAGGGCATGAGCAAGGTGGCGATGTACGATGTGTCCTCCACCCATGTCTCCCAGCTGATCTCCGAGGCGTTTAAGTACAGTCACATTGTCCTGGCCTCTGTGACCTACAACCTCGGCATCTACCCCGCCATGCATGACTTCCTCATGGATATGAAGGCACTGAATCTGCAAAACCGCACCTTTGCCATCATTGAAAACGGCTCATGGGCGGTGAAGTCCGGTGACCTCATGCAGAAATTCGTCAACGATGAGCTTAAGAACATGACGGTGCTCAACGAGCGGCTCAGCCTCGCCTCGTCCATGGGCACGGACAAGCGCACTGAGCTGGAAGCACTGGCGGACGCCATTCTGGAATCTATGAAGTGACTGGCAGGGAAGCCAAAACCAAGACAACAGACAACAAACAGCCCCGCCGCGTCGGCTGCAGAAAAACCGGCTTTCAAAAACAGAGCGGGCAAGCGTGATACTGCGCTTGCCCGCTCTTTGCCCAAAAGGACATGAGAAGTGACCGGAGAAGATGAGAGGATCGAAATGGAGATCAGAAAACGAAACGGGAAGTCTGTTCCCTTTCAACAGGAGAAAATTTTCAACGCCATGAAAAAAGCGTTTGATGGACAGGGGATGGAGATCGGGAGCAGAGAGCTGAATGATATCCTCGCCGCCGTTCTCGACAACCTCGCCGCCGCAGCGCCGCTCACCGTGGAGCGTGTGCAGGACGAGATGGAGCGGACGCTCATGGAGCGCGGACACTATGAGGTGGCCAAGGCGTACATCCTCTATCGCGAAAAGCGGTCTGCGCTGCGCCGCGTCCGGCATACCATCGCGCAGACGGTGGGGGATAACTCGCTTGACGAGGTGCTGCGCCGTATCCAGATGGATTTTACCGAGGAAATCTACTCCCTCGCGGCGCTTCAAATGAAGTTTGAGAGCTTCTGTCGCCCGGGCATGACGGAGGATGAACGGGCTGAGGCACTGACCAAGGCGGCAGTGGAGCTGACTACGGCAGAGGCACCCAAGTGGGAGTTCATCGCGGCGCGGCTTCTGAACCACTCCTTTCGCTGTCGCAACGCACGGGAATGGGAGGGGCGCGGCATCGGCGACCTCTATGGCAGGCTTCGCTATCTGACGGATAAGGGACTCTACGGTAACTATATTCTTGCCCACTATACCCACGAGGAGATCGCCATGGCGGAGGACTTTCTCTGCCCGGAACGGGACGAGCTGTTCACCTACTCCGGCCTTGACCTGCTGCTCAAACGTTATGTGATCCAGTCACGCAGCCGCGTGCCGCTGGAAACACCGCAGGAGATGTTTTTGGGTATCGCGCTGCATCTTGCTATGAACGAAGGATCTGACCGCATGGGGTGGGTAAAACGCTTTTACGATATGCTCAGCCGTATGGAGGTCACGATGGCGACACCTACCATGTCCAACGCACGAAAGCCCTACCATCAGCTTTCAAGCTGCTTTGTGGACACTGTGCCGGACAGTCTGGACGGCATCTACCGCTCGCTGGACAACTTCGCAAAGGTCTCTAAATTCGGCGGTGGAATGGGGATGTACTTCGGTAAGGTGCGCGCTGCAGGCAGCACCATCCGCGGCTTTCAAGGGGCGGCGGGCGGTGTTATCCGCTGGATCCGGCTGGTCAACGACACCGCCGTGGCGGTGGATCAGTTGGGGATGCGGCAGGGCGCTGTGGCGGTTTACTTAGACGCATGGCACCGGGATCTGCCGGAATTCCTTCAACTGCGCACTAACAACGGCGATGACCGCATGAAGGCGCATGATGTGTTTCCCGCCGTGTGCTATCCGGATCTCTTCTGGCGACTGGCGGAGGAGAACATAGACGCGCCGTGGCATCTCATGTGTCCGCATGAGATCCTCACGGTCAAGGGCTACGCTCTGGAGGATTACTGGGGTACGGAATGGGAGAAGCGGTATCTGGACTGCGTCAATGACCCGCGCATCGAAAAGCGCAGCGTCACCGTCAAGGACATCGTGCGGCTGGTGCTTCGCTCGGCAGTGGAGACCGGCACGCCCTTCGCCTTCAACCGCGACAGCGTAAATCGTATGAACCCAAACGGCCACACGGGAATGATCTATTGCTCCAATCTCTGCACGGAGATCGCGCAGAACATGGCGCCCATCGAGCATATCAGCACTGAGGTGCACACGGAGAACGGCGACACAGTGGTGGTGACGGCCACACGCCCAGGCGAGTTCGTGGTCTGCAACCTGGCGAGTCTTTCTCTCGGTAATCTGCCGGTGGAGGACGAGGCGTATATGGAACGCACGGTGGAAACGGCCATCCGCGCACTGGATAATGTGATCGACCTCAACTTCTACCCGTTGGAATACGCGCGGCTTACCAATCAGAAGTACCGCAGCATCGGCCTGGGCGTCAGCGGCTACCACCACATGCTGGCAAAGCGCGGCATCCGCTGGGAGAGTGATGAGCACCTTGCCTTCACCGACGCGGTGTTCGAGTACATCAACTACGCCGCCGTCAAGGCGGACGCAGCACTGGCACGGGAAAAGGGCCGCTACGCGCTCTTTGAGGGCAGCGACTGGCAGACGGGCGCGTATTTTGAAAAGCGGGGTTATACCTCCGAAAAGTGGCAGGCGCTTGCGAAAACGGTGGCGGTGCATGGAATGCGCAACGCCTATCTGCTGGCTGTCGCACCCACCTCCAGTACATCTATCCTCTCCGGCACGTCGGCGGGCATCGATCCAATTATGAAGAAATTCTTCTTAGAGGAGAAAAAGGGCAGCATGCTGCCCCGCGTTGCCCCGGAGCTTTCTATGGATACATGGTGGTACTATAAGGCGGCGCATCTCATTGACCAAAGCTGGTCGGTGCGCGCCGCGGGATTTCGCCAGAGACATATTGACCAGGCGCAGAGCATGAATCTCTATATCACCAATGACTATTCCATGCGTCAGGTGCTCAGACTGTATTTAGAGGCGTGGAGGGCCGGCGTCAAGACCATTTACTATGTCCGCAGCAAGGCCCTTGAGGTCGAGGACTGCGAAAGCTGCTCGTCATAAGGAGGATAGCATGACGGAACTGAAGAAAAAGCCCCTCTTTAACCCGGAGGGCGACCTTGATGTGCGCCTGCGGCGCATGATCGGCGGCAATACCACCAACCTCAACGACTTCAACAATATGAAGTACGCTTGGGTCAGCGACTGGTACCGGCAGGCCATGAACAACTTTTGGATCCCTGAGGAGATCAATCTCTCGCAGGATGTGAAGGACTATCCCCGCCTGTTGTCAGCCGAGCGCAGCGCCTACGATAAAATTTTGAGTTTTCTTGTCTTTTTGGATTCCATTCAGACAGCGAACCTGCCTAATATCGGCGCCTACATTACCGCCAACGAGGTCAATCTCTGCCTGTCCATTCAGGCGTTTCAGGAGTGTGTCCACTCACAGAGCTACAGCTATATGCTCGACACCATCTGCTCTCCTGTGGAGCGCAATGACATCCTCTACCAATGGAAAACGGACGAGCATCTGCTGCGCCGCAACACCTTCATTGGGAACTGCTACAACGAGTTTCAGGAGCGGAAGGACGCTCCCACACTTCTGCGCGTGATGATGGCCAACTTCATTTTGGAGGGCATCTATTTTTACAGCGGCTTTATGTTCTTCTACAATCTCTCCCGAAACGGGAAGATGTCCGGTTCGGCGCAGGAGATTCGCTACATCAACCGCGATGAGAACACGCACTTGTGGCTGTTCCGCAATATCATCACGGAGCTGCAAAAGGAGCAGCCGGAGTTGTTCACCGCCGAGAGCGTACAAGCGCTGCGCGAGATGATGCGTGAGGGCGTGGAGCAGGAGATCGCATGGGGGCATTATGTGATCGGCGACGACATCCCGGGGCTGAACCGGCAGATGATCAGCGATTACATCCGCTATCTCGGCAACCTCCGCTGGACGAGCCTTGGCTATCCGGCATTGTATCCGGGCTTTGAGAGCGAACCGGAGAGCATGGAATGGGTCAGCCAGTACGCCGATGCCAACATGGTCAAGACCGATTTCTTTGAGGCACGCAGTACCGCCTACGCCAAGAGCACCGCACTGATAGACGATTTATAAGAAAACCAAAGACATCAGAATAGGAGGATACCACTATGAATTACAGCGCTATGATTCAAAATCGCAGATCCGTTCACGCATTCCGCGAAAAGGAAGTTCCGAGCGAGGCTATCGGCCAGCTCAGATCCTACTATGAAAAGACCTGCCCCCGTCTTGTCCCGGAGATTGCAACGGAGTTGATCGTCTTGGACAAGGATGCACAGCCGGCGCTGGAGAGCTCAGCGGGCTATAAGCAATTTCTCATCGGAGCACCGCACTACCTGCTCCTTATGTCTGCCCCGCATTCCCATGCGGCCATCAACGCCGGCTACATGATGGAAGATCTCGTCCTCAAGCTGACTGAGTTGGACATTGACACCTGCTGGATGACATTCACCGACAGCGACAAGATCAAAAAGGCACTTTCTCTCACCACCCCGTTAGAGGTGGCGGCAATCGTTGCCTTTGGCTACGGGGAAAAGACCGCAAAAAAGCTGCGGCTGAATATCCTAAGTATGTCTCAGATCGATGTGCGGGCTGAGCAGCAGTACTACGCGCCCAAAAAGGGCGTGCATGATTTGGTTCACATGGGGAGCTGGAGCAACAAGTCTGGGCTTGACGAGATGATGGACTTCTACGACGATATGCTCTGGCAGTCCTTCTACGCCGCTTCGCTCTCCCCCAGCTATCTCAACCGTCAGCCCTATGGCTTCCTTGTGCAGGATCACAGCATCTATTTGGTGCAGCAGGAGGATGCCTACACCGATAATTTGGATGCCGCATTGGATCTCGGTATTGTCATGCTCCACTTCTCCGCCGTCGCCTCCCAGTGGGCGGGGCAGGTACGCTGGGAGCTTTCACCTGCTGCGCCCGACGGCCTGCCGGAAGGACTTCGCTCCGCTGCGGTGTACCACATGTAACGACTCTGGGGGAAGCAAGGCAACGGTAAAATGCGCGACCGTCGATCCGCGGTTGAGCGTATGTTCCATTAGAAAAGAAAAACCTATCAGTCAGAGTCTGAGTAAGGAAAATAGGAGGTATTTTTTATATGGCTATCCGAACGGTAATAGATGCCATCCGCTATGTAGGGGTGGATGATAACACATTGGCACTCTTTGAAAACCAGTACCCCGTCCAGCCTATGGGAGTGAGCTACAACTCCTATGTCATTCTGGATGAGAAGATCGCCGTGATGGACAGCGTGGACGCACGGGCGGCGGAGGAATGGCTTTCCAATGTAGCGCAGGTGTTGGAGGGGCGCAACCCCGACTATCTTGTGGTCACACACATGGAGCCGGATCATTCCGGCAGCCTCATGCGGCTGGCACAAAAGTACCCGGAGATGAAGATCGTGGGAAACGCGAAAACATTTACCCTGATCAAGCAGTTCTTCGGCACAGGTGCATTGTCGGAAGACCGTATGCGGGAGGTTGGCGAAAGAGATACGCTTTCCTTGGGTTTGCACCGGCTGCGCTTCCTGCTGGCGCCGATGGTACACTGGCCGGAGGTGATGGCAGCGTATGAAGAGGAGGAAAAGATCCTGTTCTCGGCGGATGCCTTCGGCCGCTTCGGTTCACTGGAACGGACTGCCCGTGCCCCCTGGGCGCCGCAGGCCCGGCGGTATTATTACAACATCGTCGGAAAGTATGGCGCACAGGTGCAGGCGCTGCTGAAAAAAATCTCCGCGCTGGAGATCCAAACGATCTGCCCGCTCCATGGTCCAGTGCTCACAGAAGACTTGGGGGAGTATCTGCGGCTCTATGATCTCTGGTCACAATGGAAACCGGAAGAACCGGAGGGCATCCTGATCGCTCACGCATCCATCCATGGAAATACTGCCCATGCGGCGAAGACCCTCAAGGGCAAATTAGAGAAAAAAGGCGTGCAGGTCAACATATGTGATCTCACTGTGACAGATCTTTCCTACGCTGTTGCCAGTGCGTTCTACTGCGGGAAGTTGGTTTTAGCCAGCTCCACCTATGACGGAGGACTGTTTCCGCCCATGAAGGAGTTTTTGGAACATTTACAGACAAAGGGATTCCGAAATCGCCGGGTTGGCCTTATTGAAAACGGCTCTTGGGCACCTGCTGCCGCGCGGCTGATGCGCACCAAATTGGAGGAGATGAAGGATATCCACCTTTACGAAACGGTAGTGTCTCTGCGTGGTGCATTGAACCAAACCAGCGAAGCGCAGATGGACGCTCTGGTGGCTGAGCTCTGCGCGGAGTAGGCGGCGAGTCTGGCTTCGTCTGTCCGCCCGATGCCTCAAAAGCAAAACATCGTCGCTGATTTATTTAGACAACAATATGGCGTTGAGTAATGCCGAAGCCTTGAGAATGAATAAAAGCGCAGCCGCAGAGTACATCTGTGGCTGTGTTTTGTGTTCAGTTGCTCACTGTTGCGTGGACGGGATATGGAGAGACAACATATCTCCCGATCTTACATGGGTTATCTTATCTACCATCACTCTGGCAGTTTGCCTTACAGATATGTCGGCATCCCCACTGCGGTCGTATCCGGCCTGACCTTAAACATGGCTTTTTCAATCTACCTCCCTTATCGGTTTTCCGCGATATATTTTTCCGCCATGTGGACTGCCACTGCGCCGTCCGCCACGGCGGTGACCACCTGACGGAGGGGCTTCGTCCGCACGTCGCCCACGGCGTAAACGCCGGGAACGCTGGTCTCCGTGGTCTCTCCGGCCACGATATAGCCGCCCTTGTCCAGCGATAACTGACCCGCCGCCAGCGCCGTGGCAGGCTGTCGGCCCACGCTGACAAATACGCCGTCGCAGTCCACCACGCTTTCCTCACCGGTAACGGTGTCCCGCAGGCGAACGCCGGTCAGCCTGTCCCCGGAAAGCAGCGCGGAAACGGTGCTGTTCCAGCGGAATTCCACGTTTTCGGCCTGTGCCAGCGGCTCGTGATAGATCTTGGTGGCCCGCAGGGCGTCTCTGCGGTGGACGAGGATCACCTTTTTCGCCACGCGGCTGAGAAGGAGGGCGTCCGCCGCGGCGGAATTGCCGCCGCCCACCACGACCACCGTTTTGTCCTTGTAAAACATCCCATCGCAGGCGGCGCAGTAGGCCACGCCCCGGCCCACCAACTCCGCCTCTCCGGCTACGTCCAGCGTTCTGGGGTCCGCGCCGGTGGCCAGCACCACGGTTTTCCCCAGGAAGATCCCCTCGCTGGTTTCCAAGAGCTTGGGAACCGCCGTCAGATCCATGCGGAGAACTTCCGCGTATTCGCTGCTCACACCGAAACGCTCCGCCTGCTTTTGCATCTTCTCCGCCAGAGAGAAGCCGTCGATCCCGTCCTCAAAGCCGGGATAGTTGTCGATCTGCTCGGTCAGGGCCATCTGCCCGCCGGCAGACAGCTTTTCCAGCACGACGGTGTCCAGCCCCGCCCGTGCCGCGTACAGGGCGGCGGTGTAGCCGCCCGGGCCGCCGCCCACCACGAGCATATCATAAACATGATTGTTGTTCATATCTGAACCCTCCGTTATTTCGCCAAGGCTTCCTGAATGAAGCGGTCGATCTCTGCCTTTGAGCCGGGCGCGGTGATGGAATCCACGGCCTTTCCGTTCCGGAACAGCACCAGAGTTGGGATGACCTTGATCCCCTCGGCCCCCGCCAGCTGCGGCTCCTCGTCAATGTTGATCTTGCCGACGGCGAGGCTGTCCGCGTATTCCTCTCCGATCTTCTCATACGCGGGGCCGATCCTCCGGCAGTAGCCGCACCAGGGCGCCCAGAAATCCACCAAAACGGGCTTTTCCTCCCGGATCGCCTGCTCAAACTGCTCCTGATTCATATTCATAGCTGCCATATCTGTCAGCTCCTTTCCTTTGTTTGGGTATAGTATACTGCGTGACAAGCGGTTTTACTGTGACGGCGTCACATAATTTGAGAAAATCGGCGCGGCGCTGCTCTGGTTGTACGATTAGGCTCCTTGAGCTCTGCAAAGCTTTTGGAGTTCAAACAGAAAATACCAAGAGCCAAAGCGACTGTGGGTATGATCAAATCAGATTGTACGAGCTGACGCTGTCCTGCCGATCTCTACAGACCGTAGCTGCTTCATCCATCTGCAAAACCCCGATGCTCCGTGGCTGACGGGGTTATCCGCACTTGCCAATACGCCCAAAGGGGGCTCCTTAACGCGCAGAAGGAGTTGTGTTTCAATATCCGTGATCGTAATATGCGAGAGGTAGGCGGCGCACTGCTCGTTCATCTGCCGGTACAGCGCGTCCATCACGCCCGCCATACCGGAGCAAATGGCGCAGTCCCGGTCAATGTCGCCGCTGTGCCACGCGCAGTCCACAAAGCGGGCGTTTACCGCCTCCGCCACCTGCCGCAGAGTCAGGCTCGCAGGGTCGGCCGTCAGGCGGTAGCCGCCGTCCAAGCCCTCCCGGGTCTCCACCATTCCCGCCTTTTTCAGCCCCGCCAGCACCCGGCGAACGCGGGTGGAGTTGGTGCAGATATTCTCCGCCAGCGCCTCGCTGCTGAGAGAGCGTCCGCTGTGGCTCAGGCAGACCAGCGCGTGGACTGCCAGATTAAAGGAGCTGTCCACAATTATCCCTCCTTCACAAGCTCGTAGGGCCAGTCGATGACGCCGCCGAAGTCGTAGACGCTCTGATACCCAAGCGATAGCAGCTTTTGGGCTGCCTCCTTGCTGCGGCGGCCGCTGCGGCAGTAGATCAGCAGCGTGGCTTCCTTGTCGGGCAGCGCCTCAGGCATTTCGCTCCCGATGCTTTCGTTGGGGACAAGGACAGCGTTTTCAATATGCCCGCCGTCGTATTCCTCCCGGGTGCGGACATCCACCACCATGACCTTCTGCGAGGCCGTCATCTCATAGGCTTCCTCGGCACTGATCTTATGATACGCCGCCTTGCCGGTCATATCCTCCGCGTCCTTTTTTGTTTTGGACAGCGCGCAGCCGCTCAGCAGTGCCAGCGAGGCGGCAAGTGCCGCAAAAAGTAATATCTGACGCATAATCAACCTCCAATGCAACTGTATTCGCTACTGATACAGTTTATACTGAAATATAACAGATACGGTTAAAACTGTCAAGGTACTTCGAGGCAGCTTTTGGAGCACAGGCCCTTTGTGGTTGTTGACAGAGAAAAAAATATAGGTATAATAAAAGCAAAAGAATAAGACTCATTCTTGCATTTGGAGGGTTGGCGGTATGCCAAAATACGCAGAGGAGATATTGGCCGCCGTAACGGAGCTTCAGCGGCATCCCACGGCGGAGCAGGTGTTCATGGAGATGAAAAAGGAGCATCCCAGTATCGCCATTGGCACCGTGTATAAGCATCTGAACGCCTTGGCGGAGGAGGGCCTGCTGCACCGCATCACCGAGCCCGGGTCGCCGGATAGATATGACTGTACCGAACGGCACGATCATTTAATCTGCAGTCGGTGCGGTAAGATAACTGACATCTGTTTGAGAGACCTCACAGAACCTATCGAAAACAAGCTTGGGCAGAAGATACTCTCCTATGATCTCAGGATCCGGTATATCTGTCCTGCCTGCAGAGAACAGGAGGAAAAAGACCACAGCATTGAAGGAGGAAAACAATGAACGCTAACGTATCTAAGCTGCTCAACGAGCAGATCAACAAGGAGTTCTACTCCGCCTATCTGTATCTGGACTTTGCCAACTACTACGCCGCCGTCGGACTGGACGGCTTTGAGAACTGGTACCGGGTACAGGCGCAGGAGGAACGGGATCACGCCATGCTGTTTTATCAGTATTTGCAGAATAACGGCGAGGGCGTCACCTTTGAGGCTATCGCAAAGCCCGAGTGGGAACGAGGCGACCACATGACCCCGCTGAAAAAGGCACTGGAGCATGAGAAGCTGGTCACCGCCAGCATCGATGCCATCTACGCCGCCGCATACGAGGTCAGGGACTTCCGCGCCATGCAGATGCTGGACTGGTTCATCAAGGAACAGGGCGAGGAGGAGAAGAACGCCGCCGACCTCATCACCAAGATGGAGCTGTTCGGCGGAGACAGCAAGGGGCTGTATATGCTCAACAGCGAGTTGAAGGCACGGGTCTACACCGCACCCTCGCTGGTGCTATAAGCCCCGCGCGTCTGCGGGCTTTCGCATCAGGCAAAAGGCAGACTGCATACAGGTGGCCTGCCTTTTCTTCCACCAGGCGGTTAGAGGAGACTAACTGCGTATAAAACAGAAAGGACTTCAGAACTTGAACAAGGAAAAGGAGATCGAAACCGTTACCCTCATGGTGCGCCGGTATTGTTGGGGCGTGCATGGGACAAGGGGCGAGGCGCTTGGCCGATACTCCCTACCGCAGTTCTTTTTCCTGCGGAGCCACTCAGGCCTCCCGGGTATGACAAACATAACAATGTCAGGTGTGCCGTGCTCTTGGACTCCGGCGTGTTTTCCCGGTCTTGCAGTTAGCGACCGTTCCTTGTTGATGACCGCGGAGGCACATGGCCATCCCACACAATTGATTCTATGACGGAGCTCTATCACTTCACGCTTTCGCATTACGGCCTTCCTGCTCTCTGTCCTACGCTTAAACGTCATTGTTGGCCTTTGACGCTCCAAGGACTCGATACTGGTGGCTTGCCAAGCCTTACCAGGCCGGATTCCCACCGGCTATATGCTTGCCACCGAACCGGCGCACACCCCCGTTTCTTTCATTATATCAGAATATCAGAAACGGGGGTGATTTTGTAGTTTTTTGACAGCCTTCCTTGAGTCTTACTTTGCAAGTACAACGGAAATTTTGATCTCCTTTTCCGCCTCGCTCAGGTCGAACGCGCCGCCGTCCGCGACGCTCACACGCAGCTCATACAGTGTGCCGTCGGCCAGGGTATCCACGCCAGTCCCGGCTTCATCCGTGATCGTCCACAGCTCTTTGCTGACCTCCGCCAGCTTTCCGTCTGCACCGTAGGCATAGAGCTTCAAATCAGCGGCGCTTCCGGAAAGATTGTTCATCCGGAACGAGACCGTCGTGTTGGGATGAACATTTTCGACCGTCACAGTATTGCACCAGCTCGCGACCGTACCTTCGCCGCCGGCCTGCTCAAACTGTTCCTGTGTCAGTACGTTCCGCGCAGCCTTATCGAGATCGACCTCTCGGTACGGCATTTCGGGCAGATAGACGAAGCGATCCTGTAATCTGAGCAGCTCCAGATAGCCCGTCGGGCAGTAGAGCGCGTTGCCGCTGTTTCCGGCGTACATACCGATAGCCATGTTATTGTAGCCATATTTGTTGGAGACGTCTATGGTGAATACCGTCTCGCCGGTGGCAAAGTCCAGAATGATGTACTGCCACATGCCGCTTTCCAGATCCTGCACATAGCCGTAGATATAGCCCGTCGCGGTGGAGAGCTTGAGAATCGATGTATCGCTCAGGTTATTTCGAGACCAGATGCTCTTCATCTCATAGCCGGAATCGGTTTTGACCGTATCGACACGTTCGACGCCGGGCGCGATCATGCAGTTGCCCTTTGTCAGCCAGTTCATGTCATAGATGTTGGCGTAGCTCTGGATGGAAGAGTCACTGTTGGGATCGGCAAGGCCTGCGCTGCCTGCGCCGAACCAGTTGCACACGATAGTGCTGACGGTGCCCTCACTGTCGTCATAGACGATGGCAGAGTTTTCGACCGCCACCTGATAGCCCTCGGGCAGATCGTCCAGCACCGGCAGACTTGCAACGATCTTACCGGTCTTCATATCGAGCGCCAGCAGCTTGACGGGATCCGCGTTGTCGGTGAACATCACAAGATCCGGCGTCAGCGACGGGGAGCAGCCGCCGCCCCAGGCAAGACCGCCGCCGGTGGTCTT
>ENA-OOWZ01001143-OOWZ01001143.1-human-gut-metagenome-genome-assembly--contig:-NODE-1143-length-13324-cov-2.257141_pt1 | contig 13324 bp, 9 predicted proteins | sample MGYA00241580_ERZ501329 | MGnify/ENA primary metagenome ERZ501329 (study PRJEB25962, sample SAMEA2042923) | human gut metagenome | biome: human gut; feature: human-associated habitat; material: faeces... | reverse complement strand
ACAGCCCATTCCGGTTTTTCTCAACAGACTTTTCTTCTCTTCTATCTTCCTTTCAGCACAATCGTCTTCCAGCTTCCGATCGTTCCGTCATACGTTCCCTGCCATACCGGATAGCGCTCGATCGGCAGTTTGACCGCAACGGCCTCCCGGTTAAAGTTCTGGACAAACACGTACCGTGTTCCGTCCTTCTGCTCGCGCATCGTGACTTCCACACCTTCCGGAACTTCTTCCACGATCCGCTCCACACCGGCCTCTTCTGCCAGTTTCCGGCAGACTTCATCGTACAGTCCCTGTTCAAAGTCCGCACAAACGGCATACGCTTTTCCCTTTCCATACACATTCCGGGTCATCGCCGGCATGCCGTCATAGAAATCTTTTCCGTATGTCATCACCACTTCCGCCGTCGATGGCTGTACCAGCTCGCAGAGATAACTGCAGCGATATGCCCGTTCCAGATGCAGCGGATTTTCCGGTTCCGGAATGCCCTCGTTCCATTCGCCATCGTACAGTCCGTCAATCTCCATACTCCGGAATCCCATCACATCCATCAGGTCATGCGGTGTTCCGCCTAAGTAACAGAGATCCGTCTCATCCACAATGCCGGACCAGTAGGTCAGCAGGAAGATTCCGCCGTTCTCCACAAACGTCCGAACCTTTTCCGTCCATCCTTCCCGCAGCAGATAAACCATCGGTGCCGCCACAACACGGTATCCGTCGAGGCTGCACGTCTCATCAATCACATCCACATTGATGCCCAGTTTCCGGAATGCCTGATATGGCTTTTCCACGGTTTCTTTATAAAAAACACCTGCATTCCGCGGACCCGCCGCATCTTCCACCGCCCAGCGGTTTTCCACATCGTAAATCACGGCTGCTTCCGCCGGATTCTGCGAACCATTCACTTCCTGCAGCTGCTCCAGGGCTGCGCCGACTTTCGTCACTTCACGGAATACCCTAGTATCCGATCCGCCATAATGGTCGATCACGGCCCCATGGAATTTTTCGGATGCACCGCGGCTCTGCCTCATCTGGAAATACAGCACACTATCCGACCCATGCGCAACTGCCTGCAGTGACGCGGCCTGCAGCATGCCCGGTTTTTTCAGCTTGCTGACGGACTGCCAGTTCGTTGCGGAAGGACAGCTCTCCATCAGATAAAACGGCTTTTTCTGAATGCTCCGCATAATGTCATGCTGCATACCTGTATCCATCGCTGTTACCGTCTCCGCCTCTTTATGCCAGGTCGGATAATTGTCCCAGGATACAAAGTCAATCACATCGGCAAACTTGTAGTAGTTCAGTCCGGTAAAGTTATACATCATATTGATGGTAGACGGCTGTTCTGCCCCAGCGTCCCGCAGCGCTTTGATTTCCCATTTTACAAAATCCGCGGTCTGATCCGTCACAAACCGTTTCCAGTCCAGATTCAGTCCGTGTAGCGAAGAATCTCCTTTCGGAGACGGGCTCTCCACCTGGTCAAAACTCTGGTAAGTATGACTCCAGAACCCGGTATTCCAGGCACGGTTCAGCCGTTCCAGTGTGCCGTATTTTTTCTTCACCCAGCCGCGGAATGCCTCCTGGCACAGCGGGCAGTGGCACTCTCCGCCGTATTCATTCGAAATATGCCATGCAATCACGCCAGGGTGGTCTTTGAACATTTCCGCCAGCTTCGTATTGATGATTCTCGTTTTTTCCCGGTAAACCGGTGAGGTATAGCAGTGATTATGGCGCTCCCCGTACAGATTCCGTTCTCTCGCTGCATTGACACGGAGCACCTCCGGGTATTTTTCCGCCATCCAGCGCGGTCTTGCCGCCGTCGGCGTGGAAAGTATGACCACAATTCCGTTTTCGTACAGGCGGTCAATCACCTCTTTTAACCATTCCAGACGGAAAACTCCTTCCTCCGGCTCTAAAAATGCCCAGGAAAACATGCCAAGCGAAACCTCGTTGATTCTGGCTTTCTTGAAATACGCCAGATCCTGTTCCAGAATCTCCGGGTAATCCAGCCACTGTTCCGGGTTATAATCGCCCCCGTGCAGGAGCTTTCCAAAATTTACCTCTTTACCACGCATCTGTTCTGTCTCCTTTATTTCACGAACAGCCCATCCTTCCTCCGCGCAGAATGAGCTGTTCTACAAAATTTTCTGCCTTTGCTGTCTGTTTCTGATCCAGAAATTCAAAAATCAGTCCGCCTGTTCTGCTTTTCGGCTTTCTGGAACATCTTACATCAGATTCCCTTAAACGTAAAGGTAAACTCCAGTTTTTTATCAATCGGAATCAGGTACTCCGGATGGGTCTGTGCACCCCAGCTGTCGTCTCCGCCAACACCCATCTGCTGTTTTGCCACGCGCACAACGGTGTAATGTACCTGCGGCAGTTCATACGGATGCATCGCATTTTCCAGCTCGTGCGGTGTGTACGGCAGTGCGGAAAATTCCATCTTGTCGCCGCTGAACATCATGCCGCGGCCCTTGCGGTTCGTCACGGTTGCCCAGCGTACACCAACCTTGTTGCCGCACTCCTGCGGAACGAGATATTTCGCCATATTGTCTTCGACTTTATTCTTATAAACGCCAAGCTTTGCTCCGGCGCAGCGGTCCACATACGTCTCCTCCGGTCCCATACCGTACCAGGTTACATGGTCGTAATCGGCATCCAGTTTGAACATCACGCCGAATTCCGGCATATCGCCGAGCTCTTTCACCGGATCATACGTCAGCGTCGTCTGAATGCTTCCATCGCCGAAGACACGGTAGGTCAGACGGCACTCGCTCGCCGGTGTGGTCGGCATTACATAGCGGTAGCTGACTTCTGCGCAGTCCTCGTGTACTTCGATTTCCGGCGCATACAGTCCCGGATAATGGCTGCCGTTCGGATATTTGTGGGACAGATACATCGAAGCAATCTTCCACTGGCTGTAACGCATCGGCATCAGGCTTCCGCAGTCATTGTCAATCGGCGCACGCCAGAAGTTCGGTTTCGGAATCATTTTGATCATCTCAACGCCGCCGTAACGGTACGATACGAGTCCGCCGTTCAGATCGGAGAACATCACATCGAAATTCTCGCCGCGCACACCAAAATCATGGTTGGAACGGATCACTTCAAATTTCGCCGGTTTTTCTGCTTTCGCCGGTGCTTCCACTTCATAAACACCCTGTCCGAATGCAACTTCATGGCCGCGCTTGCCCCATACGGTATCTTCTTTCAGGCGGAAGGAAACGGTCACCGCATACTCGCCCGGAAGGGTCTGTACGGCAATCGGAAGCTCCACTGTTTTTTCGGAAAGCGGCTCCACGGAAATTTCCATCGGCACTTCTTTCAGTTTCTTTCCTTCTTTTTCGAGAATTACCACGCAGTCAAACGCATCGGTATTCACAAACAGGTTCTTATTTTTTACAACTGCTTTGTCTTTCTGTACATCCACAGCAATGTTCTGATAGCAGAATTTTACTTCCTGCATCTTCGGGGAAGCATCGCGCTCGCCGCCGTATACAATACCATTTCCGCTGAAATTGTAATCGCATGGATGATCATCAAAGTCTCCGCCGTACGCCTGAAATTCTTTTCCGTAGCGGTCTTTTTTGTAGATTGACTGGTCGATATAATCCCAGATAAAGCCGCCCTGGAACAGCGGTTCTTCCTCGGCAAGATCCATATATTTCTTCATGGCGCCGCAGGAATTTCCCATCGCATGCGCATACTCACAGCAGACATACGGTTTTCTTCTGTCTTTCGACAAGAATTCACGGATTTCATTGACCGTCGTGTACATCCGACTTTCCATATCGCTGGTGTCGTTGTATCTGCGGTCGTCATTAACTCCTTCATAATGAACAAGACGGGTCGGGTCCATCTTCCGGTACAGCTGGGACATTTCAAAAATAACTTTTCCGCCGAACGATTCATTTCCGCAGGACCAGATCAGAATCGCCGGATGGTTTTTGTCTCTCTGATACATTGAATTGACACGGTCGAGCATACAGTCCATCCACTCCGGGCGGTCGCATGGTACAACACCGGAGAAATCTCCGCTTCGTACCGCATCCGTATCTCTCGTTCCATGGGACTCCATGTTGCACTCCGCGATCATGTAAAGACCGTATTCATCGCACAGATCATAAATGCCAACCGCATCCGGGTAATGGCAGGTACGGATCGCATTGATGTTGTTCTGTTTCATCGTTGTCAGGTCTTTGATCAGCTCTTCTCTCGAAACGACACGGCCGGATACGGAGCTGAACTCGTGGCGGTTGACGCCTTTAAAGACAACCCGTTTTCCATTCAGCATCATGATGTGGTCTTTCATCTCAAAGCGGCGGAATCCGACTCTCTGCGGAATCAGTTCCTGCACCGTTCCATCCTCTGCGGTGACTTCCAGCAGAAGATCATACAGCACCGGTGTCTCTGCGGACCACAGTTCCGGTTGATCGACTTTCAGAACAAACTGTGTTTCCCCATCCAGCACACCTTCGGTGCTCTGCAGTGCCGTTCCGTCTTTTGACAGGGTAATTTTTACGTTTCCTTTTCCGATCGTTTTCGTATCAATGACCAGATCTGCCTTCGTAAACGTATCATCCAGCAACGTCTGTACTTTCAGATCCGAAACGTGAACCTCCGGAATCGTATACAGATACACATCACGGTAAATACCGGAGAAACGGAAGAAATCCTGATCCTCGCACCAGCTTCCGCTTGTCCATTTGAAGACCTGTGCTGCCAGTTTATTTTCGCCCTCTTTCAGATACGGGGTCAGTTCAAACTCGGACGGAGTAAACGTATCCTCGCTGTAGCCAAGGAAGGTTCCGTTCAGCCATACGGCAATACCGCTCTCTGCTCCCTGGAAGGAAACAAAAAGCCGTTTTCCTTTCATCTGCTCCGGCACTTCAAAATATTTCACATAGGAAGCCGTTGGATTGAACCGCTCCGGAATCTCACCTGGCTGGATTTCTTCTCTTCCTTCCCACGGATACTGCACATTGGCATACTGCGGTGCGTCGTATCCCTCCATCTGGATATGCGCCGGCACGCGGATATCATCCCATTTTGTGCAGTCATACTCCGGTGTCTCAAATCCCGGAATCGTGCTCTCGTAGTTCTTTGCGTAGTGGAATTTCCACAGTCCGTTCAGACTGTGACGGAAGTTTTCCACATGCTGCTCCATTTCTTCCACCGATCCATAATATCTGTGGTCGGAATGCGCCGGCACACGGTTTTCTCCATAATACGTCGGGTCCTTCACTTTTTCATACTGAAATACACTCATTTTTATTTTCCTCCTTCTGGAATTTTGTTCTTTTTGATCTTTTGAAAAAAAGGTGGATATTCATCCAAATATCCACCTTTTCTGTTCGATTCTTTTTCTTATTTTACGGCACCTGTGATACCTTCTGTGAAGCTCTTCTGGAAGCAGAAGAAAATGATTGCTGTCGGGATCGTACAGATAAATACGCCGAGCATCAGCACACCGTAATCTACAGTGTAGCCGCCGAGCAGGTTCGCTACCAGCATCGGCATGGTGATGGATTCATTGTTCTGTAAGATAACCTTCGGCCACAGGTAGTTGTTCCATGCGTTCATAAAGGTGATGATCGTTGCTGCCGCATACGTCGATTTCATGGTCGGCATATACATGCGGAAGAAAATTCCTGTCTCGCTTAAGCCATCGAGTCTTGCCGCTTCGATGATATCGTGCGGGAAGGAACGGGAAGCCTGGCGGAACATCATGATCATGAACGGTGTTGAAATCGAAGGAAGCATGAAAGCTGCCATCGTGTTGACCATTTTCAGCTGGGAAAACATGCGGAACATTGGGATCATGATTGCTGCGAAAGGAATCATCATCGCAGTCAGAAGTACGGTGAAGACCGCATCTTTTGCTTTATCATGATAAATTTCAAATCCATATCCTGCCAAGGAACATATCACCATCGAAACTATTGTAAGTAATATTGCATATTTAAATGAATTGACCAATGCAGCCCATACATCTTGATTTGCCAGCAGATTTTTCAAGTTTTCTCCCAAATGAGAGCCAAACGATAATACACCTTTTGATACATCCACACTTTTGTTTGTGGATGCACTTACCATCCAGTACAAAGGAAATACTGAAATAAAAGTAACCAAAATCAAGAATGCATACATTCCTATATTTTTCATTTTTTTAATCACGTTTATCACCCACCCTCATTTGTATAAATGCTAATACTGCAACCAACAGTAATATAAAGAAGGACATCGCTGCTGCATATCCAAAATTCGGCACATACTTAAAACATAAATTATATATGTAATGTGACATAGAGATCGAAGCATTCGCAGGACCTCCATCGGTCAAGTTAATTGATTCATCAAATAACTGTAATGTTCCATTTGTTGACATTATTGCTGTCAACAAGATAGTTGGTTTTAATAATGGAACAGTAATCTTAAAAAATGTCTGTATTGCTGATGCTCCATCAATTTTTGCAGCTTCGTATACTGAATATTCAATGTTTTGCAATCCAGAAAGGAAAAATACCATATTATATCCTGTCCATCTCCACAAAAGAGCCAATATGATAACTATTTTTGCCGCAAATGGTTGTGTCAAAAAATTATATGGTTTATCCAAAATTCCCAAATTCACTAGAACATAATTTACTAATCCATCATTTGCAAACAAAGACCGAAAAATAATTGAGTACGCAACCAATGAAGTTGTACACGGCAAAAAAATCATTGTTCGGAAAAATCCTTTAAACCGTAAGTCTTTTTTATTTAGAATACAAGCTAACACCATCGCTACTACAAGCATAATGGGCACTTGAAGAATGAAATAAAAAAATGTGTTTTTTATTGACTGAATAAATACATCATCTTGAAACATTCTGATGTAATTTGTAAATCCAGCCATCTGCATATTTCTACCTTTCCCCGTCTGAAAAGATAAAACTAATGCTTTGATCATTGGCCAAAAACTAAACACCGCAATCAAAAATGTTGCTGGTGCCAAAAAAGCCCATCCTGTTAAATTATGCTTTTTTTCCAACGTCATTTTTCTTGGTTTGTTAGACACAAAAACTCCTCCTCTCTATCCATAAGGGAGATGGTTCTACATTCCATCCCCTTGTATGATAGGAACCTTTCTTACTGTCCCATATTAAAATTAACAGTATCTTCCGCTTTTTTAAGCTCTTTCTTTAAATCTGCACCATTTGTAATATTTGTTGTCGCAACAGAGATTGCGTCTCTTGCTTCATGGAAATATGGTCCCGTAATAATAGAAGGAACTTTTGTTGAATAGTCAACTATTTTTTCAAACACTGCATCACCAGAGAAAAATTCATTCGGTACTGCATATGCATCAGAATCTCCTGCTGGTGTCCATGTAGAAATTGCTCCACAAGAGAGAATATTATTATATAACTCTGTACTTCCAGCAAATGTAGATGCAAGAAAATCTTCTGCTAACTCTACGTTTCCACAATTCCCTGAGATTGCCCAGGAAGAACCTCCAATATTTGAATAGTTTGTGGCACCCTTTACATTTGTAAGTTTTGGAATATTTGTAATAGCCCATTTTCCTGACTGATCCTCAGCTGTCTGAATTGTTCCCATAATCCAACACCCATTAATCACACCTGCAACTTCACTGTTCACCATTGAGCCAGTGTATTCATCCCAGTTATTTACTTCCTGTAACACACCTGAATCTTTCATTTTACAATATGTATCAATTACCTTCTTCAAAGTGTCATTTTTTGCAATATTCGTTGTTCCATCTTCATTAAACAAAGATGCTCCTGCAGACTGTAACATCATCGTAAGCAAATCACATTCGCCTGCTGTCGTTGTCAATAATGGTTTTCCTGTTTTTTCCAGTACTACTTTGCCTTTTTCAACCCACTCATCCCAAGTAATATCTGTAAAATCTTCTAAAGTCATTCCAGCTTCTTGCAAAATATCTGTACGATAACAAGCAATTGCTGCTCCGTTGTCAAAAGGCACTCCATAGTGTTTTCCATCTACAACAGAAAAATCTGTTTTACCAGGAGCAAATTCTGAAAAATCAATTTTCTTTTCAGAAATTTCTTTAAATACATCTGGATAAGATAATACATTTTTTTGGAATGCCTGGTCTTGCAGCAAAAAAATATCTGGCAATGTGCTTAGATCTCCTGATGTACCAGCCGTAGTAAGTCTAGACTGTACATCTACATCTCCAACTTCGACAATATCAATTTTCACATCTTGATGATCTTCTTGATAAATTTTTGCAGCTTCTTCCATTGCAAAAATATTAAATGTTTTGTCCCAACACCATACTGTAATTGTATTATCGTCTTTTTTTGCCTCTTTATTGCTTTCACTTTGATTTCCGCATGCTGCAATACCCATTGCCATCGTAGCTATCAATAAAATTGCCACTATTTTTTTTCTCATTCGTTATATTCTCCTTCTACCATGCCCCTTGATACCCTATTGTTACCGCACTATTCTGAGCTCCTGCTTCCATCGAATCTTGAACATTCAATCCATTCAAAATCCCATATAAAAATCCGGCAATAAAACTGTCGCCTGCACCCATTGTATCAACAACTTTACACTCTATGATTCCAAATCGATACCAAGAATTTCCATCATACCCAATGCTTCCATTTTTCCCCAATGTTGCAATAATGACTTTAGGTCCTTTTTGTTGCATTGCTTTCATGAATTCCTTTAATTGTTCCGTACAATTTTCTTTTTCTTTTAAGCCCATGCTATGATATTTCTGTCTAAACTCATTGCGTGATTCCTCGTCAAAAGAGAAGAATGCATATGTCACATATGGAATCGCTTTCTCAACAATTGGATTTGCAAATTTATTGGCAAAATCAAATGCAACTGGAATTTCTTTCGAAATAAGTGGAAGCTCATCTTCAATCATTCCCCAAATTCCTGTAACCGCTAAATCATGTTTCTTTATAAAGGAAATGTCTTGTTCTCTTAGCTTAAAGTCTGCCAAAACACCTTCTTCATATTTTCCAAACACTCTATCTCCATCTACAATGTCAACATGTGTAACTGCGGTTTTTCCATCCAGCACTTGAATATGAGAAGTATCGACTCCTTTATTTTGAATTGCACTTATCATGATTTTTCCGAATGAATCAGTTCCAACAGCACCTGTATAAGAACTTTCTCCACCTAATCGTTTTATGTATACAGCAACATTCACTGGGTTTCCCCCTGGATAAGATTCATTCAATGAATCATAATAATCAATACAATTATCTCCTATTGCTGCTACTCTTATCTTTCTGTCCATTTTGCCACCTTAATAGTCCAGACATCTGTAATATCTTCTGATTTCCATAGGATGACAATTGACTTTTTCCATATGTACATCAATTCTCTGTGTTACCGCATGCATCACTAAATGTGATATATATCCTCTGTACTCTGGACTAATTCCTTTTAATTCAAATTTCTTGGTATCAATAATATTGTATTTTCCACAAATGCGTGGCAAGAAGTTTGCAACGCGCTCGCTCAATGATCTCTGAGAATCTTCCCCAATAAATACTGTAACTGGTGTATCTTTGTCAATTATTTCTAACATTCCATGGAAAAATTCTGCACTGTGGATAGATTTTGTACGAATCCAATGCTGTTCTTCCCAATAACACATTGCATAAGAATATGTGGCACCATACTGGTTCCCAGCCCCAACAAAATAATGAATTTTGTCGTCCTTATGACGATTTGCAAATTCTTCTCCGAAAGCATCTGCTTCCTTTTCAACTTCCACAAGTGCAGTTGCCAAATACTGATCCAACTCCTTGTATAAATCCTCATATTCTGGAAATTCTCCTGCATTGTACATAAATCTATCTGCTACCATATAAAATTTCAATTGTTCATTGGCAGGATATGTAATCACATAGTCTACAAGTTTTGCAAGTTCTGCAGTAGCAACATCAATAAAACCAATCACCCTTGCTCCACTCTTCTGTGCTTTTTTTACTCCATCTACGATTTCAGAAGTTGTTCCTGTAACAGACGAAATAATTACAATAGTTCCTTCTCCAACTTTTTTATTTCCAGTTGTCAAATACTCTGCTGCGTTTTCAACAAAAAATGAAAGTTTTGATTTTTCTTTCATATGAACCTCTGCCTGGAGGCAAGATGCATATGTTCCACCGATACCGAGCCAACAAATATTCTTGTATCCTTCTTTACAAATTCCATCAATCAATTCATTAATTTGATTTCTCAGAGCAAGCGCTCCATTCACACTTTCAATCTGTTTCTGTTCATTAAATTTCAACATAGTGTTTTCCCTTTCCCTTCTTTTGTATTGGTGACTATTTTTAAATTTAATATACCACTTTTTTCATTTTTTTCAATATTTCACGCAAAGAATATTAAATATTGTTGTATTTTTATAAATATAAATGCTTTTTTTTATACACAATGCATATATTTCTTTTATTCTGGTATGAAACACATTTCAAATTTACTATACCAGTTTTTATATTTATTTTTTATTTATTCATTTCTTTTTTCCTTTCCATTTGCTTTTTAAGAACTGACAACGTATAATTTGATTATAATTTACAAGTAAATTATAATATTAGGAGTTCTTATGAAAAAAAATTTATTAACTTTAGATGTTGCATTATCAAAAGAAATCAAATACATGCTAAAGGAAGAACACTATCTTCCAGGTGACAAACTGCCTTCGGAACGAAAGCTGGCAGAGCTGTTTCATGTACAACGCTTAACTGTTCGTGGAGCCTTGAATCTGTTACTTCAAGATAAAACAATTATCTCAAAACCACGAAGTGGTTATTACGTAGCGCCTAAACGCATTTTACAATCCATTCGTAATTTTTCCTTACATTCAGAGGAAGATAGCGAACAATTAACTTACGAATTATATGATTTCAAAAAAATAGAAGCAGATAACTATCTTGCAAGCGAAATGTTACTTCCTGAAAAATCGAAAATATACAAAATTGTTTGGCTTTATTCAGATGGTACTCAACTAATTTGTATCAATACAACTTATATTCCTGAATATATCTATCCAGATCTCACCCAACAAATTGCTGCTTCTGCTCCTGCAATTGATTTGATTACAAACAATTGTCAAATAACCTTGGCAAAATCGAATCAAAAAGTCACCTTACTTTACGCAGACACAAAGACTGCTCAAATTTTAAATATTCCTGTTGATAGCCCTTTAATGAAATACAAAGGGCTCATGTATGATAAACAAGGACATCTTGCAGTCTTTTTTGAAAATAATATGCTAATTGATCGTTTTGGTTTTATCAGGGAGGTAGTTTTATGAGCAATGATGATGTATTAGCCGCACAAATAAAATCTAGTATCATTACAAAAATTAAAACACAGGAATATCTTCCTGGGGAGTTGCTTCCTAGCGAACGGGATTTTGCAACAATGTATAGTGTAAGTCGGTATTTGATTCATGACATCTTTGACGAATTAATTAGCCAACATTACTTAATTCGCGTTCACGGAAAGGGAACTTTTGTCCGCAAACCCGAACAAAATCGAGTTGCTTTAGGAGTACTAAATGAATCAAAAAATGCCAGCTTTACCTCTTTAGTTCGTAACTTTGGTATTGAAATTTCCAATAAATGCTTAGGCACAGGTATAATCAAAAACAGAAAATACTTTGCAGATAAACTTGGACTTTCTGAAGAAGATGAAATATACGGTATTCATCGAATTCGTCTTGGAAACAAGGAACCTCTTGCAATTGAGTTTACCTATGTTCCTATTCATTTTTTTTCAGATATCGATAATTACAATTTTGAGCACATATCGCTTTATGATTATATGAAATCCAAAAATCATTTGCCTGTAAAATTTAATGAGACAATGATGATGGTAGAAGCTGGCGAAAAACTTCAAAAGCACCTTCATCTTCCAAGTGCCACCTCTATCGTCAACTATATTGAATTCATAGGATACGATGAAAATGGTAATTTAGTTGAATATACAGAAAGTTATTCACGCCCTGATAAACTTGAAGTGCGCTTTGTCACAAATGATATCTAAATTCACTTTAATTTTACCATTTAGTATGTGTATGCACCATAAACAAAACAAGATAGAATATACACAAAATAATACTTTTGTTAGGGGCGGGGAAAATTGACCACCTAAAGTCGCTTAGAATTAACCATTTTTAGTCGGATAGGCAAGCTTTTCCTTGAGATTTTCTTCACGCTTGTCATCGAATACAGCAGAAGCATTGTTTAGGGTGTCTTAATTTATGAGACCATTATAGTACTCAATATAACAAAAATAAGGACAGCTTTTTAGAACCTCATTAGTTCAAAAAACTGTCCTTATTTTACATCCTATCGTTTTTTATCTTTTATGTTTTCTTTTCTGTATTTGTGCGGTGTCATTCCGTAACGTTTCTTAAATTGCCTGAAAAATATCTTTGATTCTCATACCCGACAATCCAGGGCTATTTCTTCAATCGAAAGCTTTGTATCGCGATTATGTGATTGAAGAAGCCATTTTCTTCTCCGATGCAAGCTCGAGAAGGGACGGCGTCTGCTTCAGTTCACGAATAAACCGATCAGTACAATCAGCACTTTTTTGTGTTTTCAGGCCAGAACCACTTTCAGACTGCCCTCAAAAAACAGTTTGGTATAACTCCAAACGAATACAGGCGCAAGCGGTTATAAACCGTCCTGCGCCTGATGATGTCACCATGATCGGATTCGATGATCTGCCGATTGCAGATTCTTTATATATCACATTTCTTATACTTCTCTTAAGTGCTGCTTGATCCTTGCAGTAAGTTTTCCATCCACATTATCGATCAGGATCGTATCTCCGCTGCCAACATTTCCTTCCAGAATCAGTTTAGCTGCCTCGGTTTCAACATTCTTCTGAAGATATCTCTTCAATGGTCTTGCACCATAGGTCGGATCATATCCGCCTTCCACTACAAGCTGTTTGGCTGCTTCGGTAAGCTCGATCCTCAGTTCTTTATCTGCAAGCCGTTTATTGATATCATTGACAAGCAGGCTGATGATAGAGTAGACATTATCTTTCGTCAGCGGACGGAACATAATCGTCTCATCCAGACGGTTCAGAAATTCCGGTCTGAAATGTGCTCTCAGATCATTCATGACCATCGCCTCTGCCTCTGGTTTGATATCGCCATTTTCATCGATACCATCCAGCAGATAAGAAGATCCGATGTTCGATGTCATAATCAGGATCGTATTCTTGAAATCAACGGTACGTCCCTGCGAGTCCGTGATACGTCCGTCATCCAGTACCTGCAGAAGTACGTTAAATA
>ENA-OOWZ01001139-OOWZ01001139.1-human-gut-metagenome-genome-assembly--contig:-NODE-1139-length-13372-cov-2.410228_pt1 | contig 13372 bp, 10 predicted proteins | sample MGYA00241580_ERZ501329 | MGnify/ENA primary metagenome ERZ501329 (study PRJEB25962, sample SAMEA2042923) | human gut metagenome | biome: human gut; feature: human-associated habitat; material: faeces... | reverse complement strand
TATTTATTTCGATTTCCTCCATTATTATATCATAAACTATAAATAAAAAACTATAAAAAAATATATTTTTTATTTTTTTAAAAATTTCTGCAAAAAACATAGCAAAAAATTGATTTTTTATTCGTTTTTTGTTATGTTTTCCTGTTCTATATCCTGCAAAATCTTTAATAGTTCAGCAAACGAAGTGATTAAAGAAACTTTTTTTCTGATTTGAGCGGATTGTTTAAAATCTTTTAAAAACCATCCTGCATGTTGTCTTAATTCTCTAATAGCCACATTTTCTCCTTTTAACTCAATTAAATCTAGTGCGTATGATTTCAAGATTTGAATTTTTGTTTGCAACGTTAAAGGAGGTAAAAGTTTACCTGTTTTTAAATATTGCTGAATTTGTTGAAAAATATAAGGGTTTCCATAAGAAGCTCTGCCAATCATTACCGCTTCGCATTTTGTTAATTCTAAAACTTCTTTGGCTTTTTGGGGAGTTGTAATATCTCCATTGACGATAATTGGAAAATCTTTTAATTGTTCTTTAATTTCTTTAATGATCGAATAATTGACCGTCCCTTGGTATAAATCTGATTTTGTTCTGCCATGAATTGCTAAAGCGCTAGCTCCCGCCTCTTTTATTTTTGTAGCCACTTCTAACGCATTAATATGTTGATGATCCCATCCTATACGAATTTTAACAGTTACAGGTTTTTTTACGTTTTCAACGATAGTTTTGACTGTATCATAAATCCGTTGTGGATCTAATAAATAAGCACTCCCCGCATGCGATTTTAAAATTTTTGGGACGGAACATCCCATATTGATGTCAATAATATCGGCATCCGTGTTTTGGTCGACAAATTTCGCTGCATAAAGTAATGTTTCTAAATCTCCGCCAAAGATTTGAATAGCTATAGGATGTTCTTGTTTATCGATTTTTGTTAAAGCAAGTGTCTTTTTGTCGTGATAATATAACCCTTTGTCACTAATCATTTCGCTATAGACCAAAGAGGCTTGATATTGTTTACATATTTTGCGATAAGCTAAATTGGTCACTCCAGCCATCGGCGCTAAAACAACTTGTCCTTCAATTTTTACATTTCCAATATAAAATGCCATATAATCCTCCTTTTCCTTGTAATTAAAAATGCACGTTAAGGTGCATTTTATCGGATTATAGTCTTATTTCCCATATAAGGTTGTAATGCCTTAGGAATGTTGACACTTCCATCTTCGTTTAAATTATTTTCTAAAAAAGCAATCAACATTCTAGGAGGAGCAACCACTGTATTATTTAAAGTATGTGCAAAATATTTGCCATTTTTTCCATTGACTCTAATTCCTAATCTTCGCGCTTGTGCATCTGTCAAATTAGAGCAACTTCCCACTTCAAAATATTTTTGTTGACGAGGAGACCATGCTTCTACATCGACACTTTTACATTTTAAATCTGCTAAATCTCCAGAGCAACATTCTAAAGTGCGAACAGGAATATCTAATGAACGGAAAAAATCAACTGTATTTTTCCACAGTTTTTCAAACCACATTCGGCTTTCTTCTGGTTTACAAACCACAATCATTTCTTGTTTTTCAAATTGATGAATGCGATAAACGCCTCTTTCTTCTATTCCATGTGCTCCTTTTTCTTTTCTAAAACAAGGAGAATAGGAAGTATAAACATAAGGCAATTTTTCTTCATCTAAAATGGTATCAATAAATTTACCAATCATGGAATGTTCACTTGTACCAATTAAATATAAATCTTCTCCATCAATTTTATACATCATGGCATCCATTTCTTCAAAACTCATGACCCCAGTGACGACATCACTACGAATCATAAATGGAGGAACAACATATGTAAATCCACGATCAATCATAAAATCGCGGGCATAAGAAATGATAGCGGAATGTAAGCGAGCAACATCACCCATTAAATAATAAAATCCATTCCCAGCTACTTTTCGAGCACTATCTAAATCAATTCCATTTAATTTTTCCATGATTTGAACATGGTAAGGAACTTCAAATGGTTTTAATTGAGGCTCTCCAAATTTTTCAAGTTCTACGTTTTCACTATCATCTTTTCCAATAGGAACTGTTTCATCAATGATATTTGGAATTTTCATCATGATTTCTTTTAATTCTTTTTTGGTTTGTTCTTCTTGCACTTCTAAATCTTGAAGTTGTAAATCAATTTGATGAATTTGTTCTTTTATTGTTTCTGCTTCTTGCTTTTGATTCATTGCAAAACATTTTCCTATTTGTTTACTTAATTGGTTTTTCTTTCCTCGCAGTTCACTGGCTAAAGTAATATATTTTCTGCTTTGAATATCTAAATCATAAGCTTTTTCTACCAAAGGTAGCTTGTAATCTTGAAATTTCTTTTTCATATTTTCTTTTACAAGTTCTTTGTTATTTCGAATTAAAGCAATATCAATCATACATTTTCCTCCAATGTTCTACGTGGAACATTTTTTATTTTCCATTACAGGAAAACTGTAATCTGCCTTGAAAAGACGGAACACCTGCATGGGGCGCGAGGGGTATCGCCGGAAACCTCTGCGACGACGGAAGAATGCCATTATTCGGGAATGAGAAGATGCGGGGACAGCAAATATTCAGAGCGGAGAATTGACAAATTTTACTCCGTATCACTCGCCCAGCAGACCCGGAGGAGCGAACAAGTCCGGAGCAAGATGAAAGGGATAAAAACCGGACGCTTGAAGAATGGCTTCACGGACGGAGGATATGGAATTGAAACAGGAATGTTCCACATCCAGAATACGTCCGTCCTTCAATTTAATCATCAATCCGGGTTCTGCCTCATTATTTGGTGTGCATCCTATGCGTTCAATTAATTCCCACGGTATTTCCCTGCGTGAAATGCTGTTGCCCCAGAAGATGGAAGAAGAAGTGATTGTGAGAAAATAAGGCCTGCCCATAATAACGGGAAGCCACAGGAACAGTAAAAGGGCGCCGAGAAGAAAGTTCCACCAGCCGGAACCGAAAAAAGCCCAGGCCAGGCTGCATCCCAGGGTTCCGAGAATTCTCCCTCCCAGCCGATAACTGCGGTAGAAATAATAAGTGTTCATGAGTTGCGAAGTCAATGAAACGTCAAACCGACCATGGAACAATAAGTTCCCGACCGTATTCTATACGCTACCGCTTTATCCCGGCAAAGACAAGATGATAAGTCAGGAAATCCAGTTCAGCATGTCAGGCGGTACGGAACCGCAGGAACGTATCAGGGAAAGAAAATGCTCTTCCATTTCCGGCGGAGGAGAAAAAAGGCCTGGCAAAACTCGGCCTTCGGCAAGTTCCAGAGCTCCCTGGTTATGAAGAGCCAGGGGCGGATCAATGTAACGCATTTGCGTAGGGTCCGGCAGAATAAAATTAAGAGGGCGGCCTTCGTTCAGAAGGCGGTTTTTCGGAATTTCCGGCCCCCATTCATCCTCCACACCCATATTGGCAAGCAGAACGCCGGAAGAGAAAGGCATGGCCGGGTCAATAAGCCCTGACATGGCATGCCGCTTTCCCGTAGCCGTAACGGCGCAGAAAGCATGCCTGATTGCGTCAGTAAGGGTTTCCCTGTCCGTTGCCGGCACAAAAGAGGCGGAAGCCAGAGGTTTTTTTTCCACGTCCGCTACAATGACATTCAGTTTCCGTCTGAGAGCATGCAGAGCTATTCCACGGCCAACTTTTCCATGTCCAATGACTACCAGAGTCTGTCCCTGTTCATTTTTTATTCCAAGAGATTCCAGAGCCCGGAAAAAACTTTCTCCGGTTCCAAGGCAGGTTTCTATCTGTTTAATCTTTCCGGCGTCCACCATCCACACGGGCTGCGTGCATGCCGCATAGCGTTCCGCACCCGAGCGGGTTAATTCCACATACCCGTAGCGGCTGGGAACATGGCTGAGCGCTCCGGCGCAGTCCATGACCACATCATAAGGTCCGCCTGCCCGTTCCGCTTCCACCACGGGAATTCCATATTGTCCCAATAATACGGCTGTTTCCGAGTCATAGGGCATTACCGGGGAGACCGCTACTGTCAGCTCCGCTCCTGCGGCCAGAAGAGAGGCGTATTTGGCGCAGGTATTCCGGAACACGGGAGAAGCGTCAATAATCCGGCATCCTTCCAGAGGGCGACTTTCCGACCACATTTTATACTGGTGCAGGAGAACGGGAAATTCTTCCTGCCGATAAAAGGGGAACAAATTTTCCAGAATGCGCTCCGGAGATGCAGGCATAACAAAAATCTTAGGGTTTCTCGCAGCAGAGGGTAATCCCTATCCTGTCGTTTTCCCAGAAAAACTTTGTTAAAGAAATATCTTTTGTTTAATAATTTTTAAAAGCTGTAGCCAGTTCAGGGAAGACAAAGTGCTAAGTCATCTATATTCGCTTGCAAGTATTTTATGCGCGTGTCGTGGCATGCCTGAGAACAATCTTTTTAACTGCATTCTTCACCTGTTTGATGCAGAAGTGTTTTCTTTTTGCGTAGAATAAATAGGACAGCAACTGTTAATATGGTCAACATTTCCGACAGACAAAGTGCTAGCCACGCACCGTTCGTTCCCATTGCTTCAGGCAACAGGATAAAGCATGGAATAAGAAAAACAAATCCTCGCAACAGGGCAAACAAATTGGCGAGTTTTACATTTTCCACGCTTTGGTAATAACCGATGAGCATCAGGTTGATGATGAAGAAAACAAATGCCAGGGAGAAATATGGAAATCCCTCAATGGCTATGAGCGCCGCAGTGCTGTCCGGATTGACGAACAAGCCTACCAGAATATGCGGGAACAAAATGAATGCTGCCGTCGTGACTATGCCGCAAACGACGGAGGTAAATAATGCGATCCGTTTTGTATCGGCTACGCGTTTTTTCTCTCCAAGCCCGAAGTTATAGCTGATGATAGGTTGCGCTGATTGCGCTATGGCATTGCCTACCATGAATACGAACGGAAGGTAATAGCAGGCAATGCCGAACGCTCCTACTCCATTATCTCCCAGATATTTCATCAATGTGTGGTTCCCGACGAACATGAGCGTGGCCAGTGTCGCTTCAGTCAGCAAAGCGGAAGAACCGATGCGACATTGGCAGACAATATTAAGGAGGGAGAACCGAAAACTTCTGATGCTCCATTTAATAGGATAAAGCCGCAGTTTATGTGCAAATTTCCATAAATAAATAAGGCCCGTGGCGCCGCTCGCAAACAGTGCTATGGTTGCGGCGAAAGCAGCTCCCGTCAATCCCCAGCCCAATGGAAAGATAAACAGCCAACCGAGTATTACGGTGATGATTGCAGCAATGATATTGCACATCATAGCCAACTTCGGAGCGCCATCCAAACGAATCATGAATAGGCAGACAGAGCACCACATCTGGAATATCAACGAGGGGATGAACCACAACAGGTATTCCTTAACCATGGGGGTAAGATGTTCGGAAGCGCCTAAAAATCGGGCTGTAGCTGACGGATATGCCATCATCAAGGCAGATGGCACGATGGCGGCAATGGTGACGAACAACAAGGCCTGGGTGACATTAAGGCGCGCGGCCTCCAGTTTTCCTTTTGATAGCTGAATGGAAGCGACTACGGATGAGCCTACGCCTGCCATGAGCCCTATCCCGGTAAACAGCATCAGCAGGGGAATGCATATATTGATAGCGGCAATGCCATCGCTTCCGATTCCGTGACCGACGAGTATTCCGTCTACTGCCGTTACTGCCGATATGCTAAGCATCCCGAATAAGGTCGGGATAAAATACTTTCTGAATAATGTGCATACGTCCAGTGTGCCTAAATCAATTGCATTTCTTTTCATATGTGTCTGTTATTCTTATGGCTATTTTTTGCCGGGAAACAAAAAATGCCGGATAAGGTGATTGGTTTTACCCAGTCATCTTATCCGGCATTTTTATTTGCCCTCCGATGAGGATTACAAAACGCTTCTTTTCGTTGTGTGGCCGTAAAAATAGTGCAATAATTTAGGAAATATAATTTTTTTATACGTCATGTTAATGCCTTGGAAAAAATGGGATAGAAAAAAGACTGCTTTCCGGGCAGTCTTTTTAAAACAGTTTGTGTTTTGAAGGGAGCGTTTTCCCGGCAGGCTATTGTTTGCGGCCTCCGGATTCCTGTTGTTGTGCGGGAGGGATTTTCTGCGCTTCCGGCACGGGGAGCGGCGTTTTCTGGATGGTAACGGGCGTTCCTATGCTGGTTTGCCTGTAGAGGATTTCCGCAACATTTCGCGGCAGACGGACGCAACCATGGGAAACAGGATGCCGCCGAACTTTCCCAGCCCCGCGTTGGTAAGACGCTGCCAATAAGGCATGGGAGAGCCGTCAAAACGACCTCCCTCCGGTATGGGATCCGTGGATTCGGCATTGTAGTTGATGCATTTGCCTTCGGCATCATACATTTTGCCGTAGAGGTTGGAAGCATGGTCTTCCTTTTTGGAGATAACGGCGTAGTCCCCCGTTTTGGTCGGATAGGCTTTTACGCCGGAGGAGAGGGGGAAGTCCATGGCGACCAAGCCGTCCACCAGATACTGGCCCCGTTGTTCGTCCAGGCAGACGAAGATTTTTCGGGATTTTTTCGGCTGGCGGTTCAGCAAGGTATCGTCCTTATAGACGTCGTACGTTTTCCGGTAGTCCTTGCGGGCTACAAAATGAGCGTATGTGGAAGGATGAAACGGGTTTTTATATTCCGGAACGGATTTGTCCACGGCACGTGGATCCGGCAGGGCCGCATGGCCCGTGCCGGAGTGGGAACAGGACGCCCACCCCATGAGCACCACGGGGAAGGCGGCCAGAACAAGGAGAGGCTTCATAAGTGGTGGAACCGGGAGGATTCCCCGGATTACTTGGAACGCGGAATCGTCAACTTCTGGTTGATGTGAATCAGATCGGACTTAAGGCCGTTAGCCCTTTTAAGGGCCTTGACAGAGGTGCCGTTCCTGCGGGCGATGGCTCCCAGCGTATCGCCTTTCTTCACGGTGTAGGTGCGGGCCTTGGGAGCGGATTTACGGGAGGAGCTCTTTCTGGCAGCCGTGCTGCGGGAGGATTTGCTGCCGGCCGTGCTCTTCCGCGCGGATGATTTTTTAGTGACGGAAGGCTTGGCGGGGGGATTGTAAGCGTAGCTGGAAGAACTCTGAACCGGGCTGTAATGGCCGGATTCGTAAGCGGGATCAGAGCTTTCCGCGATCCACGGCGGGATTTCGCCGCTGGCCGGTTCCGCAGTGTCGTAACCGGCCGTGGAGGAATTCTGGGTGGAGCAGGAAGAGAGGGGGAATACCAGCGCGGCAGCGCAGGCGCAGGTTAAAATGAATGGCGTTTTCATGTGTGCCCTGTTCATACTAATTTATGATTTCGGATTCAAGGCGGTAGCGCGGATTGTCGGGATTTTTTTTCAGACCTTGCCCAGATTATAAAAGGTTTCCGCATTTCGGGTCGTCACATGGGCCAGATCTTCTAGGTTCATGTCTCTGGCAGCGGCGATGAAACGGGCTGTATGAATGAGATGGGCGGGTTCGTTCATGCGGCCCCGGAGGGGTTCCGGGCTGAGATAGGGGGAGTCCGTTTCCAGCATGATACGGTTTTCCGGGCACCAGCTTGCGGTTTCCGCCACTACGGGGGCGTTTTTAAAAGTAGCCACCCCGGTGAAGGAGACCATGCCGTCCAGTTCGTCAAAGATCCGCATGGCTTGAGCGGTATTTCCGATGAAGCAGTGAAATACGGGACGCACGCGGCCCGCGTAGTTCCGGGCAATAGCCAAGGCGTCCTCAAAGCTCGCGGAGCCTTTCCGGTCCCGCGTATGCAGGACGATATTAAGGCCCAGGCGCTCCGCCAGGTCAAAGTGCCGTTCCAGAAGGTTCTGCTGAAGGCGGTGGAATTGTTCCGTTTCCCAGCCTTGGGGCGCCCCGTGGAAGTAATCCAGGCCCGTTTCCCCGATGGCGGCCAGGGGAACGTCCTGCGCCTTCCGGAAAAGCTGGTCCGCCCAGTCTGCCGGGGCGTCATGGGCATCGTCCGGATGGATGCCCAGCGCACAAAAAACCGCGCCGGGAAACTGGCGTGCCCACGCCGTGTTTGCCTCCCAGTCATCCATCCGCGCCCCCAGCGTAATCATGCGGTCAATGCCTTCCCGGAGGGCATGCTGGACGTAATTTTCCCTGCGGGACTGGTCGAATTGAGCGGAAGCCAGATGGCAGTGCGTGTCAATAATCATGGTGTAAGGGACTGTGGCGGAACGGATGAAGTTTGTGGATATTTGCCGGCTTTGAAAAGTGCAAACGCAGAGCATGCCTGATTTTTCCTTGCCACGCGGAAGTGAAACGCACAAACTGCCCCGCATGAAATGTACGGCTTTGTGCATGTGCGCCGCCCTGCTGCCGGTGGGCTTCCTGCAGGCAGGAACCCAGCAGATAGAAGCGCCGCAGGAGGGCTCCGTTATCAGTTTCCATCTGGAAAACGATATGTTCGTGGGGGATGATGATAATTATACCAACGGCGTTCGCTTTGCGTGGATGTCCGGCACCACGTCCCGGAGCCATACGTTTTCCGGCATGCTGGGAACAGTGCTGGGCGGCACGAACGCCTCGGATTCCTGGCGGCGGTTCATGGGCATGAACGGTTCCGCCAACCTGCGCCAGCAGTGGGGTTTGGACCTGACCCAGCTCATGTACACCCCGGAGCAGAAGGCCACCTATCCCATCTACAACCAGCACCCCTATGTGGGCAACCTGACGCTGGGGCTGACCTCCCTGGTCAAGAATGAAGACCGGGCCAATTCCCTGGAGCTGCAGCTCGGCACCACGGGCACGAATTCCCTCGCCAAGGGCTCCCAGCATTTCATCCATAAGCTGTGGGGTATGGAGCAATGGCCCGGCTGGGCCAACCAGCTCCCCGGAGAGATGACCGCCAATTTGTTTTTCAAGCGGTATTACCGCCTGCGCGGACTGGAGAAGCGCTACGGCTCCGGTTTTGAAACGGATGCCCTGGCTTACTGGCATGCGGACGCCGGCACAGTAAAGGTGGGGGGCGGCATGTCCTTCCGCTTCGGCTATAATCTGGGCAATACTTCTCCGGAGAACAGCATTCGCGGCGCGACCAGCGCAGCGCCTCCCTTCGTTTATAACAGGATGTCCGTTTCCAATTGGGGGTATTACGGTTATATTCATGCTGCCGTGCGAGCCGTGGCTCATGACCTGTATCTGGATGGTACGGTGTTTCGTTCCTCCCCCAAGTATGTGAACAAGTATCCTGTAGTGGGAGAATGGGGTTATGGCTTCGGCCTCCGGTACAAGCGCTCGGAATTGCTTTTCGGCCTGCATTACATGACCAAGGAGTACACCCAGCAGGAATCCATGCAGTGTGTGGGCGTTCTCCAGCTCCGGCATACTTTTTAACGGCTGCGTTTGCAGGCCGTTCATAAACGCAACAGCAGCTTGCAAAGGGCAAGTTTGCTGTTAGAATTAGAATTGCGGATTCGTATGTAACAGGACAATCCGTTTGTGCATATCAACTCCGACACATATTGATTTCATGAGAACGACCAGATCCTGGCTTTTATCCTGTACCGCACTGGCGGTAAGTTCCGCCATGTGCGGCCTGGGAGCACCGGGCGATTCCGCCCCCGCGCCAGCCCCCACAGGGCTGGAATGGGAACAGGAACAAAACCTGCATTTGAATAAGGAAGCTCCAACCGCCTTTTTCGCGTCTTTCAGCGATTTGCAGTCCGCCTTGAAAGTGCTGCCTGAAAACAGTAAATGGCGCAGGTCCCTGAACGGTCAGTGGAAGTTCCACTGGGCGAAGGATCCCCAGAGCCGCCCGGCCGATTTTTACAAGCCGGATTACGACGTAAAGGACTGGAAGGAGATTAAGGTGCCTTCCTCCTGGCAGACTCAGGGTTACGGCACCCCCATTTATTCCAATCAGCCGTATCCCTTTGAACGCTCCTGGCCTTATGTAATGAAGGAGCCTTCCAACAAGAATTATACGTCCTACAAGGAACGGAACCCCGTAGGTTCCTACCGCCGCACTTTTGAAGTGCCTGCGGACTGGGACGGCAGGGAAGTGTACATGCAGTTTGACGGAGTGGATTCCTTTTTCTACCTCTGGATCAACGGGCAGTATGTAGGTTTTTCCAAAGATTCCCGGAATCCGGCCCGTTTTGACATCAGCCCCTACCTTAAGAAGGGGGAGAACGTGGTGGCCGCAGAGGTGTACCGCCATTCCGACGGAGCATATCTGGAATGCCAGGACATGTTCCGCCTGTCCGGCATTTTCCGCAATGTTTCCATCTTTGCGCTGCCGAAAGTTCACATCCGCGACTTTTTCGCACAGGCCAATCCGGTGGACCAGAGGGATTGGGCTTTGAATATTGACCATGCCAAACCGGGGACCGTGGACGGCGATTGGCGCCTTCAGGTGGATGTGGATGTTCGCAATCTGTTTCCGGCAACGGAAAAGCTGGACGGCTGCACGGTTTCCATGGCCCTGTATGACGCTGCCGGAAAACTGGTAGAACCTGTCAAGCCCAAGGATGCGCCATATGACGGCGTGTTGGAAAAGCCCTTGCGCATTACCGGCATGAAGGATTTTAAAACTTCCCTGCTGGGCATTTATTCCAAACCCAGGCTATGGTCTGCGGAGGATCCCAACCTGTACACCCTGGTACTGACGCTGAAGCGTGACGGGAAGACGGAAGAAATGGTTTCCTCCCGCGTGGGTTTCCGCAATGTGGTGATTAAGGACAGCGTGTTCCTGGTAAACGGCCAGCCGGTAAAGGTAAAGGGCGTGAACCGCCATGAAAGCCATCCGGAAACAGGGCATTACGTGACTCCGGAGCAGATGGAGGAAGAAGTGCGGATGATGAAACGCGCCAATATCAACCACGTGCGCTGTTCCCATTATCCCGCGGATCCTTATTTTTATTACCTCTGTGACAAGTACGGCATTTACGTGCAGGATGAGGCCAACATCGAGTCCCACGGCTATTACTATGGCAAGGAGTCCCTTTCCCATCCCATTGAGTGGATGCCGGCCCATGTGGACCGCATCATGGCGATGGTGGAGCGCAACAAGAACCATCCCTGCGTGATTATGTGGTCCCTGGGGAATGAAGCCGGCCCCGGCCAGAATTTCCGCAGTGCGGAAAAGATGGTGAAGGCCAGGGATATGTCCCGCCCCACCCACTACGAACGCAATAATGACATTGTGGACCTGGGGTCCAACCAGTATCCGTCCGTGGACTGGACGCGTTCCATGGCGGGCAACAAGGATTTCCCCAAGCCCTACTATATTTCCGAGTACGCACACAACATGATGAACGCCATGGGCAACCTGGCGGATTACTGGGAGGCCATTGAGTCTTCCGACCGCATTATGGGCGGCGCCATCTGGGACTGGGTGGACCAGGGCTTGTACAAGACCCTGCCGAATGGAGAAAAGATGCTCTGCTACGGCGGCGATTTCAACGACCATCCCAATAGCGGCCAGTTTGTGTTCAACGGCACCATCCTGTCGGATCGCACGCCGGAACCGGGTTATTTTGAAGTCAAGCACGTCTATCAGAATATTTCCACATCTTTGACGGACGACGGCAGGATTTCCATTTTCAACAAGAATTTCTTTACGGACCTTTCTCCATACGACATTACCTGGACCCTCACGGAAAACGGCAATGTAGTGGCTGAAGGCAGGCTGGACACGCCTCCGGCCGGTCCCAGAGAAAAGATTGTGGTTCCCATTCCGGACATTCCCCAGTTGAAAAACCGGAAACCGGGGGTGGAGTATGCCTTGCGCATAAGTTACAAGCTGAAGAAGGACAGGGGGTGGGCCAAGAAGGGATATGAATTGGCCTTTGACCAGCTCCAGCTTCCCGTGCAGGGAGATCTGCCTGTGTTCAAGGCTCCTGCGGGCAAAGTCAGCCTCAGCACGGACAAGCATACCGTTTCCGGCAAGGATTTTTCCGTGCAGTTTGACGCGGCCACCGGGGAACTGGCCCAGTTCACGGTAAACGGCAAGCCTCTGTTTAAAATGCCCATGGCGGTGAACGCCCTGCGCGCCGCCTCCAGCAATGAGCCGGGCGTCATGGCCAAGAGCATGGCTAACGGCCTCCGTGAACTGAAGCATGAACTGCTCAGTTACGAAGCCATTGATAACGGCAATAGCGTCACCGTCAAGCAATCCATCAAGGTAAGCGGCAAACAGGCTGAAAACATCAGCGGCTACGGCGATACCAAGACCACCATCACGGCCAGGAAGCAACCCCTGAACGGTACGAACACCCATTTCATCAATAATTTGGAATGGACCATCTATGCGGATGGAACTGTCGTCTGCCAATCCGTACTGCTTCCGCGCGGCAATCCCCTGGAACTGCTGCGCCTGGGATACGAACTCCAGTTGCCGGCGAATATGGACAACGTAGCCTATTACGGGCGCGGGCCGGAAGAAAACTATGCTGACCGCAAGAGCGGCATGCCTCTGGGCGTGTATAAAACGACAGCCTGGGATTCTTTCTTCCCGTACGGCAGACCGCAGGATTGCGGCAACCATGAGGATACCCGCTGGGTGACCGTTACGGACGACAAGGGGAACGGCCTGCTTTTCGGTTCCGTGGGCGCACCGTTCGCTTTCTCCGCCCTTCCGTATACCACAACGGATTTGATCCTGGCAAACCACCCCGTGGAACTGCCGAAGACGACGGATAAGACCGTGCTGGTTCTCTCTTCCGCCACGCGCGGCCTGGGGGGTGCTTCCTGCGGTCCCGGCCCCATGGGCAGGGACATCATCAAGGCCAACAAGCCCTACCCGATGTCCTTCTTTATGCGGCCCATTACCGCCAAGTCCTACAAGGGGGAAATCCGCGTGCCTGCGGCCCGGCTGGATATGACCATGCTGACCCGCACGGACAAGTATACGGTCAAGAGCGTAACCAGCCAGGAGCAGGGCGAAGCGGACGCCGAATTTGCCATTGACGGTGATCCCGGCACCTTCTGGCACTCTGAATATAATAAAACCGTGACCAAACATCCGCATGTACTGGCCGTGGACCTGAGTAAGGAGCGGGAATTCTCCGGAATCACTTATCTTCCACGTCAGGATGGCAGCAGCAATGGCCGCGTGAAAGATTATTCCGTGGACGTGAGCACGGACGGAGAGAAATGGCAGCCTGCCGCCAAGGGCTCCTTCCCGGACAGTGCTGACCTACAGGAAGTGAAATTCCAGGCTCCCGTCAAGGCGCGTTATTTCCGTTTTTCCGCCCTTAGTGAGGCGCAGGGGCGGGATTACGCCGCCGTAGCGGAACTGGATATCATTCCCGTTAAGAAATAACTCCTGCGGTTTTTACCGTTTGAACAGGCGCCCCGCCGCCC
>ENA-OOWZ01001135-OOWZ01001135.1-human-gut-metagenome-genome-assembly--contig:-NODE-1135-length-13388-cov-3.470037_pt1 | contig 13388 bp, 10 predicted proteins | sample MGYA00241580_ERZ501329 | MGnify/ENA primary metagenome ERZ501329 (study PRJEB25962, sample SAMEA2042923) | human gut metagenome | biome: human gut; feature: human-associated habitat; material: faeces... | reverse complement strand
GAACTAAAGTGATTATAATCTTGCCCTGAACCGATTTTATGTGCTCTTATAAAATAGCTCTTCACATAACTACCATAATCAGAACACATTTGAATATTCATTTTATAACCATTAATACCATAATCCCGTTCTTCTACTCCATAGTGTCCTTCTCCATATTTTACCATGTATGAAAACACCTTATCAGCAACATTGAAGTTTCTTGATGGGATCTTATCAATAAGACCTTCCGAGAAGTAATCTAATTCAAAGTCAATCTGATAAGAACCTTTCAGATAAAGATATGCTGCAAGATAAATAGCTTCTGCTTCAAGGTCTTTTGTATTAAGAGGCATGTGTTTTTTCAGGTCTGTTACACTTTCCTTTACATATTGTTCTATAGGGTCCATAGATGGAGCTTCTGATTGCAGAACTGACTTTATCGTAGATTCAGACTTACAATTGTTTACACTTGAAGATGATTGTGAACTCACATTTTTATCTTCCTTTTTACCGAATAAAAATTCAAAAAAATCCATGTTATTTGTATGATTTAAAGTTTAACACTCTTTTTCTTGTTTCTTTGTAATTGTACCTACATTCATATTGTAATATCTTAAATAAAGATTCAATATTACGACTTGTTAATTTGCCATCCTCCGCACAGATTCCTGTATAAAACAACAAAGCTATTGATTTTGCCTGCTCGTGTTTTGCTGATACAATTTCATTATATGTTTTTTCTTCAATACTTTGTTTATTCATATTAAGAATTTTAATAAACTCAGTTTTATCATTCTCAATTTTTTTATATACTTGAAGATATTGAACTTGTGGTAAACTTTCAACATTTTCATATCTTACAATAGTTTTTTTGCCCCAACCCAAAGCCTTGGCAAATAGTTCTTGTGATAAATGATAACTTTCTCTTATAACTTTAAATTTTTGAAAACTTAATCCAAACAGATTAAGATACGCATCATATCCAGCACGAAGTTGTTCATCCATAGTACCATCATCTATTTGATTACCACAAATTGGACAAAATGGTAATTTCTCGTGTACAGTAACTTTTTCTCCCCTTATGATATATTGATTATTTTCTTCTCTGTTAACTGGTACAATATCTTTATCACAGTACCAACAATAATATTCTTTACTCATAGTTTCCTCCTTTATAACTTTCATGAAATGATAAACATAAAAGTCCTTTTCTATTAATTGTTAATTTTATGTATATATCTTTATCATTGATTTTCTTGATAAATACAAACATTTCCGAATTATAATCTTTATGACTATCTCTATCCATCTCTATTTTTATTAATTCAGTAGGATTTAATTCTAGAATATAATTCCATAATTCTTTCTCGTGAAATATACCTATATCATATAGAGCTTGTTTAACAGTTAATATTTTGCCATTAATTTTTAATTCTCTATACCAAACAAATTGCTTTTTGTTTTCATGAATTAATTTCTTAGCTGTAATCAAGAATGAATTAACAGCAAATTCATCTAATTTACTTAAACTTTTCATCTCAACCTCCCCTGATGATCAAAATTATACCACATTTATTTTTCGGTGTCAATTGTCTCCAATAAAAATTTGATTTAATAAATAAATTACACATTTAAAGAATCAAAATTTAATATATTATTAAGTAAATGATAAAAGAAAATTTTATAAAAAGAAGAAAGAAAAATTGTTCCTCTTCACGTTTGTTTTAAATTCATTATTTAGATTAATTAATATTCATAACATTTACAATAAAATCATTTTTTTTCTTTAAACATATTTTCTATAAATTTTTCTTTTGTTCCAAATGGCCCATACAATGGGTTATGGTTTTCCTTATATACCATTAAATATCTTTTTATTATATTTGAAGTTGATTCATCAAAATCATTATAAATCTTATACTTAACTAAGTTAAGTATTTCTTTATCAATTCGTTTAACCCTGTATTTGAAATAATTTAAAGATTTTTCGCTAAATATAGTAATGTCCGTTATCAAATTATTATCTATTTTAAATATAACTAAATTTTCTATTCTATTATTCGCTTTTTTTAAATAATAAGTAACTTTTAGTAAAATATCACTTTCTTTTTGTTTATTTAAATAACCATAATAATCAACCCATGTATCATATTTGATTTTAGAATTATGAAAACCTATTAATTTTTTTAAATGTTTTTTTATATTCTTTTTCCCTTTTATTTCTTCTTCCTTAAGATTGTTGTATATACAATTTTCATCGACATATTTTAAAAATTCACTAATATCATTATGTTCTATATAGGGTTCTATTTTTTGCAAAAAATCTATTTTATCTACAATATTTGATTCTGTATAATTTAGTAAAGGTGATTTTTCAATATATTCTTCAACGTTTTTTTCGTTTTTTATTGATATGTCTAACAAATCATCAATTTTCTTTCTTAAATCTTCTTCAATATTTTCACTTTTAAATGATACACTAAACCCATGAATATCAATAATTCTATAATAGTTTGTATGTTCCTCACATTCTTCATTATAATTATTTATTTTTTCAAAATCTATTTTTTTTAATTTAGAAACAATTAACTTTTTATTATCAATAAAGCTAAAATATGGGCCACAATAAATCCGTTTATTTGAAGTTTTTTCAACACTATAATATTTAAATATTATTTTTTCTTTTGGTAAATTCAATAATTCACGTAACTCTCCAAATTCACCATCTTCAGTTAGTATCCTTGAATCATGCATTATTGATAGAATTTCATTTAATTTCATTATACTTCCTTTCCTATGCTAACAAATCTATCAAATCTTGATAGCTTGCAACGGCTCCATATTTAACATCATGTGTAGATAGTAGTGCAAAATGCTTTTTAGCGCATTCTATTTTTGCTTTTTCTACATCTCTTAACTGTAAAGAAGATAAGTCTCCTTTAGTTTCTGCAATAAAGTAAACGTATTTAAACGATGGATTGTTTAGTACTATAGCCCAGTCCGGATTATAATTTCCAACTGGTGTTGGTATTTTAAAACCACTAGGCAATTTTGCATAAACAGTAACCTCTCCATTTTCCAGTTTCTTTGCAAATTTTTCTTCATTTTTAGAATCAGTTACTAAATAGTCATAAATACTTTTTTTAACATCTATTGCATTTTCTCCAAGTTCTCCTCTTACGTTATTAATAGTAAATATATCATTAGTAAATTTTTCATCAGTTTTATGATAAGTTATACCATCTATTACAGTAGTTGCTTTTTCTTCATTAATAATATTTGACACTTTTCTAATAAATTCCTCAGGCAAATATTTAAAGTAATTAAATTTTTGTGGTGTTATACTCATTAAAATTTTGACTATTGTCTTTCTAGTTAATCCTGTTGACTTAGTTATTTCTCCTATTAAATCATATTCTATTTGAGATGGAGAAAAATCTTCTACTGTCTCAGTCTTAGTTTTTCCATCCGTCATTGATTCTCCTGTATTAATTGAAACAGAAGTAATCTCTTCTTTTTGCACACCCTCAGTTATTCTAACTTTCATTTTATTTACATTTAATCTTACATTAATCGCGTCTATCGCTTTTTTTATTAACTCGTCTGAATCAAAGTCAACTTCATAAACACTTTTATAATTAATCTTATTCCAAAGTTCTTGCCATTCTTTTTTCATAAAATTCGAGTTAGGTACTAAATTCTTTATATTTTCTCTTCTTTCATCATTAACAAGTTTTGTATTATTTACTAAATATAGTTTTTTCATTAAAGCTACATATTCTTCTTTAAATGGTTTTAAATCATCCATAACTTTAAGTTTATCATTTTCTAAATCTTGTATAAATTTATCTGTTAGTTTTGAATCATTCTCTAGATCAACATAGCCTGCACTTATATTAAAGTATAACATTTTGTTGTAAGCTGTTTCATTAAATGGATACTTTTCTCCTGTTTCATTCATAAGATATTTCCCAGCAAAATTTTCTTGAACAAAATTTTTAGGTCTTGCAGTTAGAGAACTTGCTATTTCATTTTGTAAACTTTTAGCAAAACTATCATATGATTCACTTGCAATTACAGTTAAAGTATTAATATTATGAAAATTACTTTCAAGTACTGTTGAATCCATTCTTTCTCCATCATTATTAACACATATTCTAAGACCTCTTCCTATTTCTTGTCTTTTACTTATTTCAGAATTACTATGTTTTAGCGTGCATATTTGAAATATATTAGGATTATCCCAACCTTCTCTTAAGGCTGAGTGTGAAAATATAAATCTAACTGGTTCACTTAAAGATAAAAGTCTTTCCTTATCTTTCATAATTAAGTCATAAGCATCTTCATCAAAACTTAAATATTCTTTTTTATCATTAATACTTGGATCTACTGCATGACCTTTTTTATCAATTGAAAAGTATCCTGCATGTATCTTTCCAGTATCAAATGAATCAAGATATTTTAAATAGTTTTCATCAACAATACTTCTATATTCACTAAGTGCTTTAATGTATTCTTCTTCAAACATTTTAGCATACTCACCTTTTAATGCTGTTCCGTCTTCATAATACTTGTATTTGGCTACTTCATCTATAAAAAATAAGCTTAATACTTTTATACCTTTTTTATATAACTCTTTTTCTTTTTCTAAATGTGAATGAATTGTTTCTCTTATTTGGATTCTAGTAATATATTCTGCATCAACATCTCCTGTCGCTTGACCAACAGCTATTTCTTCTCCATTAGTGAAAAATACTTTGTCATATTGATCGTATCTTGCATCAATTTCACTTACAACATAATCTTTATACTCAGGAAGTTCTCCTGACTTATCATAGAGCCTATCTCCTGCTTTTATCTTCATAAGTTTTCTAGTCACACCAGTTGATGTTTTAACTTCAATTTCTATTTTTGCAACTGGATCATGTTTACTACTTATATCAACGCTATCTAAAAATAAATACGTATTCTCGGATTTGTTATTTAAAACTTCAATTCCTTTAACATTAATCTTTTTAACTAATTTTTGATTATAGGCATCTATTGCATCCAATCTATAAATTTTGTTATACTCTTTTTCTTTTTTATGAGTAGCTGAATATCTTATAGTAAATAGTGGTTTAAATTCACTAAATAAACTTTCCGTCTTATCTCCAAATTTTTGTGGTTCATCTATTATTAAAATAGGTCTAACACTTTTAATAACATCAATAGGTCTTCTTGATTGTAATTCATCTAATTCTTCATATATCTTTCTATTAGCACTTGATTTAGCATTAAATGCTTGATAATTGATAATCATAACCCATATAGAATCATCAGATGCATAACTATTAATATTGGCTATATTGGAACTATTAGAAGAATTATATACAAAGTATCTTATTTTCTTATGATATTTTTCTTGAAAATAATCTTCAGTAATTTTAAATGACTTTTCTACTCCTTCACGAATGGCTATACTAGGAACCATTACAATAAACTTACTCCAATTATACTCTTTATTTAATTCATACATTGTTTGTATATAAGTAAAAGTTTTACCTGTTCCAGTTTCCATCTCTATAGTATAATCAGTTATTCCAGCATTATCAGTATAATTTATATCATTTTGTCTTTGTACATTTCTTATATTATTTCTAATATCAGTTTCACTTAATGTAATAGAATGATTACCAAATGAAATAACTTCAACGTCTTCTTTTCTTTCTAATAAAGTTCCTTCATCGTAAACTTTAGTATATCTAGCTAGTAAATTTCTTCTATTACCTTTATTCTCTCCTAAAAAGCAATTTATAACTGAGTTTACTGCATCATTTTGGTATTGTTGTTCTTTAAATTTTAGTTTCATTTTGGTTACCTCCATTAGACAAAATATAAATAGTAATTAAGTCACATGTATTCATTAAAACAGTTATCCACCTTAAACAATTAATTTTTGTTCCGAAATCCAAACTATAGCCGTGTAGTATTGAGTTTCTGTTATAATTTAATCCTTTATATCTTTCTTTAATTGTTTTCCCTTTTTCATTTTTTATTAAAGAATTATTATTTTTTGAATTAAGATTATCATTATTTAAACATGGGAAAAGTATCCATGTTTCAAAATTATCAATGTCAATACTCTTTTTTAATTCTTTTACCTCTTTATTTTCAAATTTAATATCTTTTTTTCTATCATCATAAGCTTCGGTAAAGTCAAAACTAAAAAAATGATTAGTTAAATAACTAGTAAAATTTATAATATCTAAAATACATAAACGATACTTTTTTTCATCATAAAAATCAAATATTTCATCTATATATTCATTGTACTCAGATAAAACTGATTTTAATTCCGTTTTTATCCCAAGTAAGTCATTTTCAACTAATTCAGCAATATCTCCTTCTGTTTCAAATTTGATTTCTGTGCTTAAAAAACTATATGGATAAAAACCTAATTCTAACATTTTTTTACATTTCTCATACATTATAGAATTCTCATTTTCTCTGAAATTTTTTGCGTTTTCTGCTAATAATAATACAATTTTTCTATTTTTTTCTAAAACATCATCTTCACTATCATCTATTAATATATTTACGTCAGTTATAAAATTAATTAAATTTTCACTTTTATAACTACTCAATGATTTAATTATCTTAATAGTTGTTTCAAGAATATTATCACAATTTAAATCATTGTCATCTCTTAATGCTTTTAATTTTTTATTTTTATTTTTACTATCATCTATCATAACACATACACTTCACTTTCAGGACTAAGTTTCTTAATTTTTTCTTGAACATTTATTTTTAAATTGTCTGTATTAAAGCATTCTTCTTTAAACACTATTTTAAGTGGTTTGCATTTACATATTTCGTCTACAATATTTATACCTATATTTTTATCAAAACACGCTACTAAAGAGTTTTCTGCTACATAATACACTTTATTACTTAAGATATTCTTTTCTTCTATTTTTAAGTCTAAAGTCAATCCTAAATCTAATATGATTTGTGTTAATAAATCTTCATTTGTTCTATCTTCTTTAACATTAGTTTCAAATAAGTTTAATTGTGCTTGTTCTAGATCATTCGGTTTATAATATACATCCTTCATATTAGAAGAATCAACTTTATAAACCCTAAATCCATAGTCTATATTAGCATTAGTTTCTTCTTTAATCTTCTTACCTGCCCTTCTAATTCTTTCTTCTCCTAATTCACAAATGTTTAAATATTTTGATTTTTCATTACATCTTTCAGGAACTTGAATTAAAATAAATCTATGCTTCGTATTGTTTTCAACATTATATTTTAATACTGCTTCAGCTGTTGTTGCAGATCCAGAGAAAAAATCCAAAATGATTGAATTTGAACTATTCCAATTAGAATATTGTATTATTTTCTTTACTAACTCTACTGGTTTTGGATAAGAATTATTAAACTCTTTATCATCAAATACGTTTATTATATCTTTTGTACCAATTGCGTTTACAAAAGAATTATTATCAAATGCTAATGTGCTTATATTACTATTAGTTTTTTCCACGTCTTTTTTATATTTCTTTATAAAAAAACTATATTCTCCATTATATTCTGATTTGTCTTTATAGTAAACTACTTGTCCCCTTTTTTCCATTTCTCTAAAAGTTTCTTCTATATAATGCCATTGTTTTCTGTTATTTTCATCGTAATATACAGGTGGATAATGTGTGATATTTAAATACGGATTAGTAATTGCATACCTTGCAAAGCCATAACGTCCATTATCTATTTTTATTAAATAACTGTCCTTTGTCCAGGGACCATTAGGATCATTATCAGGATTACTATAGTTTGTAAATTCTTTTTGTTCACCATTCAAAACTTCTTTACTTTGAACAACATTAATTTTTTTTGCATAACATAAAACATAATCGTGATGTTTGTTAATATTAGGTTTAGCAGTTTTTTCTCCAAAAGAAGTTTTTCTAATAAAATTACATACAAAATTATATTCTCCAAATATTTCATCACACATTTTTTTCAAATTACAAAGCTCATTATCATCAATACTTATAAAAATTATACCATCGTCTGTAAGTAAATTTCTTGATAATTTTAACCTAGGATAAATATTAGAAATCCAATTGCTATGATATTTTCCACTAGATTCATAATTAGTTATTAATCTATTTCCTTCTTCATCTACTTGGCCAGAATCTTCTAATTCTTCATTAGTATTCTTGTTGAAATTATCATTGTATATAAAATCATTACCAGTGTTGTATGGCGGATCTATATAAATACATTTAATTTTATTTAAGTAAGATTCTTGTAATATTTTTAATGTTTCTAAGTTATCTCCTTCTATATAAATATTTTCAGTATTATCAAAGTCCACTGATTTTTCTTTTAATGGTCTTAATGTCTTTGTTGTTCTAGTATTAGCAAGTAGTATTGCTTCTTTTTTTCCAGGCCATGTTAATTGATACTTTTCTTTTGTATCATCTGCAATTATATTAGACATTTCTTGTTTTAAAGTATTAAAGTCAACTTCAAAGCCTTTTTCAGTTTCTACTATTGCATTTGGAAATCTATCTTTTATGTATTTAATATTTTCATTTACGATGTCTGTAGTCTTCATTTCTAATTTATTCATTATTTTAATTCTCCTATTTCTTTTAATAATTTATTTAGTTCTTGATTTAGTTCTACTTTTCTATTAAATTGATTTTCTTGTTTAATTTTTTTTGTTAACTTTTCTATTTTATCTTGTAGTTCTTTTTTCTCATTTATATTCTCTATTATTTCATTAAAGTTTTTTATATTACTTTCTTCATGTAATATGCTTTTAGTAATGCCTTCAAATAGGTTAGAAAGGTTTATTGAAGTGAATTCAAAGTTAATTTCTTCATTCCAGTTGGTGTAATAAATGTCTTCTAGTTTAATTAAGTAACAAAATTCATCATTGTATTTTAATATAAACAATATTTTATATTGTATAGAATTTGTTACTGCTTTTATTACATTTTTAGGTACTACTTTTTCTTTTAATTCTATTTGAAATACTTCTAATTCTTCTATAACTTCTGTTTTATTTATACCAATAGTTTCAGGTGATAGTTTATAAAGCCATGTTATTTTATCCACAATGTTTATAAACTCTTCTTTAGTTGTTTGATTTATGTTGGATTTTTCATAAAAGACTTTTTTTGGTATAAACTTATTTACTAAACAACTTTTAGGTAAGTTAATCATTATATCACCACCATAAAAGCTATTAATTCAAAGTCTTCTAAACCTTTGATATCATTTTTTAACATTGTTGTTCCACCTTTTCTAAATAAACTATCAATATCTGTTTGTTCTTTAATGTTTATAATAGAATCTATACTTTGATTTAGTAAATTTGAATACGCTTTCATATTCTTTCCATCCTCTGTTTCATCATTAAATTTACCATATGCTTCTTTTATTGATTCATTGTAACCTTTAGACATAATTCTAAGTAAATCTAATGTATGTTTTACATTCAAATGATTAGATATTATTTTTCCATTATCTTTTATATAAATTAGATAGAATGGATGTAACTGATTCATATCATCTATATTAATTTCATTGTTGATATTTTTTAAGACATATATTACACCTTTTTCTAGTCCTTTACTTGTGTCAGAAAATACTACTGAGTGCATACCATTTGGAACTTTATTTAAGTTTTTATTTTCTTTAACATATTCAACTAAATCCATTCTAAAATCATTTAGTCCAAGGTCTGTTATAGAAATACCTGAATTCATATCTTCTAAGTCTACTACTTCTTCTTGTAATTTTTTTAACTGTTCTTTTCTGTATTCAATATCACTAGATTTATTAGTAAGAATATTGTCTTCTCCAGTTCCTGATATATCTAACATAACCATTCTATTTTCTACTCTATTTTTTAGATTTATATAATCATCTAAACTTAAATTAGGCCAAAAGTTAACTAATTGTATTACATCATTTGGTGAACCTATTCTATCTATTCTTCCAAATCTTTGTATAATTCTAACAGGATTCCAATGTATATCATAGTTTATTAAATAATCACAATCTTGTAAATTTTGTCCTTCGCTTATACAATCTGTTGCTATTAATACTTCTATTTCTTCTTTCATATCTGGCAAGATTATATCTCTATGTTTTGATTTTGGAGAAAAGTTAATAAGTAAGTTATTGAAATCTTTACTTATATTTAATGTACATTCATTAGTACCACTTCCAGTTATTTTCGCAGTATCTAAATTGTAAAGTTGTTTTAATGGAAGAGCTAAGCATTTATACAAATAATTAGCAGTGTCAGCAAACGCACTAAATATTATTATCTTTTTATTGTCTTTGTTTATTGGATTATTAACTTTTTCTTTAATTAAATTTTTTAATTTAATTAGTTTTGAATCATGCTCTGGTGTTATTAAATTCATAATATTAATTAATCTATTTAAAATATTTAAATCTCTAGTTAAGTCATCTTTCCAGCCTAATGTATTAACATCTTTTAAATCTATTTTAACTTTGTTACCTACACTGAATTCATCATTTAGAATATCTTCTACATCATCATCTGTGTTTATATTTGATAAGACTACTTCTTCTAAATTTTCACTTATTCCATTTCTTTCAAAATTTTCAATGGATAATAATATATTTTCAATTTGTCCTTTTACTTTTTGTAATGTTAGTCTAAATGATTCAACAGAACTTTCAAGTCTTTTTAAAAGATTAATTCTCATAAGTATTTTTAGACTACTTTCTCTATCTCTTTGCTTAAAACTTGACTTACCATCTTTTACTTTTATGTCGTATTTTTCTTCATAATAAGATAGTTTATTATCTAGTATATAATCAAAAGGTGAATAAACACTCATGTTTAATTTCATTAATTCTTCTGATATTTCTTTTACAGACATAAAGTCAGGTAAATCTGTTATTTCAGATGTTATGCTGATAGGTTTTAATCTAGTAGGAAACTTGCCAATATCATTCATATTGTAGTATTTTTCTATATGTCTTCTACTTCTTGCAATTGTTACACTATCTAGTAATTTAAAGAAGTCAAAATTAGAGTTTAATCTATTAAGTAATTCTTTTGATGTTCTTTCTTCAGTTGGTAATTTTGCCCATTCATTAAAAGCACTTTGAGCATTTTTTAGTATTGTATCTATAGATTTTTCACTTATTTTATCATCTACCTTATCAGTATTTCCCTCATATGCCAGCGCTAGTTGATTTTTTAAATCTGTAAATTTATTGTTTACAGGTGTTGCTGATAACATTAATACCTTAGTTTTAACACCAGACTTCATTACCTCATTCATTAATCTATCATATCTTGTTTCTCTATCTTTTCTTGCACTATTATTTCTAAAGTTATGTGATTCATCTATGACAACTAAATCGTAATTTCCCCAGTTAATTCTAGATAGGTCTATGCCATTAGAAGTACCTTTTCTTCTTGATAAATCTGTATGAAATAAAACATCATAATTAAATCTATCAGCTTGTAAAATATTATCTTTATAATTGTCTTTATATGTATTCCAGTTCTCACTTAATTTTTTAGGACATAATACTAGAACACTTTTATTTCTTTCTTGGTAATACTTAATAACTGCCAGTGCTGTAAATGTTTTTCCAAGTCCGACACTATCAGCTAAAATACATCCGTTATGTCTTTCAAGTTTATTTATTATTCCTAAAACTGCATCCTTTTGAAATGCATATAAGGAATTCCAAATAATTGAATTTTTAAATCCTGTTTTTTCATTGGCTATTTCATCTTCACTTATATCTTCTAAAAATTCTGTAAATATATTGTAAAGAATAAAATAATAAATAAACTCTGGAGAATTTTCCTTATATAAGTCAGTTATATAATTTATAACCTCCTCTGTTACATCTTTAAAGTTTTTTTGATCATTCCATAATTCGCCAAATGATTTTAAATAGTATTTTGACATTTCATAATTATCATCAATTTTTGTAACAGCAGTAAAAAGTGAATTCCCTTTTTCATATCCAAATCCTACAGTGTTAAATTCTTCTACATTTAAATAAGTTGTTAAACTTTCTTTGTTAAATATCTTACTTTTTGTTTCTATATTAATAAACTTATCTATAGGGTTATAATTTATATTACTTTTAAACTTAACTTTATTTTCTATCCACCTAGCACATTCTTTAGCTATCGCTTTTCCATTAAGTTCATTTTTTAATCTAACTTCAAACTCGTTTCCATTAATAGATTTTTCTCTACTATGCAAATCAAGTTTAAACATTCTAGTTTCTTTTTTACTATTAACTTCTTGTACAAAAGTTGGGTCAGTAAAGATAAATTTTAATGAATCTATTTTCATTAATTCTTTCTTTAAACTTTGAAAGCCATACATAGAAAAAATTGATGCACAAATTTGTAATTTAGAATTATCTTTAATTGTACTTTTTAAATCATCACCTAGTTTTTCAAATTTATTATCAATTACTTTCATAAATACTTCTTCTTTCTACTTATTCTTTTCAATATCTTCATTTACAATATCCAAATTACTAATAATTTCATCTCTATTTGGAATTCTAATTTTATTACTATCTAAATAATCAAATAACTCAATTAACAACATTCTTTTTCTATTATAATTATTTACTTTATCGATTTTGTCTAAGTAATCAAGATATGTTTGTTTAACGTCATCTCTTACCTTTTCATTATCAATTATTAAATTAGTGATTTGATTTAATATATTTCTAATAGCATTATTAAGTATTATCTTTTCTCCAGTACTTCTTAATTCATCATTTAACAACTTAATTAGTTCAGTATCGTTAGTGTTTTCAATCTTTGTTAAAATGTCATACACTTCATTTTTTTCTTCTTGTGTTATAAATTGATTATTTTTTATAATGTCGTTTCCTATTTTATAAAATCTCTTTTTATGTTCTTTTAGCTTGTTTGAATATTCTCTATCATTTTCTTCTTGCTTTCTTTTATTAACTTCATCTTCATACAAAAGTCCTGCACCCCAGCCATGCTTATCTATAAGTTTCCATTTTGTACTAAATTCTACTAAACTCTTAAATAATCCCATCTTATTTTACCCCCACACAAAAAGATGGAATTTTAAAAAATTCCATCTTAAAATTTGTATTTTGGGGTACACAAAAACTAGATGTATTTATATATGTAAATACCCCCCCCCATTGTACATTATTTTGCACTATATTATTATTCATATTTATCCTCCTCTATTTTCCCTACATCATCATCTTTATAATATTGTCCGTCACTTAACTTTCCACTATAAGTTGATTTCTTTTTAAAACTCCAAGGTGCAAATCTTCCTTTTCTTACTAAATCTTTTTGCCATTCTTCTAGGTAGTACTTGTCCATTTCTTCTTCA
>ENA-OOWZ01001132-OOWZ01001132.1-human-gut-metagenome-genome-assembly--contig:-NODE-1132-length-13422-cov-3.177976_pt1 | contig 13422 bp, 9 predicted proteins | sample MGYA00241580_ERZ501329 | MGnify/ENA primary metagenome ERZ501329 (study PRJEB25962, sample SAMEA2042923) | human gut metagenome | biome: human gut; feature: human-associated habitat; material: faeces... | reverse complement strand
AAACTGTGTTTATAGAATGAAATGCAGAGTAAGATTAGATCCTGACTTTAATGTAAATCATATTTCTGCTTTCTTTTTTGCAGACTCAACACTCTTGCTATATATATTCCACTCTGTTTCCATTAAATTAGTCTGATATATCTTTTTTTTTAAGTTTGGTCACTTTAAAGAAAGAAACTATCCGACTGATATGGAAACTTTGTTAGAAAAGGATTTCAGCCATTTTTTAACAGGCTCTTATGCTTTGGACATGAAGAATTGCTTGTAGGAGATCTTACAAAAGAAAATTTGAAAGAACTTTGGGAAAATAGAGATAAATGGAGAATGTTCCGAGGAGGATTTAGTTTGGAAAATATAGATACTTGTTCTACTTGTACATTAAACAAAAAGTGTTCACTGATGACTTGTCGTCTAAGGAATTATGATCAAGGTAATAGCTTCTATAATAAACCGATAGAATGTGCCGTTGATTATTCTATAGCTTTGTAATATAATGTACTTTTGAAACTTTAAAAATATAGAATATGAGAGCGAATATACTTTTTTGTTTATACTTCTTTATGGGGGTGGCAGTGCAGCTGCAAGCACAGGTTACGGTAACAGGTAAAGTAATTGATGAGCAACAACAACCTGTCCCTTATGCCAATATAGTGTTACTTTCTTTGCCCGATTCTACTTTCGTGGCAGGAAGTATCAGTAATGAAGAAGGCGCGTTTAGTCTCAATGTCAAAGAAACAAAGGATGTGCTTCGCATCTCATCTATTGGCTATGCTACTGTTTATCGTCCATTAGATAACAGAAGTACAGATCTTGGAATTATCTGTCTCGCTTCAGACACACAGATATTGGCTGAAGTTGTGGTAAAAGCTGATATGCCTGTTACTCGCATGAGAGGCGACGCACTGGTGACTAATATACAAAATAGTGTACTCTCTAAAGCCGGATCAGCAAGCGATGTATTGGGAAAAGTACCGGGTGTAATAAAAGAGAGGAATTCCTATGAAGTACTTGGCAAAGGAACACCTCTTATTTATATCAATGGGCGGCAGGTACGTGATGATTCGGAATTGGATCAACTAAATTCGGAAGATATTAAGAGCGTAGAAGTTGTTACTAATCCCGGTGCACGTTATGATGCAACTGTAACTGCCGTTATCCGTATACAGACTATCCGGCGTGCCGGAGATGGTTTCGGCTTCGATCTCCGTTCCAGTTACTATCAGAGCCAGAATGTAGACTTGATAGAGCAATTGAATGTAAACTACCGCCATAATGGACTTGATATTTTTGGTATATTCCGTTATTTAAAGAACGAATATATCATGAAAAATGATATTGTACATACCTTGGAGTCTGATTCTTTATGGAAATATCAGAATCTATTGGATGGAACTGTAGTAGACAAGTCTTTACGAGGTGAAATAGGAGCTAATTATAGCCTGAATGATAAACATTCACTGGGATTCCGCTATACTCTTACTTCCCGTCCAAATACGAAGTCGGATGTATTTACCTCTAATGATATTACAGCCAACAATCAGTTTTATGACCACTTGGAAAATCAAGAGTATTCTTCTACTTCCGGTAAGCCTACTCATCAACTAAATGTTTATTATAATGGTACTGTGGGAGATTTGAATATTGATTTTAATACAGACTATTATACTAATACTTCTACAGGAAAAGGTCTTTATCACGAAGTCAGTCAAGAGCAAGAAAGTCGGGATGTGCATACACAGAGTTACATCAGAAATAAATTGCTAGCTTCTAAATTGGTACTTTCTTATCCGTTGTTTGGAGGTAATCTTTCGGTAGGCGGAGAATATACGGATACCCGTCGCAATGACGAGTACCGTAATCCGGAGAAATATGTGGAAAGTACCATCAGTCGTGTAGAGGAAGATGGATTGAGTGGCTTTGCCGAATATAGCCGTCAGTTCCCGATAGGTAACCTTTCATTGGGTGTAAGATATGAGCATGTAACTTTTGATTATTATAAGGATGGTGTGCACATGGATGAACAGAGCCGTATGTATGGAAACTGGTTTCCTAATCTTTCTTTTTCAAGAAAACTAGGTTCTGTCCGGACACAGTTGAGTTATACTGCTAAAACGCAACGACCTACTTATAGCCAGTTAAGCAACAATGTCACCTATGTAGACCGTTTCACTATGCAACGTGGTAACCCATTGCTGGAGCCGTGCACCATTCACGATATTTCATTGGTCGGTACATGGCGTTTTTTACAGTTACTTGTCAGCTATCAGCAGTGGCGTAAGGAAATCATTTATTGGGGAGATCCGATAGATAATGGCAATTCAATGATGATGACTTACCTCAATTATCATAATCGTCCGACTTTGAATGTTTCTTTCTCTATTTCACCGGCTATTGGCTTTTGGCATCCTAACCTAAATATCGGCGTGAAGAAACAATGGATGACAATAGATGGCATAGAGTTTAATAAGCCTCGTCCTACAATAAGGTTCAACAATACATTTGAACTTCCTGGTGATTTTCTTGTCAGTTTGGATGGGCTTTTTATGGGAAAAGGAAATTATCAGAATTTGTATCAGTTCAAAAATTATGGTACAGTTGACATCTCTGTCCGTAAGTCATTTTTAAGGGATGCCTTAAGTCTGGAACTTCGAGGGAACGATCTTTTTCATGGTTCACGTAATTATTGGCAAACATATTTTGGCAGTATTATTTGGGAGCAGACTAATCAATGGGATACTCGTGAATTTTCTATTACTTTGCGCTATAAGTTTAATACAACAAAGAGCAAGTATAAAGGGACAGGAGCGGCAAATGATGAGCTAAGACGTTTGTGATAATTTCAAAAAAATAAAAAGTATAGAACATGAGGAAATTGATTTTACTACTCGGATTAGTGTTACAAGTGATTATTGTTAATGCACAGAGTGTTTCCGGCTCATTAGTTGATGAAAAAGGAAATCCTGTCAGTTTTGCTAATGTGGTATTGTTATCTTCTAAAGATTCCTCTTTTGTGGCTGGGACTATCTCAAAGAATATGGCAAACATATCAGAATGAAAGTAATGATGAAATAGTTAAAAGATATCTTGATGAGAATTTTTTTTAATTGAAAAAAGAAGGGTTTAATTTGTCTGTTAATACAAATTATAATGAATTTAGTGGAATATCATGCTATGCGGATAGAATAAACTATGCCAATATCTTGGTTGTTTGAAGAAAAAATATTGTAATTAAATTATAATTTTAGATATATGAAAATACTTGTTTGCATAACCTTTATTCTAGGTAGCTTTTTAACTCTGTATGCTCAGGGAGAAGCAGGAATTTCCGGTAAGGTATCAGATGTCAAAGGACAGCCTGTTTCTTATGCCAATATCACATTGCAGCGCGTTGATTCTACATTTGTCACCGGATGTACTTCAGATGAGAAAGGTAAGTTTGTCATAAGTAAGCTGGAAGCAGACAATTACTTGCTTCAAATCTCTTTTGTGGGCTACATCACCCAAGTAATCAGACTGGATAATTTGAGCCGCCCGTTGGATATAGGTACTATCCAACTTGCTGATGAGGCAATAATGCTGCAAGGGGTTACTGTAAAAGCATCGAATGTGATGAAACGGGTAGACCGACAGATAATTTTGCCTACCGACAAACAGGTAAAATCATCTACTTCGGGGTATGAATTGTTGAGCCACATGCAACTGGCGGGATTGAAAGTGAATAGTATTGAACGAAAAATTACTACGGTCAGCGGAGGAAGTGTGCAGCTGCGCATTAATGATATTGTAGCAAGCACAGCTCAGGTACAAGCATTAAGACCGGACGAAGTCTTAAGAGTGGAGTATATTGATAATCCAGGAGTGCGTTATGCAGATACTGAAGTTGAGGCTGTGATTAACTATATAGTCCGTCGGGCAGAGTCGGGCATATCCGGGGGTGTTAGCTTTACAAATGCTGTGACTACCGGATTTGGGGATGATAATGTGTATATTCGTGCAACTCATAAATTGTCACAATTCGGGCTGAATTATTATTTAAGTTATCGGGATTATGATGACCGAAAGGTGGATGAAGAGCAAATGTTTTCTTTTACCGAAGCAAAGGAACGTCGGCGTGAACTGATTGGTATCTCCACTCCTTTCAGTTACCAAGACCATTCGATTGAGGCAAGTTATAATCTTACAAAACCAGAAAAGTATATATTTAATGCTGTCTTTACGGAAAATATTTATAATTCACCTCATGGAGATTATGGACAATTGATAAAAGAAACGGAGCAGAAGGATTTATATAATTACACACGTTCCGAATATAATTATCATTCTCCTTCACTTGATTTATATTATAAAAAGTTTTTGCCTCACGACCAGTTTCTTGCCTTAAATGTGGTAGGGACTTATATAGGCTCTGATTATGAACGTGAATATAGTGAAGCACATAGTGAGGCCGGTGCGCCTGTGTCTTCTTATGATTATGGTACGGACGGCTCCAGATATTCATTAATTGGTGAGGGCATCTATCAAAAAACATTTGATAAAATAACTTTGACAGGTGGGATTAAATATATGCAGGCATATACCCATAATCGTTATACAGGTGATGTAAATGAATCTGCGGAAATGCATAATTCAAGTCTTTACGGTTACGTACAGGCGCAAGGGAAATGGGCGAAATTAAATTATTCATTGGGTATAGGTGCATCTCGTCAGGATTTTGATGAATCGGAGGAAGGGTTTACTTTCTATATGTTTCGTCCTATGTTGTCACTTTCTTATCCTGTTTTTAAAGGGGCAAGTCTGCGATATAATTTCACTTGCTCACCTTCTGTCCCCAGCCTGTCAGCATTGAGTGATATTCGCCAGCAAACAACGGATTTGGAGGTAAACAGAGGAAACCGGAATTTGAAGCCTTATCGTTCATACATTAATCGTCTGCAATTATCATGGGGGAACAAGAGAGTAAGTTTCCAGCTAAGTGGAGGACATCGCATTAGCAAAAATCCTATCATGGAACAGATAGAGTGTGTATCTCAACCGGACGGGAGCTATATTATTGAGTATGGAATAGACAATCAGAAACGCTTTACTCAATGGAATGGAAGACTTTATACTAATATAAATGTGATACCGGATTTATTATCTATTAGTTTGTATGGTGGGTTCAACAGTTTTGAGAGCAAAGGAAATTCTTATTTACATCACTATACAGCTTGGTATGTTGGTGGAGACGCTTCTTTGAACTATAAGAATTTTTCTTTATATGGGTCTATAGGAAACCGATATAATTCACTGTACGGAGAATCAATAGATTATGGAGAAAAAAATTCTGTTATACAATGTTCTTATAAATGGAAAAATATGAGTGCCGGTATTGGAGTGCTGTATCCTTTTACTCCTGCTGGTTGGAGTGCCGGTTGGAAACTGATGAGTGAACGGGTGCAGAAAAAGAGTTGGACTTACATCAAAAATAATGCAAACATGGTGGTGCTGACATTCTCTTGGAATTTTAATTCTGGACTAAAACATAAGACAGAGGAAAAGTTAATGAATAATGTGGATCGTGAAACTGGTATTGCAAGATGAATAAGATAGGAAATATGCCGGATAAATAATCGTAAAAAGAAAATGCTATGAGGACACTGATTTTATTGCTCGGATTATTATTAAATTCTATTGTTATTGACGCACAGAGTGTTTCCGGCTTATTAGTTGATGAAAAAGGAAATCCTGTCAGTTTTGCTAATGTGGTATTGCTATCTTCCAAAGATTCATCTTTTGTGCAAGGTACAATTAGCAATGAACAAGGAATTTTCAGCATAGACCAAACAAGCGGTAACAATATACTCAGAATTTCTTGTCTTGGCTTTATTCCGGTGACAAAAGCCTATGCTCAATTTCCGGTAACGATTGTGATGCATGAAGATGTTAATCTGTTGGGGGAAGTCGTGGTAAAGGGGAATCGCCCGTCATATAAACTTACTTCCGAAGGGTTGCAGACCCATGTGCAAGGAACAGTGCTTAGCATAATGGGTACGGCGGAGGATGTGTTGAAGCATATACCGGGACTTCAGAAGAAAAATGATGCGTATGAGGTATTTGGAAAAGGGAGCCCGATAATCTATGTGAATGGGAGATTGCTGCGTGATTTGTCGGAACTGGGCCAGCTGAAGTCAGAAGATATTAAGAATGTAGAACTGATTACCAGCCCCGGTGCAAGATATGATGCGTCTGTGAAAGCAGTGGTGAAGATTACTACCCGCCCCATAAAAGGGGAAGGATTTGGATTTGATGTGCGTTCCGGTTATAATCAGTGGGAGTATGCCGGTTTCGTGGAACAGTTGAACTGGAATTACCGGCGTGATAAATTGGATGTGTTCGGCACCGTGTATTATAGAAAAAGTGAAGGGTTTGACGAAAGCCGGTTTACTCAAGATGTGCATGTTGATACGCTTTGGCATCAGGACAATTATCAGTTCGCAAAAACGAATCAACAGGCATTTACCAATATCGCAGGTGTGAACTATGCATTCGATGAAAATAATTCAATCGGAGTAAAATATACATTGAAAGCCAATCCGGATGCCCGCTATCACACTATATTTAATTCGGATGTATATGCCGACGGCACGCATTATGACTATCTGGCGAATGATATCAATGCCACTGCGTATTATAATCCCTCGCATTCGGTAAATGTTTATTATAAGGGGATGGCGGGAAAAACGGAGATTGATTTTAATGCGGATTATCTGTTTGACAAAAACGGAGACAATACGATACAACGTGAAGAAAGCAGCAATAAGGAAGATAGGGTTGTCACTTCTACCAATACATTGAGAAGTGAACTCTTTGCTGCCAAACTGGTGCTGAGCCGTCCGCTGCTTGGAGGAAATGTCATGATAGGGGCTGAATACAGTCATACGGAGCGGCAGGATGATTATGTGAATCCGGAAGGTTATGTGCCGGCTTCATTCAGTGAACTGAAAGAGCAGAATATCAGTCCGTTTTTAGAGTATAGCCGCAATACCCCCATAGGGCAACTCTCCGTGGGGGGACGTTATGAGTGGGTGAACTTTGATTATTATGAGGATGGGAAATATATGGAAGGACAAAGCCGGAATTTCAGTAATTTCTTTCCGAGTGTTTCATTGGGTTCTGAAATAGGCGGAGTGCAGTTGCAGCTTAGTTATGCGGCGAAGACGCGTCGTCCGTCCTACCAGCAGTTGAGCAATAATGTGACGTATGCCAATAGGTTCACGCTTCAGTCCGGCAATCCGTTATTGGAACATGAGGTGGTGCATAACGTTTCTTTGATGGGGGCATGGAAGTTTATGCAGTTCAGTATGGATTATAATGACAGAAGAAATGCAATCATTTACTGGGGGGAACAAATGGAGTATAATCCGGCGGTAACGCTTATTTCTTTCAAAAATCTCCATAGCTTGAAGTCTGTTTCGGCATTCTTGTCATTGGCGCCTAAGTTTGGAATCTGGTCGCCGCAATTGAATTGGGGAGTACAGAAACAATGGCTGGATCTGGAGACTACCGATGGATTGCTGAAGATGAACAAACCGATGTTTACGGGGGCTTTTAATAATACGTTTAATTTTAATCACGGCTGGATGGCTTCGGTGGAAATGAATTATCAAAGTAAAGGCGATATGGAGAATTGCTCGGAAACCAAGAATATTTTTTATGTGGATGCCGGGGTTACAAAGTTCTTTTGGGGGGATAGGATGTCTGTGAAACTGAGTGGTACGGATTTGTTCCATGGTATGAAGTCTGGAAACCGTATGTATTATAACCGGGCATCTTCTTTGCAAATTAATAATTATGATAGTAGGAAAGTGATGCTGACGGTACGCTATAAATTTAATGCTACGCGTAATAAATATAAGGGTAGTGGTGCCGGAGAGAGTGAGAAGGAAAGATTATGAGTGCCTACTTTTCACATCTCATTTGTTCTTACCCAGCTTATATACCATTTGGCGGAATAAAGGTACGTTTAACCATATATATTCGTACCAATGTTCTACCTTTCTTTTCCATAGTTTGCTCCAGCTATATATTTCCCACCATTTTAGATGGAGATTTGCCGAATTCATAAAATCTTGTGTGGGAAAGAGGGTCAGGGCTATTCCTTTTATCCATAATGTTTTCATTTCGTCCGCCCAATATTGCATGAGTCCGAATTCCGGTTCCCAGATAATGAATCGGGATTCATGAATGCCGTAACAGACTACATATCCCGGTACATTGAAATCATTGAGAGTGAAAAGGATGATGGGAAGTTTTCTTTGTGTTAATTGATGAATGTTTTGCAAACATATTTCGGCTTTCATGCCGGAATATATAGCCCCTTGTTTCATTCCTGCCAAGGTAAGCTTTCCATTTATTTTGCACCATTCGGTTAATGTATGTATGTCCGTTTCTTTTCCGTTGTAATATTTTATAACAGTGAGCAGGCAAGCTACCTCTACAGGGCACTTAGCATTGGAACGGACAAATGATTTCTTTATTTTATCAAGTTCGTATTCTGTCATAACCCGGTTTGTTTTATAAGAGAAAACTCATGGAGCGGCCGCAATCACTTAAAAAAAGAAATTCATTGGAGCGATTAACGTTCATTTGGACGTGGAAGTAGGTATGAACGCTGAATTACTTTAATAAGTGTGCGGCCGGAGTCTGCATGAGTTATATCTGTTACGTCCTGCTCTTTCTATTAACATATCGGCTATTTTGTTTATTTCCCGATTCTTACGCTCAAAGAAATCGCATAACTCTTTCGCCTTTTGTGTTAGTGTTGTTTTATTTTGTAATGCATATTCTATTTGTTGCTCCAATTTCATCGGAGTTATGTTTATCATATCTTTAGGCGAATATTTCAGTACCGGTATTTGAGCAAAGGTACAATCCAGCCATGCGTCAGAATGTGAATCGGTCAAAGCCAAATCGCATAATGGTAATATGGTGTTAAGGTTCAGCGTGCGGAATAATTCCATGTTGTCGGGCAATTCAGACGATTGATATACATTTGGTATGTCGGTCAATAATATGAATTGGTACCGGGGATTTCTGATGGAACTTCTTTTTATAACTCTATAAAAATCTTCTAGTATCTTTGAATTTTTATTTCCTTTTCCCAATAATCCGACAATAATATTTCTTTCTTTGTCTTTTTTAATATCCTGCAATCTCTTTGTCAATGTTTCCAAACGTGGTCCGGAATCGGATGACAGGTAGGGAGTGGGTGGCAGATAAAGTATAGAAATATCTTTGTCCTGTATGTTTTTTTGGTCAGGCAACTGCATGGCTATGAAAATATAGTCAATGGCTAGCTGCCGATAAAGGGAGGCATGTGCTGCATGCCGACAATCTAGAAGCGTTAGGTCGGGCTTTAACCAACGGAAATCATCTGGATAAAGTACGCAGTTGCTTATTCCTTTATTATATAGTACAGGCGTAAAAGCAGGGTTTGAGGTATAGGTATAGTATACCTCTTGTTTCTTTTCCCGCAATATCCCTGCTAATTTGATGGTTATCAATAGCTGGCTTTTGTCTGGTGTTATGTCAAGAAGGAAATTCAGCATATATTATTGCGCTAATATGGATTTGTTTAATGAACTTTTTGGACAAATTATATTCATAGAAATTGGAACTTTCATGTTCCAATTTCTAATGAATCAAGTTAGCGGTTTAGGTATATTTTAGTCGGGTTATGAAAACAGGTCTGTCACTCTTGAGTGAAATATCCCGTTAAATGTCCGGAAGGTGTACCTGTTATTTCTAGTTTATATTCTCCTGCAGGGAAATTTGCAATAGAAATTGTGATGTAAGCGCTCTGTACTTCAGGAATATTATTTTCATAAACGACGCTCCCTTTTGCCATATCTGTAATGCGGATGGTCATATCACGGTCGGGTGATACGTTCTTGACAGTAAGGAGATAGCCATCGGTAAATACAGTTATGGGGCAATTGGTAGTCGCACTTCTAATAGGATCATCCCATCTGCCATCCAATTCTACATCTTTAACAGGAGTTTCTGTTGTATTGGCCTGTGCAGGCAAAATACCTATTAATGTAGTTATGATAATAACTATACTCCATATCCTTTTCTTTATACTTTTTAACTTCATAATTTTATGTTTTAATTGTTTTGTTTGAGGCAAAGTTAGAGGATAAATTTTAAAAACGTGCAGATATCATGTGGACAAATGAAAAAAGGTAATAAGTTAATAACTAGCTTATTACCTTTTTTTATAGGGAGGTGATATAGACAATTGTTTATTTTTAGTATTCCATAAGCCATAAATCAAGGCTTTGATTTTCGCCTAATGAACCTATTTCTTGTACGATGCGTTCTTTTAATCTTAACTTCCTTTTGGACACAGATGTGGGCGAGATGGCTAACATGTTGGCGATGTCACCGTTGCTGAATCGTAGTTTTATCAAACAGCATATTTGTATATCACCATCTGTTAAGGAAGGTATTTGATGGTATAGTCTTTTAGTATAGTTATCGAATAATAAATCTATTTTTTCTTTTATTTCTTGCCATAGTTGGTCGTCTATATACTTTGTTGTTTTTAGTTTATTGAATAATTCTGTCTGATTAATGAGTTGGTTACATAAAAAAGCCTCGCGTTTATGTAGATACTGGTTTTCCTCTGATAGATGTTCCATTGCTTCCAGTTCTTTCGACTTTTCTTTTAATGATTGGGCATAATTGCTTATATGATTTTGCAGTTTATTGTTCTCCAGTTTCAGCATTTCATTCTGTTGTTGTATTTCTTGTCGTATTTTATTTTGTTCTTTCCATTGTTCTTTTATCTCTTGGCTTCCTTCCATTTGGATCGTAAGTTCTTCTATCCGCATTTTGTTGCGGTTTATCAATGTCTCATTTTCATGTATTTTCATAGTGAAATAACGAATTTTTTCTTCTTTCTCCAATATCTCTTGTTTTTGAGAGACTATTTTTCGTTGGTATAGATAGTTTGTTATTGCTATGATGAAAGACAAAATGATTAAGGCGATGAGCACATTGCGTATGATCCGGTCTTTCTTTATTTGTGACAGATTATTTTCATTAATTATTTTTTGCTGATCATATTTTTCTTGCATCTCTATTAATGCTTTATTGCGATCAGTTTTACCTATTGAATCTTGATAGAACCATAGTTTATTACTGTACTCTACTGCCTTTTTGTAATCTTTTTCTTCTTGACTAATATAATATAGTGCTTGATAGGCGCTACGGGCTGTATGGATATTAGGTGACAGGCAAGCTTGGTTTAGGTAAAAATATGCAGAATCGTACATTTTTAAATAGCGATAAGTATCTCCCAATGAAAATATTCTTTGATCAGTCTTTTTTATTTTAATACAATCTTTTGCATACTGAAGAGCCTTTTTATTTTCTCCTGTTTTAAGAAATAAAAAACTGGTTTCGTTCATGGCGCTTGCCAATATGGTAGGATAGTTATTCACTTGTCCTATTTTTATGGCTTTTTCATAATATTCTATCGCTTTATTATATTGTTTTTTCTGTGAAAATGCTCTAGCGATATAGATGAAAGAGAAAGCTATGTATGTTTGGTTGTTGGATAATTCGGCATTATGATGTGCTTTTTCAAAATATTCCATAGCATAATCATTTAGTTTTCGATATAGATACATTAACCCTATCTCTGAATTGATAAGAAAGCCTAATTGATAATCATTTGTTTTCTCTATTTCAGTTGTTGCTTCTAGATAAAATGACAATGCATCTTCGGCATGATGACTTTCATGGCACAAGATACCTTTATAATATAGTGCCAATGCCTTTCTTTGTGCATTATCTTGATTAATGAAATAAGAATAAGCGATATTTATTAAAGAATCGGATTGTTCAATTTGGTTTTTATATTGAGCTTGTGTCATCAATAATGCCCATGTGGCATATTGTTCATTGTCAGAAGGATTGTCAGGTTGTATGCCCTGTAATATATGCAGTGCGCTGTCGGGATATCTGTACATTATTGCTTCTGCTTTTGCCAATTCGGGTTGGAAGGTTGTGGTGTAGTTCTTATTGTGTGTACAGGATATCAGACTGGTAATTATGCTAATTATTAGCCCTGCATGTTTGAAGCTGCTCATAGTAATCATTTCTATATTATTGGTGATAGGAATCTTATAGGATATGTTGCGTAAGTGAATGAATTTGTTGATTTTATAGGAAAAGTTTGAAGGTTGATATTTTTTGATTTATCCTGCCATGGGATAATATAAAGGAATGTGTCTGAATTATTTGAAATATAGAATTAAAAAAATCAGACATATCCCTTCATTACAGTTGAGGTAACCCTTTGAATTGCCGGTATACCATTTTAAAAGTAGTTAAAATCCTAACTTTAATTTTACAAACTGTTTGATGAATTGTACTGTTCCGTCAATCCCCAATACGGACGAATCAATACATAAGTGATAAGTTTCGGCAGCTCCCCACGTTTTGTAACTATAATAATTATAGTAAGCTGACCGTTTTTTATCTGCTTTTTCCATCAATTCCTCAGCGGCTTCTGTAGAAATATGATGGATATGCATCAATCTTTCTATGCGTGCTTCTTTGGAAGCAGAAACGAATATATTGACGCAACGGGGATGGTCACGCAAAATGTAGTCGGCACATCGGCCGACAAACAGACACGATTGTTTTTCTGCCAGTTCACGTATTACATCGCTTTGTATTTTGAACAAAGCGTCATTGCTCAGACAACTGCCATAGGGAATGGCTCCGTCGCTGATAAAAGGAAAACGTGTTCCGAATAGACCGCCGATGATGCTTTGAGAAGCTTTTTCATCTGCTTTTTCAAAGAATTCCTTGCACAGGCCGCTCTCTTCTGAAGCTAGCTTGATTAATTCTTTATCGTAATAAGCTATGCCGAATAAATCGGCCAAACGTTTTCCTATTTCTCGTCCTCCGCTTCCGAATTGACGGCCTATGGTAATGATGAGATTGTCATTCATGATGGTTGTAGATTCGATTATTCATAAGCAAACATACATCAAAAAAATATTAATTCCTATATCAAATATCTTTTTTTGTTTACAGAAGTTGTTTTTTAGGGTTTCTTGAACTGTTTTTGTGAAATATTTTGTTGCGAAGAAAGTTTTTATTTAATTTGTGTCATTCAAAAGAGGTCAGCTATGAATAATGATTTGAAAAAAATATTGAATAGTGATACTGATGGATTGCTCACCTACGAATATATTGCCAATCATATGGGCTCTTGTGATGAAGATATGCCCGTCCTAGCCGATAATATAATACGGGTAGATATGACGGGGCAGATTACGGTGAGTGCCGCATTATATTTGCACGCTACGGGAGCTGAGAAATATAGGGAAATTATTGACAAGCTCATCGCGGCTTCTTTGTCGA
>ENA-OOWZ01001129-OOWZ01001129.1-human-gut-metagenome-genome-assembly--contig:-NODE-1129-length-13440-cov-6.360926_pt1 | contig 13440 bp, 10 predicted proteins | sample MGYA00241580_ERZ501329 | MGnify/ENA primary metagenome ERZ501329 (study PRJEB25962, sample SAMEA2042923) | human gut metagenome | biome: human gut; feature: human-associated habitat; material: faeces... | reverse complement strand
TGGCGGCTGTTCTGCTCGCCCATGACCCAGCGGATGGCGTCGGAGATATTGGACTTGCCGGAGCCGTTGGGGCCTACGATGGCGGTGATATCCTCTCCGAAATTCAGAACGGTCTTATCGGGAAATGATTTGAAGCCCTGAATTTCAAGCGCTTTTAAGTACAAATAGTCCACCTCATTTTACATTGGCATACTTTAACTAGGATAGTGTATCAGAAAAGTGTGTATTTTTCAAGTTAAAGTTGATGAGGCGGCGGATTTGCGCCTGTCCCATGCGAAATTAAGAAGCCCTTGACAAGCGAAACGAAATAGATATAATAAAGGCAAAGATATTACCGCAAAGCGGTTTTAGCCCAGTTTGTTTAGGTTTTAAAAAAACCGTCACTTGACCGAGTGGCGGTTTTCCTATTTGATCTTCCATGTCCCCGTAGGGACGAAACTCCCCTTATAATAAAGAAAGGACAGTATCACCATGGACAAAACCCTTGGCTATATCCTCTGCACCCAGTCGCCGGGTCTGTTTCTGGCGGCGCTGATGCTGCTGCTGTTTTACTTCGCCCGGCGGCGGGAGCACCATGTCCGCGCCGTGATGGATCTGGTGCTGTGCATCGTCTGCGCGGCGGGCGGCGTAGCGCTGTACTTCGTAGGCATGGGCGCGGGCCACTTCACCATTCAGGACTTCTATGCCATCCGTACCCCCGGCTGGGTGGGGATCGGCGTTGTGGTGATCTTCAATGTATGGCTGATCGCCCGGGGCTTTCTGGCGGTGAACCGCCGCCGCACGGCGGAGAAGAACGCCAACCGCGCCGCCAACCGTGCGGCAAACGCCGCCCAGCAGCAGCGCGAGGCCGAACAGCGGCAGTCCGCCATCGACGCCAACGCGGATATTGAGGGGAAATAACCCACACTTGTACCCATTTCCGGGGGAAAGCGCAGCGGAAGACCGTCGCTATCGCGCTTTCTCCCGGAACTTTTTTCGATTCTTATTGACATTTCTCCCCTTTTTCTATATAGTGTACTTGCCAAATTTCAAAGAGACATACAGGCCGGTTCCGGCCCTCGGTGAATACAGAGAGAAGAGGCGAAAATTTCTTTATGAACGGGGGAGGATAAATGTCCAAAGAGTTGATTCGCCTGCGGGACCTCTGCATGGCGTTTGACGACGAGCTGGTTCTCGATCACATCAATCTGTATATCAACGATTCCGAATTCCTCACACTTCTGGGCCCCAGCGGCTGTGGCAAGACCACAACGCTGAGGATTATTGGCGGTTTCACGACACCCACGTCGGGAGACGTCACCTTTGACGGTGTGAGGATTAATGATGTCCCGCCGCATAAGCGGCAGATCAACACGGTGTTCCAGAAATATGCGCTGTTCCCGCATCTGGACGTGTTTGAGAATATCGCCTTTGGCTTGCGGATCGCCAAAGTGCCTGCCGAGGAAATTGAGGAACGCGTGACGGAAATGCTGGGCGTGGTGAGTCTGAAGGGCTTTGAGCACCGGAAGATCACCCAACTGTCCGGCGGCCAGCAGCAGCGGGTGGCCATCGCCCGGGCGCTGGTGAACCGGCCCAAGGTCCTGCTGCTGGACGAGCCCCTGGGCGCGCTGGACCTGCGTCTGCGGAAGGATATGCAGAACGAGCTGAAGCGTATCCAGCAGCAGATGGGCATTACCTTCATCTATGTGACCCACGACCAGGAGGAGGCCCTGACCATGTCCGACACCGTGGTGGTGATGGACAAGGGCCGCATCCAGCAGATCGGCACCCCTGAGGACATCTATAACGAGCCGAAAAACGCCTTTGTGGCGGACTTTATCGGCGAGAGCAACATCTTAAACGGCACCATGGTCCGCGACAACGTGGTGAAAATGTACGGCAAGGAGTTCCCCTGTGTGGACGGCGGGTTCGCCCCCAACGAGCCGGTGGACGTGGTCATCCGCCCCGAGGACATCGACATTGTCCCCGTGGAGCAGGGGCAGCTGGTGGGCACCGTCACCAACGTCACCTTCAAGGGGATGCAGTACGACATCATTGTGGACTTCCGGGGCTTCAAGTGGCTGATCCAGACCACGGACCACTCCCCGGTGGGGGCCCGCATTGGCGTGAAGATCGACCCCGACGGCTTCCACATCATGAAAAAGAGCGAATATTCCGGTCAGTTCGGCGACTACAGCTCCTATTCCGAGGAGTATGAGGAGCTGGCGGACGCCTCCTGGGAGACGGATGAGGAGGAGAGCGGGGATGAAGAATAAGCTCTCCCGGTTCGCCGTGCCCTATGAGGTGTGGATGGCCATTTTCGTGGTGGCCCCCATCCTCATCATGGTGATCTACGCCTTTTCCTCCTCAGAGGGCGGCTTCACCCTGGACAATTTTGTGCAGATGGGCGGCTATACCCAGGTGTTTCTGCGGTCCTTCAAGCTGGCCATCATCGCCACGCTGATCTGTCTGGTCATCGGGTACCCCGTGTCCTATCTCATGAGCCGGGAGGGTCCGGCCTTCCAGCGGACGACTATGGTGCTGATCATGCTGCCCATGTGGATGAACTTCCTGCTGCGGACCTATTCCTGGATGACCATCCTGGAAAATCACGGGCTGCTGAACCAGCTGTTTGAAAAAATCGGCCTCATCAGCCTGTATAACCACATTTTCGGCACGGAGCTGGAGTATTTCTCCATGATGAATACCCAGGGGGCCGTGGTGCTGGGCATGGTATATAACTATCTGCCCTTTATGATCCTGCCCATCTATTCCGTGATCATCAAGCTGGACGGCTCCCTGCTGGAGGCTGCCCGGGACCTGGGGGCCAATTCCATGACGGTATTCCGCCGGGTGATCCTGCCTCTGAGCCTGCCGGGGGTCATCTCCGGCATCACCATGGTGTTTGTGCCGTCGGTGTCCACCTTCGCCATCAGCCGGATGCTGGGCGGCGGCACGGAGCTTCTGCTGGGCGACCTCATCGAGCGGCAGTTCCTGGGCGGGGCCTATAACCCCCAGCTGGGCGCGGCCATCTCCCTGGTGATGATGATCATCGTGCTGGTGTGTATGCTGGTGATGAATCGCTTCGGTGAGGGCGAGGAACAGGCGGTGATGCTATGACCGGTCGCAAGCAGAACAGCGTCGGCGATCGGGTGCTGATGGCGCTGGTGTTCCTGTTTTTGTACGCACCCATCATCATTCTCATCGTGTTCTCCTTCAACGCGGGCACCAGCTCCAGCGTGTGGAAGGGCTTTTCCCTGAAATGGTACGAGTCCCTGCTGTCTAACCGCCTGATCATGAACAGCGTATACACCACCCTGATGGTATCGCTGCTGTCCACCATTGCGGCGGCCATTGCAGGAACGTTTGCCGCCATTGGACTGTACGCCATGAGCCGGCGGCGCCGGACCATCGTCAATTCCGTCAACAACATCCCCATGATGAACGCGGATATCGTCACCGGCGTCAGCCTGTGCCTGCTGTTCGTGGTGTTCTTCAACGGCTGGGGCGCCTTTGCCGGGTGGGTGAACTCCTGGCAGTCGGCGGTGGTGCTGCCGGAGCGGCTGACCATGGGCTTCGGCACCCTGCTCATCGCCCACATCTGCTTCAACATCCCCTATGTCATCCTGTCTGTTGGTCCCAAGCTGCGCCAGATGGACCGCAACCTCATCGATGCGGCCCAGGACCTGGGCTGCACCTGGATGCAGGCCTTCTGGCGGGTGGTGATCCCGGAGATCAAGCCCGGCATCGTGTCCGGCGCGCTGACGGCCTTCACCATGTCCGTGGATGACTTCATCATCAGCTACTTTACCGCCGGAACCAGCGCCTCCACCCTGGCCATGACCATCTACGGCATGACCAAAAAGCGCGTCAGTCCGGAGATCAACGCCATTTCCACCCTGCTGTTTGTGACGGTGCTGGTGCTGCTGGCCATCATCAACCTGCGTGACAGCCACGCCGCCCGGCGGGAGCATCACGCGGCGGTGTCCGCCGCCTCCGGCGGACCGGTGAAGCCCCACCGGCGGCCCAACAAGCTGCTGCGCCGGGTGGCGGCCGGAGCCATGGCCTGCGCCTTAGTGGCGGTGCTGGTGGTCACCGGACACTCCGTTCAGTCAGAGCGGGTGGTGAACGTATGCTCCTGGGGCGAGTATATCGACGAGGAGCTGATCACCCGGTTCGAGGAGCAGACCGGCATCCGGGTGAACTATCAGACGGCGGAGAGCAACGAGGCCCTGTATTCCCTGATCAAGATGGGCGGCGCGGATTTTGATGTTATCGTCCCCTCGGACTATATGATCGCGCGGCTCATTGAGGAGGACATGCTGGCAGAGCTGGACTACAGCCACATTCCCAATTTCCAACTCATTGACGACACCTACAAGAACCTCAGCTACGACCCGGAGAACAAGTACACCGTGCCGTACGCCTGGGGCACCCTGGGCATTATCTACAACACCACCATGGTGTCCGAGCCTATTACCAGCTGGGACGCCATGTTCGATCCCCAGTACGCCGGTCAGGTGCTGATGATCAACAACTCCCGGGACGCTCTGGCCGCGGCTCTGCTGGACCTGGGCTACAGCATCAATACCACGGACCCCGGCCAGCTGGAGGAGGCCTTCAACCTGCTGAAAACCGCCAAGGACAGCGGCGTGTATCAGGCCTTCGTCATGGACGAGGTGTTCCAGAAGATGGAGGGCGGCAACGCCGCCATCGCCATGTACTACGCCGGCGACTACCTGACCATGCTGGAAAACAACGAGGACCTGGCCTTCGTCATCCCGGAGGAGGGCAGCAACTGGTTCGTGGACGCCATGTGCGTCCTGAAGGACACCCAGCACATGGCCGAGGCGGAGGAGTGGATCAACTTCATCGCCTCCACGGACTCCAACCTGGCCAACATGGACTATATCTGGTACGCGTCCCCCAACCGGGAAGCCCTGGAGCAGTACCCGGCCTACTATGCGGAGGTCAACGAGGAGGAGCTGGACCCGGAGATCTACGAAATTATGGCCCCCCCGGCGGAGACGCTGGACCGCTGCGAGATCTATGAAAACCTGCCCAAGGACACCCTGCGGCTGTATGACCGGCTGTGGACCCGGCTGGGCGTATAAAGGAGGAACGGATATGATCGAAATCGGCAAATCCTATACCATTGAGCAGGTGGTCACCCCGGAGATGACCGCCCGGGCCATCGGCTCCGGCGGCCTGGAGGTGTTCGGCACCCCGTTTATGATGGCCATGATGGAGCACGCCGCCATGGACTGCGTGCAGCCGGACCTGCCGGAGGGCAAGGGCACCGTGGGCGTGGATATTCAGTCCAGCCACCTGGCCCCCACCCCTGTGGGCATGACCGTCCGGGCCACGGCCACCGTCACCGGCGTGTCCGAAAACGGCAAGCTCATCACCTTCCGGGTGGAGGCCAGCGACGGCTGGGGCCCCATCGGCGAGGGGACCCACACCCGGGCCATCATCGCCAACGACCGCTTCCTGCAGAAGTGCAACAGCAAGCTGACGGAGCGGAAATAACCCCCGGCAGCTTCCAAAGAGGGGGGAGAGCGGCGCTCTCCTCCCTCTTTTTGCAATGCCCGCAAAAAAAGTTGTCCCGCCCCTTCAAAAGCTCTTGCAATCAGAGGACGGGAACCGTATAATATAAGTTCAGTGTGAAAACACGGGATTACGACCGAATAAGGAGTGTGAGACAATGACCGAGGAAGGGAAGGCCCCTCTGACGGAGGAGAGTGCCGAAAGCAAAAACTTTATTCTGAACTTTATCGACGAGGACATCGCAGAGGGTGGCCGGTTCCAGGGACTGACCGTTCACACCCGTTTCCCGCCGGAGCCCAACGGCTATCTGCACATCGGTCACTGCAAGGCCCTGTGCATCGACTTCGGCACCGCCGAGCGTTACGGCGGCCTGTGCAACCTGCGCATGGACGACACCAACCCCGCCAAGGAGGACACCGAGTATGTGGATGCCATCCAGCAGGATATCCACTGGCTGGGCTTCGACTGGGGCGACCGGTTCTTCTACGGGTCCGACTATTTTGAGAAGGACTATGAATACGCCGTGGAGCTCATCAAAAAGGGCCTGGCGTATGTGTGCGAGTTGACGCCGGAGGAGTTCAAGGCCAACCGCGGCGACATCGGCATCCCCGCCACCTCCCCCTACCGGGACCGCCCCATTGAGGAGAATCTGCGTCTGTTTGAAAAGATGAAGAACGGCCAGGTGGAGGAGGGCAAGATGACCCTGCGGGCCAAGATCGACCTGGCCAGCGGCAATCTGAACCTCCGGGACCCCATCATTTACCGCATCCGCTTCATCAACCACCACCGCCAGGGCACCAAGTGGTGCATCTATCCCATGTACGACTTTGCCCACCCCATCCAGGACGCTCTGGAGGGCATCACCCACAGCCTGTGCTCCCTGGAGTTTGAGTCCCACCGGCCCCTGTACGACTGGGTGGTCAGCAACGTGTCCATCCCCTATCACAAGCCCCGGCAGATCGAATTTGCCCGGCTGGGCATTGACCACACCGTCATGAGCAAGCGCAAGCTCCGCAAGCTGGTGGAGGAGCACTATGTCTCCGGCTGGGACGATCCCCGGATGCCCACCCTGTGCGGCCTGCGCCGCCGGGGCTACACCGCCGCCTCCATCCGCAATTTCTGCGAGCGCATCGGCGTGGCCAAGTCTCCCAACACCGTGGAATACGGCTTCCTGGAGCACTGCCTGCGGGAGGATCTGAATGTGTCCGCCCAGCGGACCATGGCGGTGCTGCATCCGGTGAAGCTCACCGTCACCAACTATCCCCAGGGCCAGAGCGAGACCTTCACCGTGGAGAACAACCCCACCGATCCCAGCCAGGGCACCCATGAGATCACCTTCAGCCGCCACCTGTGGATCGAGCATGAGGACTTTCTGGAGACGCCCATTCCCAAGTATAAGCGCCTGTATCCCGACGGCCCCGAGTGCCGCCTGAAGGGCGCGTACCTGGTGAAGTGCACCGGCTGCGTCAAGGATGAAAACGGCCAGATCGTGGAGATCCTGTGCACATATGACCCCGACAGCCGGGGCGGCGATCCCGCCGACGGCCGCAAGGTCAAGGGCGCCACGCTGCACTGGGTGGACGCCGAAAACTGCGTGGACGCAGAGGTGCGGCTGTACGACAACCTGTTCTCCGATCCCCAGCCCGACGGCCCGGACAAGGACTTCCTGAACTGCCTGAATCCCGACTCCCTGATGGTGCTGGAGGGCTGCAAGGTGGAGCGGGCCATGGTGGACGTGGCCCGAGACTTCGACCGGGTGGAAAACCGCACCGGCATCAACGCCCCCACCTTCCAGTTCATGCGCACGGGCTATTTCTGCATGGATAACCGGGACTGCACGGCGGACCACCTGGTGTTCAACCGCAGCGTGTCCCTGAAGGACAGCTTCAAAAAGTAACCTGTAAAGTAAAAGTTGCGCTGCCCAAAAGGCGGCGCAACTTTGTTTTGCTGGACAAGAGGCGGGGCAGCCTGTATAATAAGGAGAAAAAAAGGGGGTCCACGCCATGCCTCTGTACGACGCCGTTCGCGCACCCCGGCCCCGGAAACGGGACCGGAAGCTGCACATACTCATCGCCATTGGGCTGATCCTGGTGCTGGCGGCGTTTATCCCCATTCTATGGGCCGCCCATTTACAGCGGCAGTACCGCCATTTTATAAGCGGGCTGGGAGAAAGCGTCCAATACGCCAAGGAGCAGGGCGGCCTGTACGTCCGGCAGGATGGGCGGCAATTCCGGGCCCGGGAGCCCGCCTCCCGGCTGTATCTGGAGGTGAGTGCCGCCGGCATGGGCAAGCGCCAGAACAGCGCCCCCAAGTCCGTGCCGGATGCGGAGCTGGAGTTCGGCAACGGGTGCATCCTGCGCTTCTGGGGCCTGGACGTGTGGGACGGATACAACCGCCAATGGGTCCCCGGCGTGTTCGTCTGGTACCGGGGAGCCAACGGAAAAATCTATATGTATGACACCGACCGGATGCAATGGCAAACGCTGGTGCGGTGCCTGCCCGAAGAATAGGAGGAACGATATGGGTCTTTATGATGCGGTGCGTCGGGAGGAGAAACCCCGGCGGCGGTGGCACCCCATGTGGGTGGTGGCGCTGGCCTTTGCGGCGGCGCTGGTGACGGCGCTGGGCCTGACCATCAGCAAGCCCCAGCGGGATCATGACCGGTTCATCCGCTGCATGAGCGACATCTCCAGCAGCACCACCTACGCCTTCAGTGGAAAATTCACCTCCCTCCGGGCCCGGGTGGACGGCCAGGACCTGCGCATCACCCAGGAAAACGGCTATGCCCTGTACGGGAAGCTCTTCAACATGAACGCCACCTTCAGCCGGGACGTCCCCAAGGAGGACAGCCTCCGCCTGGACTACGGCGACGGGGCGGTGCTGGAGCTGTGGCCCTATCACCTGCCGGACGGCTCCGACCGCAGCGAGGGCATATTCGTCCGGTTCGTAAATCCGGAGGGAAAAACCTACACCTACTACACCGACCGGGACGCCTTCGCCCGGGTCACCCAATGCCTGTCGCCGGAAAATAACCCGGCATGGGCGGAATAACCGATTTTCGCAGGACGGCTTCCCGTCCTGCGATTTTTCTTGAAAAAAACCGGGATTTATGATATCATAAGCTGATTATATATGCACACAAGCGGGACGGGAGCCGCAGGCTGCGGAAGCGTCCCCTCCCGCAGGTCCCATGGAGGAGGAACACCGTTGAAATCCAGAGTTTTTGAGATCATTGCCGCCGAGCAGGCCCGGCAGAACAGCACCGTGGAGCTGATCGCCAGCGAAAACTTCGTGAGCGAAAATGTCATGAAGGCCGTGGGCTCCTGCCTGACCAACAAATATTCCGAGGGCTATCCCGCCCAGCGTCCCTCCGGCAACCGGGGCCGGTTCTACGGCGGCTGCCAGTATGTGGATGAGCTGGAGGAATACTGCTGCCACCAGTGGCAGGCCGTCTTTCAGACGGACTATCACGTCAATGTCCAGCCCCACAGCGGCTCCTCCGCCAACCTGGCCGCCTACATGAGCGTGCTGAAGCCCGGCGACACCATTCTGGCCATGAGCCTCAACAACGGCGGCCATCTGACCCACGGCTCCCCGGTAAATTTCAGCGGCAAGCTGTTTCACATGGAGTTCTACGGGGTGGACGAAAACGGTTTCATCGACTATGAGGACGTCCGCCGGAAAGCCCGGGAGTGCCGCCCGCAATTGATTCTGGCCGGGGCCTCGGCCTACAGCCGCATCATCGACTTCCCGGCCTTTGCCGACGCCGCCCGGGAGGTGGGGGCGTATTTCATGGTGGACATGGCCCACATCGCAGGGCTTGTGGCCGCCGGGGACCATCCCTCCCCCTTCGGCCTGGCAGACATCATCACAACCACTACCCACAAGACCCTGCGGGGCACCCGGAGCGGACTGATCTTCTGTAGGCCCGAGCTTGCCAAGCGGGTGGACAGCGCCGTGTTTCCCGGCGGACAGGGCGGCGCGCTGCAGCACGTCATCGCCGGAAAGGCCGTCACAGCGGAGGAAGCCTCCACGGAGGAGTTCCGGGAATACATCCACGCCGTTGTCCGCAACTGCCGCGCCATGTGCGATGAATTTATCTCCATGGGCTACAAGGTGGTCACCGGCGGCACGGACAATCACCTGTTCCTGCTGGACCTGACGGACACCGGGCTCACCGGGAAAGCCGTTCAGGACGAGCTGGACCGCCACGGCATCACCCTGAACAAGAACTGCGTCCCCAACGAGTCCCGCTCCCCCCAGCAGACCTCCGGCGTCCGCATCGGGACGGCAGCCATGACCACCAAGGGCTACACGGAGCAGGACTTCATCGCCGTGGCCCGCCAAATTGACCGCATCATCCGGGATATGCAGGATATGCGGAAGGAGTGACAGAAACGTGTATTTAAAAGCACTGGAAATTCAGGGCTTCAAATCCTTTCCCGACAAAACGGTGCTGAATTTCGGCGCGGACATCACCGCCATCGTGGGTCCCAACGGCTCCGGCAAGTCCAACATCTCCGACGCCATCCTGTGGGTCATGGGCGAGCAGAACAGCCGCCAGCTCCGGGGCGCCAAAATGGAGGACGTGATCTTCGGCGGCACGGAAAAGCGCAATCAGATGGGCTTTGCCCAGGTGACGCTAATCATCGACAACACCGGCCACATCTTCCCCCGGGACGAGAGTGAGGTGGCCGTCACCCGCCGCTATTACCGCAGCGGGGAGTCGGAATACTATATCAACCGCCAGTCCGTGCGGCTCAAGGACGTCAACGAGCTGTTCATGGACACCGGCATGGGCCGGGAGGGCTACTCCATCATCGGCCAGGGCAAGATCGACGAGATCCTGTCCGTGAAAAGCGGCGAGCGCCGGGAGGTGTTCGAGGAGGCGGCGGGCATCAGCAAGTTCCGCCACCGCAAGGAGGAGTCTGAGCGGAAGCTCCAGCGCACGGAGGAGAATCTGGTGCGCATCAACGACAAGATCGCCGAGCTGGAGCTGCAGGTGGAACCTCTGCGGCAGCAGGCGGAAACGGCGAAAAAATACCTGGTGCTGCGGGACGAGCTGCGGGTGCTGGAGATCTCCGTGTGGCTGGAAAACCTCCAGGCCCTGCGGGCCGGTGCCCTGAAGCTGGAGACCGATCTGCGGACCGCCCAGGAGGACCGCCAGCGTGCCCAGGAAGACCTGGACGCCGTGTATGCCGCCGGGGAGGAGAGCCTAGAAAAGATCCGGGACAACGATGTCCGGGCCGAGGCCCTGCGGGGCCAGGTGTCCCAGCTGGACGCCGCCGCCCAGGAGGAGACCTCCGCCATGGCCGTGCTGGAAAACAGCCTGAGCCACGATAAACAGACCCTGGAGCGGCTGGACCGGGAGCTGGCAGACACCCAGCAGCGGGCCGGTAATCTCCGGACCCAGGCCGACGCCCTGACAGACCGCATAGACCAGATCGACGCAGAGGCCCAGGACCTGACCCGGCAGCTGGAGGAGCTGATGGACGCCCTGCGGCAGCTGGCCGAAAGCGCCGGAAGCGCCCAGCAGGAAGCCGAAGCCCTGCGAGCCAAGGAGACCCTGGCCGTGGCTGACGCCGCCCGGGGCCGGACGGAGCTGGCCGCTCTGGACGCCACCCGGACCCAGGCCCAGGCCCGTCAGGCCGCCATCGCCGCCGACAGCGCCGCCGCCCGGGAAAAGCTGGACCAATGCCGCCGGGAGGCCGAAGAAAACAACGCCTCCCTGACTGCCGCCCGGGAGGAGGAGCAGGCCGCCGCCAACGTCATCCAGGGCCACAGCCTGAAGATGGAGGGCCGGCGCCGCCGGGCCCAGGAGGCCGCCCAGCAGGCCGAACAGCTGCGCCGGCAGCTGGCCGCCATGGAGGACCGCATCCGTCTGCTGACGGAGATGGAGAAGGACTACGAGGGCTTCTCCCGGGCGGTGAAGGGCGTGATGCAGGCGGCGGACCGGGGCACCCTGTCCGGGATCCACGGCCCCGTGGCAAGCCTTATGACCACCGACCCCCAATACACCGTGGCCCTGGAGATCGCCCTGGGCGCGGCTTTGCAGAACATCGTGGTGGACCGGGACACCGACGCCAAGGAGGCCATCGCCTTCCTGAAGCGCCGGGACGCGGGCCGCGCCACGTTCCTGCCCATGAGCGCCATCCGAGGCGATATGCTCCGGGAGCCGCGCCTGGCCCAGGAATACGGCTTCGTGGGCATCGCCTCCCAGCTGGTGACGTATGACGCCCGGTATGACGGCATTTTCCAGAATCTGCTGGGCCGCACCGTGGTGGTGGAGGACCTGGACTGCGGCGTGAATATGGCCCGTCGGTATCAGAACCGCTTCCGCATCGTCACCCTGGACGGTCAGGTCATCAACCGGGGCGGCTCCATGACCGGCGGCAGCGTCAGCCGCAGCGCCGGGGTCCTGTCCCGGGCCAGCGAGCTGTCCGGGCTGCGGGAGCAGCTGACGGGACTGAAAGCCTCCCTGGACCAGGCCGCCCACCGGGCGGAGGAAACCGGCCGGGACCTACAAAAGGCCCAGTATGAGCTGGATGTGGCCCGGGAGCAGCAGCAGAACGCCGCCCAGCAGGTGCTGGCTCTGGAGACCCGCGGCCAGCACTATGACAGCCTGCGGGAGACCCTGGAAGCCACCCTGGAGGCCCTGGACGCCGAAAACCTCCGGCTGACCCGGCAGACGGCGGACGGTGACGCCCGCAGCCGGGAGCTTCAGACGAAGATCGACGGTCAGGAGGACCTGGCCCGGCAGCTGCATGAATCCCAGGTCCGGGCACAGGAGCAGATGGCGGAGCATCAGACCCGCTGCGACTCCCTGCACCGGCAGGCGGAGGACCTGCGTGGCCAGCTGCAGACCCTCCAGCAGGAGAAGCTGGACCTGGAGCAGCAGCGCACAGCCCTGAACCGCCAGACCCAGACCTGCAACGACGCGGTAATCGCCGCCCAGCAGGAGCTGTCCCGGCTGGAGCAGAAGCGCAGCGCCGCCGCCATGGAGGAGAAAACCATTCTCGATAAGCTCTGGGAGCGGTATGAGCTGAGCCATTCTGAGGCCCAGGCCCAGCGGGTGGAGCTGGAGAGTGTCCCCAAGGCCACCCGCCGCATCGGCGAGCTGAACCGGTCCATCAAGGCCCTGGGCACCCCCAACATCGGGGCTATCGAGGAGTATGAGCGGGTCAACGGGCGGTATACCTATCTGTCCGACCAGCGGGCGGACGTGGAGCAGGCCAAGGGCGAGCTCACCGGCGTCATCGACCAGCTGACCCAGCAGATGACGGAGATTTTCGCCCAGCAGTTCAGGCTCCTCAACGACAGCTTCCAGGAGACCTTTCTGGAGCTGTTCGGCGGGGGCAAGGCCCGGCTGGAGCTGGAGGATGAAAAGGACATCCTCAACTGCGGCATTGAGATCAAGGTGCAGCCCCCGGGCAAGCAGCTGAAAACCATCACCCTGCTGTCCGGCGGCGAAAAGGCCTTTGTGGCCATCGCCCTGTACTTCGCTATTCTCAAGGTCCACCCCACCCCCTTCTGCGTGATGGACGAGATCGAGGCCGCCCTGGACGAGGCCAACGTGGTGCGCTATGCCCGCTATATGCGGCGCATCGCCGGGAAGACCCAGTTCATCGTCATCACCCACCGGCGGGGCACCATGGAGGAGGCCGACGTGCTCTACGGCGTCACCATGCAGGAGCGGGGCGTCAGCCGGATCCTCACCATCAACCTCAACGATATGGCCAAAGAGCTGAATATAAAGTAAGGAGACACGATTATGGGACTGTTCAAAAAATTCCGGGACGCGTGGTTTGCGCCCATGTCCTTTGACTCCCTGGACGACGATTTTTATGACCGGCTGGAGGAATCCCTGATCCTGGCGGACGTGGGCATGGACGTGGCCCTGGACGCCACCGAGAA
>ENA-OOWZ01001112-OOWZ01001112.1-human-gut-metagenome-genome-assembly--contig:-NODE-1112-length-13539-cov-6.627855_pt1 | contig 13539 bp, 12 predicted proteins | sample MGYA00241580_ERZ501329 | MGnify/ENA primary metagenome ERZ501329 (study PRJEB25962, sample SAMEA2042923) | human gut metagenome | biome: human gut; feature: human-associated habitat; material: faeces... | reverse complement strand
CCACGGGCTTATCGGCGCCGGCGTCTACGCCAGCCACGGCTATGAGCGCAGCCATATCGACGGCGTGTGGAACACCCTGAAGGTGCTCAAGGGATATCTTGAAATTTAAAAACTGCCCCTTATGTTAGACAGCCCCTGCGGGATTTTCCCGCAGGGGCTGTTGTTCGATTTGGGATGCTTTACCGGCCGGCAGACTCCTCAGCGATCTTTCTGGCGACTTCCTCGTCAGTCAGATAGGCGCTGGGGGCGGGAGCCACACCGCGGCCCCACTCGATCCAGTTGACCACAAAGAAGGAGATGGTGCTCACCAGGCATCCGGCCACCACCGGCATCAGGAACATCCAGGTGCCGCCGCCGCCCACGATCTGCCACACCACAAAGGCGATGGTGCCGCAGATGATGGAGATGATACCGGAGTTCTTGGTGGCCTTGGGCACTGCCAGGCCCAGGCCATATGCGGCGAAGGGACCGGCGCAGCGAATGCCGAAGGCGAAGGTGTTCATGGCCACGATAGACACGCCGAACAGAGAGATCAGCATGGCCACAACAGCGGACAGCACGTTGCAGGCCCGGGTATAGAAGATGGTCTGCTTGTCCGTCAGCTGCTTCTTGCCGCCCAGACCGGTGTACAGGTCGTTGATGATCATGGTGGACATGCACAGCAGGTTGGAGTCGGCGGAGGACATGGTGGCGCAGATGATGGCGGCGGAGATCAGGCCCGTCACCACACCGGGGGCATAATGACCGGTGACGATCATCATGGCGTTGCTGCCGTTCTCGGCCAGGCCGGGCAGCTGATCCTGCAGAGCAAAGGCAGCCAGACCCAGCAGGGTGGGGAAGATGGACATGGCGGCCATGAGGATAGCGGAGACAAACGCAGCGTTCTTGGCGGTCTTTTCGTCCTTGGCGGTCTCAAAGCGGGAGACCATCTCGGGACCGGCCAGGAAGGTGCAGAAGTAGTTGAAAATGTAGCCGATGATGGAAGCCCAGCCGATTTGGGTCAGGTTCAGCTTCTCACCGGGCAGAGCCGCAGAGATGGCGCTCCAGCCGCCGGCATGGTTCAGCACGATGGGAGTGGCGATGGCCAGGCCCACCAGGATGATGCCGAACTGCACCAGGTCGGAGATCTGGTCGGCGATCATGCCGCCCATGGTGGTGTACAGAATGATGACGATACCCGCGAAGATCAGGCACACATTCAGGGGAATGGAGGGGATCAGGGCGTTGATGACGCCGCCGGAGGCGGCGATCTGGGAGGAGGTCAGGCAGAACAGCGACAGTACGGACAGGATACCCGTGAAGTTGCTGGAGAACTTGCCGAACCGGCGGCCCACCACCTCGGGGATGGTCACGGCCATGGTCTTGCGGATCTTGGGAGCGAAGTAGGCCAGGGGGATCATGGCGATGGAAGCCGCCAGGACGTACCACACGGCGCTGAGGCCCCAGTCGCCGAAGGCCTTCTGGGCCAGGCCCGTGGTGCAGCCGCCGCCGATGTTGTTGGCGGACAGGGAGAACGCCACCATGAACAGGCCCATGCGGCGTCCGGCCACCATGTAGTCCTTGGCGTTCTTGATCTGGACCTTGCTGACCACGGCGCCCACGGTCAGCATGCCCACCAGATATGCGACAACGATAATCAGGGGCAGAATTTGAATTTCCATATGCTTTTCTCCTTCTTTTCTTTCCCGGATTCCTGCCGGGTACTTCACTACTTTACTCGCAAATATTGCACCATGCAACAAAAATCTCATCAACTTGTTAGCTTTCTGTGAATTCAACAAAACATGCCGTTTATAATCGTCTATAATGCATAAAAACGCAGAATTGCGCTAAATTATGTCATTATCGACAAACATCCCTGTCATTTGCTGGAATTATACCGGCATGATGCACTCCTCCGCCGGGCGAAAAAATTCCCCGGTTCAACGCGAACCGGGGGACAGGCCTTACTTCTCCTTATAGTACAGACGGCAGTGGCAGTACCCCTCAAAGTCGGGGTCCGCGATCTGATCTTTGAATTCCTTGCACATGCAGCGGTTTTCCTCCGTCCGGGCCAGGCGGCACGGGCAGTACCCGCCGGTGCGCTTTAACCCCTCCCGGATGGCGTCCACCACCTGCCGGTCCTCGTTGAGCCGAACCTTCATGGCGCGCCTCCTTTCTGATTTGTACACTCACTATAACATGTACAGGCCCCGTCCGCAATATACAAATGCAACACTTTGTCCCGGAATAATTTTCATATGCCGAAATTTATTGTATTTATACGAAATAATTTTCGTCACGATCTTGGCAATGGAGTGGGAAATGTTCCCGGTTTTCCGCCGTTTCCGAAGATTTCAAAATTTCAGGCCGCCCTATGGTTCCGTGAATTTTTCTGCAATATTTTCTCATCAATTATGAAAATTTCTTATCGGATAGACAACTTTTCTGAAACAATTGACTTTTGAAATCAATTGTGGCATTCTGTAGCTGTAACCAATATCAGTCCGTCTGCGGCGCACAGCCAAACGCCGTAAGCGGACGGAAGGAGTGGAACTGTTTTGAGCAGACTTGACATCAAAACCCCCAGCAGGGCTCAGACCGTGGTAGAGGGTCTTTACCGCGATGTGGAGCGCCGGATCGCCGCCAGCCCTCCGGGCCTGTGCCCGGTGGAAATGTCTCTGTCGTTTCTGCAGCTGTGCCACGCCCAGACCTGCGGCAAGTGCGTTCCCTGCCGCATCGGCCTGGGCCAACTGACCAAGCTCATTTCCCAGGTGCTGGACGGCACCGCCAATATGGACACCGTCCGCATCATCGAGAAAACCGCCCGCAGCATCGTGGACACCGCCGACTGCGCCATCGGCCGGGACGCCGCCCGCCTGGTGGTGGATGGCCTGGAGGGCTTCCGGGACGACTATGAGGAGCACGTGCAGCACCACCGGTGCCTGGCAAGCCTCCAGAATCCCGTGCCCTGCGTTGCCCTGTGTCCGGCGGGGGTGGATATCCCGGGCTACATGGCCCTGGTGGGGGCCGGGCGCTACGCCGACGCCGTGCGCCTGATCCGCAAGGACAACCCCATGCCCACCGCCTGCGCCTACATCTGTGAGCATCCCTGCGAGGCCCGCTGCCGCCGGAATATGATCGACGATCCCATCAACATCCGGGGTCTGAAGCGGTACGCCGTGGACCACGCAGGCGTGGTGCCCAATCCCCCCTGCGCCCCGGCCACCGGCAAGACCGTGGCCATCGTGGGCGGCGGCCCCCGCGGCCTCAGCTGCGCCTATTACCTGGCCCTGATGGGCCATAAGGTCACCATTTTCGAGGAGTGCAGCAAGCTGGGCGGTATGCTGCGCTACGGCATCCCCAGCTACCGCTTCCCCCGGGAGAAGCTGGACGCCGAGATCGACTCCATCCTGTCCCTGGGCATCGAGGTCCGCACCAACGTCCGCATTGGCCGTGATATCTGGCTGGAGGAGCTGGAAAAGCAGTTCGACTGCATCTACATCGCCATCGGCGCCCACCAGGACAAGAAAACCGGCATTCCCGGCGAGGACAGCAGGAACGTCTTGTCCGCCGTGGAGATGCTCAAGGCCATCGGCGACGACGTGATGCCCGACTTCACCGGCAAGCAGGTGGTGGTCATCGGCGGCGGCAACGTGGCCATGGACGTCACCCGCAGCTCCATCCGCCTGGGGGCCGGCAAGGTCACCTGTGTGTACCGCCGCCGCCTGGAGGATATGACGGCCCTGCCCGACGAGGTGGCAGGAGCCACCGCCGAGGGGGCGGAGATGATGACCCTGGCAGCTCCCGTCCGCATCGAGGCCGACGAGGACGGCGTGGCCCGGGCTCTGTGGGTCCAGCCCCAGATCATCGGCGACGTGGACAGCTCCGGGCGTCCCAAGCCCAACAAGGCCGCCCTGGACCAGGTGCGCATCCCGGCGGATATCATCGTGGTGGCCATCGGCCAGGGCATCGAGATCCAGGGCTTTGACCAGGCCGGCGTGCCCATCACCCGCGGCGGACGGCTGGTGGCCGCCCTGTCCGGTCAGGTCAACGATATGGACAACATTTTTGCCGGCGGCGACTGCGTCACCGGCCCCGCCACCGCCATCCGGGCCATTGCCGCCGGAAAGGTGGCTGCCGCCAACATCGACGAGCACCTGGGCTTCCACCATGAGATCCGGGTGGACGTGGACATCCCGGCTCCCCGGCTGAACAACCGCCCGCCCCACGGGCGCATCAACACCACCGAGCGCCAGGCCTGTGAGCGCAAGTGCGACTTTGAGGACATCGAGTGCGGTCTCACCGAGGAGGGCGCCGTCACCGAGGCCTCCCGCTGCCTGCGGTGCGATCACTTTGGCTACGGCATTTTCAGAGGAGGTCGAGATATCAAATGGTAACGCTGACCATCGACAACAGAACCGTCACCGTGCCGGAGGGCACCACCATTTTGGAGGCCGCCCGCTCCGTGCGCCTGGATATTCCCACCCTGTGCTACCTGAAGGACATCAACGAGATCGGCGCCTGCCGCATCTGCATGGTGGAGGTGGAGGGGGAACAGCGCCTGGTGGCCGCCTGCGACACCCAGGTGGCCGAGGGCATCGTGGTCCACACCAACTCCCCCCGGGTCCGTGAGGCCCGCCGGGTGAACCTGCGGCTGCTGCTGGCCCAGCACGACATCCGCTGTCCCAAGTGCACCCGCAGCGGCAACTGCAAGCTCCAGCAGCTCACCAACGACTATAACCTGCTGGGCAACCACTATATCAAGGACCTGCGGCCCATCGAGCCGGATTTCAGCACCCCCGTGGTGCGGTTTGAAAACCGCTGCATCCGCTGTATGCGCTGCATCCAGGTCTGCGACAAGATCCAGGGTATGCACATCTGGGACCTGATGGGCACCGGTACCCGCACCACCATCGGTGTGTCCGGGGCCAGGACGTTGGCAGACTCCGACTGCACCTTCTGCGGCCAGTGCATGACCCACTGTCCCGTGGGCGGTTTGCAGGAGCACGACGACACCGGCCGGGTGTTCGACGCCCTGGCCAACCCCAAGAAGATCACCGTGGTCCAGATGGCCCCGGCGGTCCGGGCCGCCTGGGCGGAATACTACCACCTGAAGCCCGAGTACGCCACTGCCCAGCGCATGGTCACCGCCCTGAAGCAGATGGGCTTTGACTATGTATTCGACACCAATTTCACCGCCGACCTGACCATCATGGAGGAGGGCAGCGAGTTTGTGGAGCGCTTCACCCACCGGGATCAGTACACCTGGCCCATGTTCACCTCCTGCTGTCCCGGCTGGGTGCGGTTCGTCAAGACCCAGTTCCCCAAGTATGTCAGCCATCTGTCCACCGCCAAAAGTCCCCAACAGATGTTCGGTGCCGTGGCCAAGAGCTACTTCGCCAAGAAGCTGGGGGTGGACCCCCACGACATCTTCGTGGTGTCCATCATGCCCTGCACCGCCAAAAAGAGCGAGGCGGCCCTGCCCACCATGCGGGACGCCTGCGGCGACCCGGACGTGGACGTGGTGCTGACCACCCGTGAGATCGTCCGGATGTTCCGGGGTGAGCAGATCAACCCCGCCGTCCTGGATGAGACGCCCTTTGACAGCCCTCTGGGCAGCGGCACCGGCGCGGCGGTGATCTTCGGCGCCACCGGCGGCGTCATGGACGCGGCCCTGCGCAGCGCCTACTACCTTGTCACCGGCCGAAATCCCGACCCCGACGCCTTCCGGGATGTCCGGGGCATGGACGGCTGGAAGGAAGCCAAGTTCGATATCCCCGGAGCCGGACCGGTGTCCGTGGCGGTGGCCAGCGGCCTGCTGAACACCCGCAAGCTCATGACCGCCCTGGAGCGGGGCGAGGTACGCTATGACTTCGTGGAGATCATGGCCTGTCCCGGCGGCTGCGCCGGCGGCGGCGGTCAGCCCATCCACGACGGCGTGGAGCTGGCGGAAAAGCGCGGCAGCGTCCTGTGGAACATCGATAAGGCCGCCCCCTCCCGGTTCTCCCACGAGAACCCCGAGGTCCACAAGCTGTATCGGGAGTTCATGAAAAAGCCCCTCAGCGACGTATCCCACCATCTGCTTCACACCGACCATCAAGCCTGGAAAATGCCCAGCCAAAAGTAATATTCCGTCAAAAGTGACAGCCGCTTGTCTGCAGGTGGCTGTCATTTTATAATTTTTTCACATATTTTTTATGGTTTGTTCTTACATTGTTCACATTTATATATTGTATTTATGGTAATATGATAGCAACATATATCATATGATGGAAAGTATAAAGCATAATGAGCAAGAGGAGGTACCTGCCATGAAATGTCCCTGCTGTGGAAACGAGATGCAGTCCGGCTTCGTCCGGGCTATGGGCCGAGGCGGCGTGTGCTGGGTGACGGAGGACCGGCCCATGGGCGCGGCCGTGGGTTGCCCGGGCTTCCTGCTTCTGGGAAAGGCCCCCCACTCAGAAACGGACCACGTTCCGGCCCAGCGGTGCGCCGCCTGCCGGATGGTAACCATTGCCTACGACCCGGAATAACCGGCTTGCTGCACGGATAGCGGCACGGCTTATGCCGTGCCGTTTTTCTGCAAATTTATGCAAATTCAACAAAGGCCCTTGTATTTCCCGGAAAAATTCGGTAAACTAATAGAAAAAATCAGGAGGTTTTTCATGAAATTGGAAACCAAGCGCAGATTATCCATGCTCCTACTGGCCGTAGCCGTGATCTTCTGGTTGCTGCGGCAGCTGGCGGTGGTGTATATCCCCGGTGTCTCGGCTCTGGCTCTGGCGGGGGCCATGCTCCTGCTGGCCTCCGGCATGGACCGCAGCCGCTCCGGCCAGAAGGCCGCCGTGACCCTGATCTTCGCCTTCGGCCTGCTGAACATCCTTTTCGCCATCATCGAGCTGTACGGCTATTTCCGCGCATGACCCCGGCTTGTCCCGGCTTGTCCCGGCTTGTCTCAGCCTGTCCCAGCCTGCCCCAGTTTGTGACATTTTCATGAATTCACTTGACGGACTCTTTACATAGCCCGGAAAACCCGGTATAATAACTCGGATATGCAGAAAGAGGGTGGACCCTTGCAAGTGAATCAAGTGCGGCTGGGAGCGGTGCTGTCCTATGTGTCCATGGGCCTGAGCACGCTGATCTCGCTGATCTATACGCCCATTATGCTGGGCCGGCTGGGCGAAACGGAATACGGTGTATACGGCGCGGTGGGGCCCATCATCTCCTACCTGCTGCTGCTGAGCATGGGCCTGGGCAGCGCCTATATCCGCTACTATTCCCAGGCCAAGGTGGCCAAGGACCGGCGGGAAATGGCAAAGCTCAACGGCATGTTCCTGGTGACCCTGTCGCTGCTGGGACTGGTGCTGCTGGCCCTGGGCTTCTTTCTGGCCGCCCATCCCCAGATGGTGTTCGGCACCAAGTGGGCCCCGGAGGAACTGGCCCTGGGCGCAAAGCTCCTGCGGATCATGACCCTAAACGCGGCTCTGTCCTTCCCCTTCAGCGTTTTTGAGTCCCATGTGAACATCCACGAGCGGTATCTGTTCCTGAAGGCTGTCACCATGGCCAAATCCGTGCTGAGTCCGCTGATCTCCATTCCCCTGCTGCTGTTGGGCTTCCGCTCCCCGGCCATTGCCACGCTTTCGCTGGTGCTGACCATCGTGTGCGGCCTGACGTATATGGCCTACTGCTTCGCGGTGCTGAAAATGCCGGTGTCCTTCCGGACTTACGACCTGCCGCTGATGAAGAGCATGATGGGCTTCACGTTCTACATCTTCCTGGCGGTGGTGGTGGACCAGCTGAACTACGGCATCGGCACCCTGATGACCACCTGGATCCATGGCGCGGAGCTGTCCGGCGTATACTACAGCGCCAACCAGCTGAACGTGTACTATCTGTCCTTTGCCATGGCCATCTCCAATGTGCTGATCCCCCGGGTTCACCGGATGGTGGCGGAGGGCGACTCCAACCGGGAGCTGACCCGGCTGATGACCAAGGCAGGACGCCTGCAGTTCATCATGCTGATGGCGGTGTTCCTGGGCTTTGTGGCGGTGGGCCGTCCCTTTGTGATCCTGTGGGCCGGCGGCAAGGAGCAGTTTGCCGTGGACTATCCCGTGGCCCTGCTGCTGTTTGCCAGCACCATCGTCTCCGCCATCCAGTTTGTGGGGCTGGAGATCCTCCGGGCCAAGAATATGCACCGGTTCCGGGCCTGGGTCTATCTGGCCGCCGCCGCCGTCAATGTGGGGCTGATGATCCCCCTGTGCAAATACGGCGGCCTGGTGGGCGTGGCCGGGTCCATCCTGTTTATCACGGTGGTGGGGAACGTCCTTCCCATCAACTGGTATTTCCGCCGCCATGTGGGCCTGGACGTCCGCTGGTTCTGGGTCCGTATCGCCCGGCTGCTGCCGTCCATGCTGGTACCCGCCATCGTGGCGGTGCTTATCGCCGTGCTAGCTCCGGTGTCCGGGTATCTGGATATTCTCATCTGGGGCTGCGTGTTCGTGGCTGTCTACGCCGCCAGCCTGTGGCTGTTTGGTATGAACCGCTACGAGCGGGGCATCGTCACCGGCGTGCTGGATAAGTTCCGCCGCAAGCGCCGCAGAAGGGCATAATATCGTTCAAGCAGCCAAAAGGGCTTGCCGTCTGCAAAGTGCAGGCAGCAGGCCCTTTTGATATTCCTGCGGCAGATGGACTGCCGGGCAGGGCAGGGGAGACGGTATGCGCTACAGCTCCTTCTTGATGGCGCGGATGGCACCCTTTTCCAGGCGGCTCACCTGGGCCTGGGATATGCCGATCTGCGCCGAAACCTCCATCTGGGTCTTTCCCTGGTTGAAGCGCATCATCAGAATGCTGCGCTCCCGGGGCGTCAGGCGGCTGATGGCGTCCTTCAGGGCAATGCGTTGGATCCAGCTCTCGTCGGTGCAGCGGCGGTCGCTGACCTGGTCCATGACGCATACCGTGTCGCCGCCCTCGGAGTATATGGGCTCGTACAGGGACACCGGGTCCACGATGGCGTCCATGGCCAGCACCACCTCCTCCCGGGGGATGGCCAGCTCCTGGGCCAGCTGCTCCACGGTAGGCTCCCGCTGACTCTGGCGCAGCAGACGCTCCCGGGCCTGGAGGACCTTATACGCCGTGTCCCGCAGGCTTCGGGACACCCGGATGGCGCTGTTGTCCCGGAGATACCGCCGGATCTCCCCCACGATCATGGGAACGCCGTAGGTAGAAAAGCGCACCGGCTGGTTGATATCGAAGTTGTCAACGGCCTTGATGAGGCCGATACAGCCCACCTGGAACAGGTCGTCCATGTTCTCGCCCCGGCTGGCAAATCGCTGAAGCACCGACAGCACCAGCCGCAGGTTGCCCCGGATGAGCTTCTCCCGGGCGGCCATGTCTCCCTCCTTGGTCCGCCGCAGAAGCTCCGTCATTTCATCGTTTTTCAGAACCTCCAGCTTGGCGGTGTTGATGCCGCAGATCTCCACTTTTCCCTGCATTCCACTACTGCCTCCGTCACTTGGATAAAAACAGTATTCCCGGGGAAAAGTTCCTTATACGGCGCCACAGAATCCCATCAGCTTTCGCTGAACAGGCCATCCAAAAAAAATTTTGGATTTTTTGAAAAAAAGACTTGCATTTTCTGGGAGACCGTGGTATTATAGCAAAGTCGTCAAGAGACACGCGCCGTTAGCTCAGCTGGATAGAGCGTCTGGCTACGGACCAGAAGGCCGGGGGTTCGAATCCCTCACGGCGTGCCAAGAGAAAAGTGCTTGATTCTTTGTGAATTGAGCACTTTCTTTTGTTTTTGCGGCAAAATATCCTGCCGGGCTACAGACCGGCAGTTCGCAAATCGCTGCTCCGCCGCATTGGCATAAAAGGCGGACTGGCGGCAAGTTGTATAAACTTTTGCAAAAGCGGGAGTCCGGCAGACGCCGGGCTCCCGCTTCGCTTGTCGGTCCTTATTGTATTGCTGCATCCTTTACAGGATAAGCATTGCATCACCAAAGCTGAAAAAATGATAGCGCTCCTTCACCGCCTCCTGATATGCCGCCAGGACGTGCTCCCGGCCCGCCAGGGCGGACACCAGCATAATCAGAGTGGACTCCGGCAGATGGAAGTTGGTAATCAGCCCGTCCAGTACCTTGAACCGATACCCGGGATAGATGAAGATATCCGTCCATCCGGCGCTGGCCGTCATGGTGCCGTCCTCTGCGGCCCAGCTTTCGATGGTGCGGCAGGAGGTGGTGCCCACGCAGATGACCCGGCCGCCGTTTTTCTTGGTCTCATTGATCAGGTCCGCCGTCTCCTGGGGGATCACGCAGTATTCACTGTGCATTTCGTGGCCCTCGATCTCGTCCTCCTTCACCGGGCGGAAGGTCCCCAGGCCCACATGGAGTGTAACGTATCCCAGCTTTACACCCATTGCGGATACTTGATCCAGCAGCTCCTGGGTGAAGTGCAGGCCCGCCGTGGGGGCGGCTGCGGAGCCATTGACCTTGGAGTACACCGTCTGATAGCGCTCCTGGTCCTGAAGCTCCTCCTTGATATAGGGGGGCAGGGGCATTTTCCCCAGACGCTCCAGCACCTCCAGGAAAATTCCCTCATAATCGAAGCGCACCAGGCGGTTGCCGCCGGGCAGCTCCTCCACCACCTCCGCCATCAGCTCGCCGTCGCCGAAGGACAGCTTCGCCCCGGTGCGCATGCGCTTGCCGGGCCGCACCAGGCACTCCCAGGTCTTGTTTCCCCGGTCGATCAGCAGCAGCACCTCGCAGGCCCCGCCGCCGGGCAGCCGGTGGCCCAGCAGCCGGGCCGGAAGCACCCGGGAGTTATTGAGAATCAGGCAGTCGCCGGGCCGGAGATACTCCGGCAGGTCGTAAAAATGCCGGTGCTGCCATGCGCCGGTATTCTTGTCCAGCACCAGCAGCCGGGAGGCGTCCCGCTGGGGGATGGGCGTCTGGGCAATCAGCTCCGGCGGTAATTCATAGTTAAAGTCGCTTGTTTTCATATCCATCGTCCTGTTTCCGGTAAATTGTGCCAGCGGCACTGTCAAATAAACAGTATAGTATATTTTCGCCGTTACGGCAACTGTTTTCCGAAAAAAGAGAGGACGATGCCGGGATGCGGTCAGTCTGCGGACTGCATAGCCTGCACACCCTGTAAAATCGTAATGATCTGCTGGGCTTGCGGGTGGCTGGGCGAATACAGGCCGTAGTAGGACAGGGTGAAGGGATAGGACCCGTCCGCCAGCGTCGCGTCTGTGGGCCGCACGCCGTCCACGGAGATCACCGACCCGTTGATTCCCGCCTCACCGAACAGCCAGTTATAGTGCAGGGGGAACAGCGGCGATCCCACCCGCCCGGTCTCAACAGTGGCCCTCACAGGGTTGTCCCATGTCCCCCTCGTGAGGATATCCGGCGCGTCGGCGGTGAAGCCGAACTGCATCGACATCAGCTGCCAGAGGGGGTCCTGGGCATCGCTGGCATAGCCATAGGCGGGAATCAGCGGCTGGGTCTGTGCCTCATCCCAGAAAAGGGGAGCGGTGCCGGCGTATATGCCGCGGAGGGTCTCCGAGGACAGGTTATAGTCCGCATCCTCCTGCCCGATGTTGCCGTGGACAAAGATCACGGCGTCCTTGAGCAGAGGCATGGACTCATAGCCGCCCAGCAGCTGCAGGGCCTTCTGATCGGGGGCGCACACGACGGCGTCATAGTTCCCCAGCTTCAGCTCCTGGGCGATATCCCGGGGGTCCACCGAGAAAAGCACGTCATTCAGATCTTTGTCCCCGAACAGGGCCTGCCCCTCCTCCGAATAAAACCAGTGGATGACGGCGGAACGGGCCGGATCGCTGTCCACGGCGATCTTCAGCTCCGGGGCAGGCTGGGGGTCCTCCTGCTGGGGCGGGTCCTGGAGCTGCTGGGCGGGCTTCTGGCCGCAGGAAACTGCGGCAGTCACCATCAGGGCGCAAAGAATCAGGGCGCAGAGCATTTTCGGCAGTTTTTTCATTTGATACCTCCGTTTATGTCCGGTTGGATGGGATGAGCCATGCAGGCCGTCAAAACAGAAAATATTTCCGCATGAAAGCATTGTATTTTGTCTATTCTGATGACCTGCATCTATCATAGCATACACATTGTCAATCGTCAAGCTATATACAAATTATCTGTATTTCGGTTATTGCATTCTGCATATTCCTCGGGAAATTCCACGGTTGCAAAAACCCGCGCATTGCGGTACAATATCCGGGAATATACAGCGGCACAGCCGCATGGAGGATCATATGATCGCTATTATCCAAAAAGACACCCAGGAGCCCGCCCTGCGGCAGCTGGCGGTGCGCCTGATGAATCAGGGGGTGCGGATCGGCCGGACCCCGGGCCGGGACTCCGACGTGCTGACCCTGGTGGGAGACACCTGGCGGCTGGACCCGGAGGGTCTGGCGGCCCTGCCCTATGTGCTGGACGTGCGGCGCATCACGCCGCCCTATCGCCTGGCCGGCCGTGCCGCCCACCCGGACAACACCGTGGTGGAGGTGGGCGACGCCCGGATCGGGGCGGAGTTCTGCCTGATCGCCGGACCCTGCGCCGTGGAATCCCAGGTGCAGATGGCCGGGGTCGCCCGGCGGGTCAAGGCCGCCGGAGCGCAGCTGCTGCGGGGCGGGGTATTCAAGCCCCGGACGTCCCCCTATTCCTTCCAGGGACTGGGCCAGGCGGGCATTTCCATGCTGACGGAGGCCGGCCATGAGGCCGGACTGCCGGTGGTGTCGGAGATCACGGACCCCCGCCAGCTGGAGGACCTGGATCAGGTGGATATCCTGCAGGTCGGGGCCCGGAATATGCAGAATTTCGCCCTGCTCCAGGCCCTGGGCCAGGTCAGGAAGCCCGTGCTGCTGAAGCGGGGCATGTCCGCCACCGTGACGGAGCTTCTGCAGGCGGCGGAGTATATCCTGGCCGGGGGCAACCGGCAGGTGATCCTGTGTGAGCGGGGCATCCGGACCTTCGAAACCGACAGCCGGGCCACTCTGGACATTGCCGCCATTCCGGTGCTGAAAAAGCTGACCCACCTGCCGGTGATCGTGGACCCCAGCCACGCCGCCGGACGGGCGGAGCTGGTGGCTCCCCTGGCGCTGGCCGCCGTGGCCGCCGGAGCCGACGGCCTGATGGTGGAGGTGCACGACCGCCCGGCCTGCGCCCTGTCCGACGGGGCACAGGCCCTGTCCTGCGACCAGTTTGACCGGCTGGCCGGGCAGGTGCGGGAGCTGCTGCCCCACGCCTGCCGCTGATGGCGGGCTATTATTACCGCCAGCTGGACCGGGAAAAGCGCGGGGTATACGACGCCATGCTGGCGGGTATGGAGGCCCTGGCCCCGGGGATCCGGGTGCCCCGGCTGGACGGCCCGGAGCTGTCGGACATCTATCTGCGGCTGAAGCTGGACACGCCGCTGCTGTTCTATGTCACCGGGTTTCAGTACCGGTGGATGCCCGGGGCGGACCATGTGGAGCTGCTGCCGGAGTACCTGTTTGACAAGGGGAAGCAAACTCCGTGTCGGAGAATTTATTTATCAGCT
>ENA-OOWZ01001108-OOWZ01001108.1-human-gut-metagenome-genome-assembly--contig:-NODE-1108-length-13595-cov-2.651773_pt1 | contig 13595 bp, 12 predicted proteins | sample MGYA00241580_ERZ501329 | MGnify/ENA primary metagenome ERZ501329 (study PRJEB25962, sample SAMEA2042923) | human gut metagenome | biome: human gut; feature: human-associated habitat; material: faeces... | reverse complement strand
AATAACCGTTAGGATTAATAATAGTATTATTCTCTTCAAAAGCCTTACAATCTTTGATATTAACAACCAATGAAGCAAGTTGTTCTAAATCTTGATATAATCTATAGTCTGCTCTATCATCATCATAACTAACCCTATCATCACCAAGAGAAACTATATCAGCAGTACTAGAATATCTAAAAGTACCAAGATAAATATATATCCCATTAGTATCCCTTTCGTCTATTCTATGAATATATTTATCATATATTTGTGATATTATTTCATCATCAGTATCAGTAATAAATTTTTGCTTAGTATTAGATAAACCAACTAAACTAAGATACTCCCTAACATAACGATTCTTTTCAAGCTCTTTAATTTTTTTAACCATTTCATTATTTTTTTCAATATTTAATTTTGTTATTTCCACTTCATTTTTTATTTGAGTTAAAGTATCTTCTTTCATTATATACATCCCCTATAATTTAATTTTAACATAAAGAAAAGACTATTACTAGTCTATTCTTCAAAATTAATAGGAAGTTTTCTTTTATAATTAGACATCCAAAGTTAATTGAGGCAATAAATAATTTTAATCCATTAGTAGTAGAAAAGGACCTATAAATGTAATGTTTATAGATTTTTTTACATACCTCTAAATATTAAAATTACTGCAATATATAAATAATTAAAATAATATATTTTATTAAGATTATACATTATATCATTCTTAGTTTCAATAATAGCACAGTACTTATCAGCAAGTGTTAGTAAAAATCCTTCTTTAGTTTTTGGCACTTTTAAAGTAACAGGCCACATATGTCTAAGTATCATATCTTTTTCTGTATCATTAATTTTAAATAATTTAGTAGCATTATTAAGTGCAATCTCTCCATGAGTAAAAGCATGCATCTTTTTATTTACTCTATCTTTTTTAGGAGTTCTCCAATCATACAAGAATAAGTCGTGAAGCATAGCCCCTCTCGTAGCACTAACATAGTCCAATCTTAGTTTTTTAGCCATCTTGTAGCAGACATAAGCCACATTATAACAATGTTCAAAACAACTAGTACTACCGTGTTGATAATATTTCTTCATTTCTAGTACTGTTTCATTATTTATTAAATCATTTATTATTAAATTAAATTCTTTTTCCTTCATAATTGTCATCCCTAATAATTATATCACTATAATAGAAAAACTATCAACAAAAACTGTTGATAGACAAAATTATTTAACCATAGATTTTATTAACTGAATAAATTCTTCTTCTGATATTCCAGTAGCTTCAATATCAAAGTTAATATTATTATAATTAAATATAGCATAATAATTTTTATCTTCCCCCATAATCTTAATACTATTACCATTAATTATAGAACTTTTCATTTCATCAGTATCAATACTAAAACATCTAAGTCTCTTAGTAGTATCTATTAAAATAAATATATCTATATATTTATTATTACCACCACTATAAATAATATTATATCCATATAATTTATCATATTTACCAGTATCATCATTGAATAAATAGCATTTAATTATTCCATTTATATTATAGTCATTTGGTACTACAATATCTTTAAGTAATGGATATATTTTATATAAATCATCAGTAGTTATATCTTCACTTCTACCATCAATATCTAACTTAGCATTATCAAAATTATTATCAATACTATTAACAATAATAACATCATTATTTTTAACATTACTATCTAATACATTAATTATACTATTTTTTTATCTAATTTTTTGTAATTTGATTTAAAATTTAATAAAGTTTCCATTGCACTTATAACTGCTGAGGATTCAAATATATCTCTCCTATAATACCCAGTTGTTAGGTATCCAGTTATTCCATTATCTTTTTTATTACTACTATTACCAAGAATACATTCAATAACTTTATTCAAAGATTTTCCATCTTTAACATAATTAAACATTCTTTCAGTAATTTGAAGACCACTTGATTTTCCTATAAATTCATTACCATTTTGGTCTAATATTGATGCATAAGTAACAATAAAATATGTATTATCTATCTGTTCATATCCACCCTCAATACTAATTAGTAAATCAAATGAAATATCATTTTCCATGCAATAATTATATAAACCATGATTTCTATTTTTTGCACCTATTAAAGTTTCATCATTAATAGGTTTAGAACTTACTAAAGAATTAACATTAACAGGGACAATAGAAATATCATCAAATCCTAATTCATTCATTGCAATTAAAATTGACCTTTGTTTAGAAACATTCATAGAGCCTAAAACTATTTTCATATTTTCACCATCCCATTTTTTTATAAAACAAACTATTTACTACAACGTTGTTTATGATTCTTACCAAACTCAAAGATTACTTTTTTCCAGTACATATAACACTATGAAGCATAGATAGTATTACATATTTTTCATTTATGAGCACAAAATGTGCACAAATGGCGTTATGTGCACAATTTTTTGCCTTTTTTTGACTATTGAGGAACTCACAAACTTTTATAAAACAAGCTATTTACCACAACATTGTTTGTATTTTTTTCCCGAACCGCAAGAAGTTTAAAATCCTATATTATCAGTATTATTTGTACTTATAGTATTATCTGTATTTATTGTATTCTGGTATTAGGTATCATCTGTATTATTTGTATTTATTGTATTATTTGTACTATAAGTATTTTCTAATGTGGACAAATTGTGGACATTGTCCACATCCGTTCACTGCAATCATTCTACTATATAATAATAGAATAAACAAATATGCGATTAAATAAATTACACATTTGTAATTCGTATATATTATATAATATTAGATTTTTATAGTCAACGAATCCAAGTAAAATCAAAAATCAATTTTATATTCTATAATCTTATTTATTGTTTCTGATTTTGATATATTATCAAATATTTCTGTTGCATATTTTCTTGAATCTTCTGTACTAGATATATAAAAGTTTTCTGTTGTTTCAATATTCTTATGTCCAAGTAAATCAGCGACATCTCTTATCTCTACTCCATTATTTAATATTTTGGTAGCCTCTTAAATCATAAAATCTACATTTCTTTATACCTAACTCATTATGAATTATTTTAAATGGTATTCTAGTAATATCTGTTCCAAGATATAAACCGTTTTCTCTCATGAATATTAAATTTATTTTTTTAGAATCTTTATTACTTAATTCCTCTCTTACTATTCTATGTTCAACTACTTTACCAGACTGATTTTTAACATCTTCAACATTATAGTAAATATATCTTCTTCCATATATCTTTTTAAAATAATCTTGTTTCTTTTTATAATTTTGTAATGCTATCTTTAAGGTTTGACTTAAATGAATTTTTCTAGTTCCTGTTTCTGTTTTTGTAGTTCCAATATACCATCTACCTTTTCCATCTTTCGGTTTATCATAAACATTATGTTGTATATTTATAGTTTCTTTTTCAAAATCAATATCATCCCAAGTCAATCCACATACTTCTCCTGTTCTCATACCCGTATAGCAAGAAGTTAAAAAGACACAAGTAAATGTGTCATTATCATAAAATTATTAATAACGATAATTTAGATACTATTTGTAATGAATGTAAGACTGGTAGTAGAGGTTGCGTTCAATGTAAGAAAGAACTTATAAATAATATGACTGAATTTTTAAAAGATTATAGAGAAAAAAGAAGTTATTATGAAAATAATAGGGAAGAAGTAAAAAAAATACTACAAGAGGGTACAATTGCTGCTAAAAAACAAGCTGAAGAAACTATGAAAAAAGTTAGAGCAAGCATGAAATTAGATTACTTAGATAAGTAGTATTAATAAAAATCAAACTAATAAGGTTTGATTTTTAATTTGATTATTCAACATTTTTTAATGATTCAATCATATTTATTTTTTTTAAATTAAAATGTGTAACAATATTTACAATAATGGTAAATGTTGTTGTTATCAGTATTGAATAAATATAACTTATAGCAAAAACATTTCTATCAAACATTATATAATCTGGTTCACATGTTGATATAATAAAATGGCTTAAATAAGAACCAAATATTAATCCAATTATTATTCCTATTGTTGTTAATATAAATGTTTCACTGTTAATGTATTTATCAACTTCTTTTGGATAGAATCCTAGTACTTTTAATGTTGCTATTTCTCTTTTTCTTTCACTAATATTAATGTTTGATAAATTATATAATACAACAAAGGCAAGTGCAGTTGCTGCGATAATTAGAATTGCTACGATAGAATCTATTGATGATAACATGTCATTTATAGAATTTTTAATATCTTCGTTGTTAACTATTGCACTTACATATCCTTCGCTAATATATTTTGTATCAAACGATTCTTTTTCTTCGTTATTTATTTCTTTTAAATCTACTAAAAATGAATTAATATTATAATTATTAAATATATTATTGTATGTTTCTTTTGTTATATATATATATTGATTAATATAATTTTTTGTAATATAAGATACTTTTATTTCTTTATTATTATTTTCGTTATTTATTATTGCTAGTGTGTCTCCAATTTTAATATTTAATAGTTTTGATGTTTTTTCACTTATAATACAAGTATTATATGGAGGTTCTTCAATTTCTTTGCCATCATCTATATTAGATAAATATATTATGTTTTTTAATTCTTTAAAGTTATTTGGAGTAACTAAGGTTACATCTTGTTCTTTATTGTTATATTCTACTGTAATTGTTTGTGTATTAACTTCTGTAAATTTATTTATATCATTGTCATTAGTTATATAGTTTTTGATTAGGTTATAATCCTTATTTTCGTTAATTATTAAAGTTTTATCATATTTAAATATATTATTAAATTGATAATTAGTTACTTCTTTTATTGAATCTTTTAATCCGAAACCTGCTAATATTAATGCTGTACATCCAGCGATTCCAAAAATTGTAGTAAATACTCTTGCTTTATATCTAAAAATATTTCTAATTGTTATTTTTTCTGAAAATTTTATTTTTTTCCATATAAAGTTTATTTTTTCTATAAATATTTTTTTGCCACTTTTTGGATTTTTTGGTCTCATTAAATTAGCGGGTTTTTCTTTTAAGTTATGAATACAAACAAATATTGCTGTTCCACATATACAAAGTGTACATATTAGTAATCCTAATGCATTAAAACTACTATTAATTAAATATATGAATTTAGGTATAAAGAATAATTTTTTGTATATATTCCAAATTACATATGGTATTAAGTAAGAACCAATAAAAACACCAGATATACTTCCAATAATTGTTGCAAGTAAGGAATATATGATATATTTTAGTGTTATTTCAAAATTGTTATATCCTAATGATTTTAAAGTTCCGTTTTCTGTTCTATCTTCTTCAATCATTCTCATCATTGATATAAGACTTACTAATATTGATATTGCAAAAAATATTAAAGGAAAAATATTTCCTAGCTTTTTAATATTATCACTTGCATTTATAAGTTCTTTATATGATTCGTTATTTAATCTGTTTTGAATATACCATTTTGGTTTAATGAATTTGGTTTGATCAATGCTTATTCCATATTTTTTACTATTTTTTATAATATCCCCATATAATTCATTATATCTATCTTTTTCTTTTTCTGCTTTTATTTTTTCAATACTATTTGTTACTTCTTTGACAAGTGATTTATATTTATCGCTATTTGTTAATTCTTTTTTAGCATTTGATACATTTATATAAATATTTGAATACACTTCGTTTTTTATTTCATCTTCTATTAAATATGCATAGTAATCTATTTTTCCACTTCCAAGTGTTGTATTTGACTTTTCTGTTGAAAAATATAGTGGACTTATAATTGTGCCAACGATTTTATAATTTTTATTTTCAATATTTATGTTATCATTAATTTTTAAGTTATTATCATTTAATAATGATTTTTCTACTGCTATTTCATTGTTGTTATTGGGTAATTTTCCTTCTTCTAAATAAACTTTATTTATTTCATTATTTAGTGCAATTAATTTTAATACATATTTTTCGTTATTGGTATTTAAATAAACATCTTTTGTATATATTCCAATAGCTTTTTCCACATTATTTATTTTTGATATGTCTTTTAAATTTTCTTCTGTCATTCCTAGATTTGATGTAATTTCTATGTCGTAAACATTATTATTATCATAAAAATTATCTAATGTTTTTAGCATATCTGGACTACATGCTTGAATACCTGAATAAAATCCTACTCCTAATAGTGCCATAGATAATAAAGATAAAAATCTTTTATAATTAGCTTTTATTTTAATAAATATATGTTTTATTAGCATGCTTTTCATATTACCACTCAATATCCGCTATATTTTTTGGAGTTTTATTTATAATTATATCACTAACTGCGCCATTTTTAAATTTAATTATTTTGTCTGCCATTGGACTAATTGCTGAATTATGTGTAATAATGATAACAGTCATTTTTTCATTTCTACAGGTATCTTGTAGTAATTTTAATATTTGTTTTCCTGTTTTATAATCTAATGCTCCAGTTGGTTCATCACATAAAAGCAGCTTTGGATTTTTACATATTGCTCTTGCTATGGCTACTCTTTGTTGTTCTCCGCCTGAAAGTTGTGAAGGAAAATTATTTTTTCTCATTTTTAATCCTACTTTATTTAGTATTAAATTTGGGTCTAATGAGTCTTTACATAATTGAGTGGCAAGTTCAACATTTTCAAGTACATTCATATTTTGTATTAAATTATAAAATTGAAAAACAAATCCAATATCATTTCTTCTATATTTTATAAGATCTTTTTCTTTAAGTTTATCAATTCTAACTCCATCAACAATAACCTTTCCATTTGTTAGTGTGTCCATCCCTCCTAAAATGTTTAGACAAGTAGTTTTTCCTGCTCCTGAAGGTCCTAATATACATACTAGTTCGCCTTTTTCTATTTCAAATGTTGTGTCTTTTAAGGCTTTGATTTCTACTTCTCCCATTTTATAAATTTTATCTACATTTTTAAATTCTATGTAGGCCATATTATCATCTCCTTATAATAAGATAATTATAGTAATAATTGATTTAATCTTCTAAGTAAATTATATAGGATATAATATTAAAAATCAATGGTTATATAATAATTTTAATAATTTGTGTTTAAATTAATTTAAATGTATAGTTGTAAATGATGTGAGACCAAAAATCTAAAAAGTCTGCATAAGACATCTTTTCTTTTAATTGAGTTTTAGTTCCATTATAGTAAAAGTCATTATATGCTTTGGCACCCTCCTTAAATGCTTCCGACTTTGTTGGATAACCAGACTTTGTTATCCATTTTCTAGTTCCCTCAACTGTTGCAATTTCAAAACGGTATTCATATACCTTTCCACGTTTTCTAACGCTTACCATAATTATCTCTCCTTCACTAATTCATTTAGTGAACGAAAAAATGCCAACATTTACGAATGCTGACATTTATATAACTTTGTCCACAATATATGTCCACGTAGATAATCCCTTAATTTATATAGGTTTTATCAATTCTTGTTCACAAATTTATATTTATGTGGACAAGATGTGGACATTTTGTCATCTGTGGACAATTTCTTTAATTCTTTATTTTTTACAAACCCTTATTTTATAAGGTATTGCGAATTATTTTCCACAACAGTTCTTATACTTCTTTCCACTTCCACATGGACACAAATCATTTCTACCAACTTTAGTACTTTTCTTTTGTACCTTAGCATGGTCCTTGCTATCATTTGTTACAGTATTCTTAGCAACTTGTTTTCTCTCAATATTTTGTCTAATTTCAGATTTTAATAGATAAACACTAATATCTTTATTAATTCTGGCAAGCATTTCATCAAATAACTGATATCCTTCCATTGTATATGCTTGTAGTGGACTAGTATTAGCATAACCTCTAAGCCCAATACCATCTCTTAAATGTGTCATTGTAGAAATATGTTCCATCCAGTAATTATCGATAACTCTAAGAGATATAGCTTTTTCAAACTCATTTCTAACCTCTTCTGGAATATCTTCAAGTTTCTCTTCATAATCCTTTAAAGCGTTTTCATATATTATATCAATAACCTCACTAGGATGTTTACCATTAATTTCAGATAAGTTAATTCTATATTTTCTAAGTAAGTTTTCATTTACTGCTTCAAGTATTTCACTATAATCATTTTCTTTTAGTTTATTACTCTCCACTAAATGTGAATTAACAATATCACTAATATATTCCTTAAAACCATTAAGAACTGTTTCATGAATAGAATCATTATCTAATATTTCATTTCTCTTACCATAGATAATTTCTCTTTGATTATTCATAACATCATCATAGTTAAGAAGTTGCTTTCTTATATCAAAGTTATTACCTTCAACTTTTCTTTGAGCGGATTCAACAGTTTTAGAAAACATCTTATTTTGAATAACCATATCACCAGAAAAGCCTAAATTATTAAGCATTCCTCTATATTTATCCGAACCAAATCTAACAAGTAAATCATCTTCAAAAGAAACATAGAATTGAGTAAATCCAGGGTCTCCTTGTCTTCCAGAACGGCCACGTAATTGATTGTCAATTCTACGAGATTCATGACGTTCACTACCAATTACGGCTAAACCACCTAGTTCTTTGACTCCTTCACCAAGTTTAATATCTGTTCCCCGTCCAGCCATGTTGGTTGCAATGGTAATTGCTCCAATTTGACCAGCTTTAGCAATGATTTCTGCTTCTCTTTCATGATTCTTTGCATTTAACACTTCTGTGTGAAGCCCTTCTTTTTTCATCATTTTGTCAATTTCTTCACTGGTTTCAACCGCAATTGTTCCCACAAGGATTGGTTGTCCCTTTTCATGTCTTTCTTTAACTTCATTAATTAAAGCTTTGAATTTTAATTCTTTCGTGGCAAAAATCATATCATTGTCATCAATACGAATGACAGGAACATTGGTAGGAATTTCAATAACACGCATATTGTAAGTTTCTAAAAATTCTTCTTCTTCTGTTTTTGCTGTACCCGTCATACCAGATAATTTAGTATAAAGACGGAAAAAGTTTTGGTATGTAATCGTAGCTAAAGTAATGGTTTCTGGTTTAATGGTGACGCGTTCTTTAGCTTCAATTGCTTGATGTAAACCATCAGAAAAAGTACGTCCTTTTAAATAACGTCCAGTAAATTGGTCAACGATTACAATTTCATCATCTAAAACGACATAATCTACATCTTTAGACATTGCATAGTTTGCCTTTAAAGCTTGATTGATACAATGAACTAAAGCGGTATTATCTAAATCATAAAGATTTTTTAAACCAAAAACCCGTTCGGCTTTACTAATTCCATCTTCTTTTAAAAAGACAGATTTAGTTTTAATATCAACTTCATAATGTACGCCTTCTGTTAAAGAACGAACAAAACGATTTGCGGGAACATATAAAGCAGCATTAGCTTTATTTCCTCCAGAAATAATCAAAGGTGTTCTTGATTCGTCAATTAAAATCGAGTCACATTCGTCAATGACAGCAAAGTTTAAACCGCGTTGTGTTTTATCTTCTAAACGACGTACCATGTGATCTCTTAAGTAGTCAAAACCTAATTCGGCATTGGTTGTATAAGTGATATCACACAAATATTCTTTTTGTTTTTCTGCTGAACTTTTTTCTCTTAGATTGACACCGACGGTAAGACCTAAGAAACGATAAATTTCGCCCATCCAGGCAGCATCACGACCAGCCAAATATTCATTGACTGTGATTACATGAACACCTTGACCTGCAAGTGCATTCAAATATACACACATTGTAGCTGTTAAAGTTTTACCTTCACCAGTCTTCATTTCTGAGATATCACCTTTGTGCATCGCAATCGAACCCATAATCTGAACTTTATAAGGTTTTTCGTTGATTACACGATAAGCAGCTTCTCTAGCTGTTGCGAACGCTTCAGGAAGAAGATCATCTACCGTTTCTCCATCCGCAATTCTTTTTCTATATTCATCCGTTTTTGCACGCAACTCATCATCTGATAATGCCTGCATTTCTGGTTCATATTTTAATACTTGATCTGCAATCTTTTCTAATGCAGATAATTCACGTTGTTCTTCTGAAAATAATTTCCCAAAAATTCCTGCCATAATATAAGTTCTCCTTTTAAAGACTATACTATATTTTAACATAGAAACGACACGATAAATAGGGCAACTCAAATAAAAAAAGAGAATTTTACTGTTGAAGTCAGAACGCTCGTGACTTTAGTCATGAGATGAATGACGTATGTAACAATTTTTCAACAGTTTCTATACGTGGACCATGTTATAATATATATGTAGAATGCATCGCAAAAAAAGGAGATTTCGATATGTATACAGTACGCTTTCAATTGGAACTAAGTGGATCTGAAAAACGTTTTTTGTCGAAATCTTTTTTCTATGCGAATCAGATGCATAATCAGTTGGTTCGATATGCTACAAACCGTTTGAATGCTTTATTTCATGATAAAGAATATATGGGTGCACGCAAAGCTTATGGAGAAGCTGAATATTCTAAAAAGAAAGTATCTGAACTATCAGCTTCAGAAAAGAAGAAGAAAAAAGAATTGTCAAATATCATGTGTATTAAACAAAAAGAGTATAATCTCATGAAGACTTCTTTGTGTAAGTACGTATCCAAAGAACAAAAGAAATACAAGAACTACATCAACTCTCATCAGGCACAGGCAGAAGCTGAAGCTGTATATAAGGGAGTAGAAAAGGTTCTTTTTGAGGATGGACATCATCTCCATTATCGAAGATACAATAGTTTTGACTGTATCAAACAAAAATGTGCTGCAACAGGAGTGCGTCTTTTAAGATGGGATACCATCTGTTTCATGAAACATTACTACAAAGTTCGTGTCCCAAAGAATGAATATATCCAGAACATCATCTCATCTGTTGATTTAAAAGAAGATGTTGTTTATTCATTTTTAAAAAGGATAGAATTCAACAGTGGATTCAAATATTATGTAGTGATCACACTTCGAGGTGATGCACCAAAACGAATCAAGCTGTCAAAAGATGGCGGACATCGTACAGGCGTTGACTTTGGAACATCAACGATTGCGACAGTCTCAAACAACGAGGTCCATCTGGAAGAATTGGCTCCAGAATCAGCCAAATATGAAAAAGAGATTCGTCATAAGCAGAATCTTGTAGATGCATCTATGCGAAAACATAATCCAGAAAACTATAATAAGAATGGTACAGTCAAAAAGGGAAAACATAAATGGAAGACAACGAGAAGGTGTAGACGTCTAAAACGGCAGATACGCGTTCTATATCGAAAACAATCTGCCTATATCAAGACTTCACATCATACCTTTATAAATAGAGTCGTTCAAAATACAAGCGAATTCATCCTTGAGCCAATGAACTTCAAAGCTCTGCAAAAGAAATCAAAGAAGACAGAGCGTAAAGATGAGGCAACGACAATTAAACAAAAAGACGGTTCTTTGAAAATGGTGCACAAATACAAACGTAAGAAACGTTATGGACACTCCATCAAGAACCGTTCTCCAGGTCTTATGCAGGCAGACCTGAAATCAAAAGCTACGCAGTATGGAATTCCATACTACGAAATAGATATTCATCAATACCGTGCTTCACAACTTCACCATGATACAGGTGAATACATCAAACCTACTTTAAGCGAAAGATTTAAAACGATTGAAGGATGTAAAGTACAAAGAGATTTATATTCTGCCTTTCTAATATGTCATACTGACGATACATTGACTGCACCAGATTTTATAGCCTGTCATTTTAATTTTCCACATTTTGTCGAAATGCAGGATACATTGATTCTAAATAAGAAAAAATGTGGACACACAATGAAATCATGCTTTGGATTCTAGCATAAAGAATCTCTCATCTAGTTCAGGTCTCAGGCGTAAGCCCTGCTGGATGTAGTATGAGTATACAAAGTACAGTCCACATGGATTGGAAATGCTCAAAAAACAAGAGTTATGTAAAGACTATATGCAAGGTCTAGAACCATGCTGAAAGCTTTGCGATGCTCCATTTCTCGCAATGAGAGAAAGAGAATCTCGTCATTTTAATGATGAGAGTACGTCAAATTCTCTTACACATTTTTTCTTTCGAATGGGTCGCAACTCATTCCCTTCTCTAAAATTTCTTTTGCCCATTCCTTAGCACCAAATAAAGAATGATCTTTGTAGTTACCACACTCTTTTTCTTCTGTACCCGGAACATCTTCCCATTCTGTAGTTGTGATTAGCTCTAAAGCTTCTTTTACGGCAATCGCAACATCTTTGCTTGAATGTTTTCCCCATGCTAAAAGGTGAAATCCTGTACGACATCCAAATGGTGAACAATCTAAATACCCAGTAATTCTAGGGCGAAGATATAATGCGAACAAATGTTCTAAAGTATGCATAACTCCGGTTGGTATCTCTTGTCGATTCGGTTGACATAAGCGAACATCAAAATTTGATACAATATCTCCGTTGGGTCCTTTTTCTTCACTTATCAAACGCACATAAGGCGCTTTTACTTTAGTATGATCTAAAGTAAAACTTTCAATTTCTACTTTTTCCATAAATACTCCTCTACTTGTTTCATAAAGGGCATAAACGCACTTGGTAATGCGATATACTCTTCTATTTCTTCAATTGTTTTATAATTTGAATCTTCCCTATCTACTATACACAACGTCGCATCCATATGCCACTCTACATGTGAAAAAATATGTATATAAGGTTTTAATTCAATACTTTCTATAATATGTTCTGGTTTCGTTTCATCAAAGCCATAAAGTCCTGCCAACAAACCGGTAACCGCTCTTTTTACAACATGAACCTTATTTTGATGTATCCAAACATACACATGTTTATACTCGATTTTACGTGCACTTTTCTTTGGCTTATAAGGCAAAGAAGCAGGATCTGAAGCTTCGCAATATTTTTTGATTGGACAAATATCACACCTTGGACTTTTGGGAATACAAATAAGTGCTCCCAGTTCCATCAACGCTTGATTATAGTAAGAAATCTCTTCTTTTGAAGGAAGACTTTCATCTACTAACATTTCAATCTGTTTCTTCACACTTGTCTTGGTAACATCCTCACAAATATCATACAACCTAGAAAATACACGAATCACATTCCCATCGACTGCACTTACTCTTTGTCCATACGCAATGGAAGCTATGGCCCCTGCCGTGTATGGGCCAATTCCTGGTAATTTTAATAATTCTTCTTTTGTGCAAGGTAATTTTCCATTGTGTTTTTCAACACATTCTATGGCACATTTCTTTATATTTTTACACCGCGAATAATAACCTAATCCTTGCCATAACTTATTTAGCTTTTCATCATCACACTTTGCGACACTCTCAATATCCGGTAACAGCTGCATCCAACTTTTAAAATATGGAAGCATAGCCTCAATACGAGTTTGTTGGGCCATGATTTCACTGATCCATATTTCATAAGGGTCTTTCTTTAAACGAAATTCTAAAGGACGATGATTTTTAATATACCAGTCTATTAAATCTTTTTGAAATTCTTTCATAACTAAAAATAGGCAGGGGATTAAACCCTGCTATAGAT
>ENA-OOWZ01001107-OOWZ01001107.1-human-gut-metagenome-genome-assembly--contig:-NODE-1107-length-13597-cov-1.733717_pt1 | contig 13597 bp, 8 predicted proteins | sample MGYA00241580_ERZ501329 | MGnify/ENA primary metagenome ERZ501329 (study PRJEB25962, sample SAMEA2042923) | human gut metagenome | biome: human gut; feature: human-associated habitat; material: faeces... | reverse complement strand
GGCGCACGTCCGGGACCAGGTCGTTCATGCGGTTGATGTTGCGGAGCAGCGTGGATTTTCCGCAGCCGGAGGGCCCGATGAGGGCGGTTACCCGGTTGGTTTCAAAGGTCATGCCGATGTTGAAGAGAACCTGTTTGCTCCCGTAAAAGAAGGAGAAGTCTTCCACTTCAATGATGGGCTCGTCGTTTGCGGCGGCTGGTTCAGTCATGGGATGGTGAAGGAGAATGGGGTTAGAAGCTGGAGGCCGCGTATTTTTTGCGCAGGCGGTTGCGGATGAGGATGGCCGTGAGGTTCATGGCCACCACCAGCAGGATGAGGAGCAGCGTGGTGGCGAAAACCATGGGCTGGGCGGCGTCCGAGTCCGGAGACTGGAAGCCCACGTCGTAGATATGAAAGCCCAGATGCATGAATTTGCGTTCCAGGTGGATGAAGGGGCCTTCCCCGTCAATGGGCAGGGAGGGGGCCAGCTTGACCACTCCCGTGACCATGAGTGGGGCTACCTCTCCGGCGCCACGGGCCATGGCCAGAATGAGGCCGGTCATGACGCCCGGCAGGGCGCTGGGGAGGATGATGCGTTTAATCCTCTGCCATTTGGAGGCCCCGCAGGCCAGGGCAGCCTCCCGCAGCCCGCGGGGGACGGCGGAGAGTGCCTCCTCCGTGGAGACGATGACTACGGGCAGCGTCATCAGGGCCAGCGTGAGGGATGCCCACGGGATGCCGGAGGTCCCGAAGGTGGGGGTGTTGTCCACAGCCAGCTTTTTCCAGTAGAAAAGTTCGTCGATGCTCCCTCCCAGATAGTAAACGAAGAAGCCGAGGCCGAAAACGCCGAAGACGATGGAAGGCACGCCCGCCAGGTTGTTCACGCAGATGCGCACGGCCTGAACCAGAGCCCCCTGTCTGGCGTATTCCCTCAGGTAGATGGCTCCGATGACCCCCACGGGCGTGACCAGCACACTCATGAGCAAAGTCATGATGAAGGTGCCGAAAATGGCGGGGAAGATGCCGCCCTCCGTGTTGGCTTCCCGCGGATCATCCGTGATGAAATGGTACAGGTTGTGGAGGAAGACGCCGCATTTGCCGAAGAACCCCAGGTCATTCGGCTGGTAGCCGTAAACGATTTTATCCATGCGGATTTCCTTTCTTTCCCCGTCTCCCAGGGCATACACAAGAGAGTCTCGGCCCTGTTGAGCCCTCAGTTTGGCTGCTTCCGCGGTGTACCGGGCGTATTCGGCATTGAGCTGTTCCTCTTTGGCGCGGAGCCGGTCCAGTTCACCGGCCGGGTCGTCCATATCCGTGAGAATGGGGTTTTTCCTGGGGACGGCCGTACGCCGTCCGTTTTCTTCCCGGATGTCGTAGGAACGTTCTATGGCCTTGATATCCAGTCTGACGTCCGCCAGACGGGTATTGACGGAGCCGATGTCCCTGGTGTCAATGGTTTTGACCCTGTCCCTCAGGTCTGTTTCCCGGTCCAGCACGCGGCGGAAAGCCTCCATGAATTCCGGTGAGGCGGCGGGGATGGTTTCTCCGGAGGCCAGCTTGAGTTCCAGAGGTTTGACCAGGGTGTTCCCTCCCTCCATGCGTTCCAGGCACAGAAGGCCTTTGGGGGTGGCGGAGGCAGTGACATTGTGCGCGTCCACATAGCGGTAGGATTGTCCATAGGATTCCTTGCTGCCGGTGAAAAGCTGGTATTCCCGCACGTCTCTGGCTGTGGAGCCGGGATGGGCGGGGTCTGCGGGGACGTGGCGCGTCTGGTCCTTTGTGATGCCGGCGTACAGGACAAGCGGTTGTTCTTCTTTTGAAGAAGGGGCGAGCGTCAGTTCATGGATAGTTTTGGGCCAGAAGGCCTCCAGACCGTTGAAGACGATGATGCCCAGCAGGCCGAAAATCATGATGAGGCCCAGGGAGAGCCCGATGGAGGCGAGCCAGATATTGACTTCCCCCAGGGGGCGTTTGGGGGCGGGCGGAAGGCTGAAGTCCTGTTTCATGGAAGGTGGATGGATGGGAGGGAAAGGGTTGGATGGTTCACACGACGTTGAAGCGTTTGCGGAGACGCTGGCGCACTATTTCCGCCAGAGTGTTCAGAATGAATGTCATGGAGAAGAGGATAAGGCCGCCCAGGAAGAGGACCCGGTAGTGGGTGGAGTCCTGCGCCGCCTCCGGCAGTTCCGTGGCGATGTTGGCGGAGAGGGTGCGCATGCCGTTGAAGATATTCCAGTCCATGATGGGGGTGTTTCCCGTGGCCATCAGTACGATCATGGTTTCCCCCACGGCTCGGCCCAGACCTATCATCAGGGCGGAGAAAATGCCTGCGGAAGCCACCGGAAGAACAACGGTGCGGACCATCTGCCAGCGGCTGGCCCCCAGAGCCTCCGAGGCGGCGATAAGGGAAGGGGGGACGTTGCTCAGGGCGTCCTCGGAAATGGTGAAGATGACAGGGATGACGGCAAAGCCCATGATGAATCCAACCACCAGGGAGTTGCGCTGTTCATAGGGCATGCCGAAGCCGTTGCGCCACAGATCTGCGAAACTGGCGGCCTGGAAGTCCCCGTCGCCCCACAGGCCCATGACGCTGCGGCAGAGGCTGATGAGGGGCTGTTCCAGCCAGTAGCCCAGGTATTCCCAGCAGAACCAGGCGCAGAGCAGGATGACGGGGGTCATGACGATGTATTCCACACCGCGGCTGAATTTGTTGCGCCAGGCTGCGGGCCGGGTGGTCCAGAACCATGCGATGAGGGCCGCCAGGCCGGGAATGAGGACGGCCATGCAGAGCAGGGCGGGGACTTTGTCTTCCATTCTGGGGGCCAGGTAAAGGGCGCCGAAGAAGCCCAGCACTACGGAAGGAAGGGAGGCCATGATTTCCATGACGGGTTTTACCACCCGTTTGACGGCAGGGGCCATGAAGTGGGCCGTGTAAATGGCGGCCGTGACCGCTACCGGGACGGCGAAGACAAGGGCGTACAGGGTGCCTTTCAGCGTGCCGAAGACCAGGGGCATCAGGGACAGCTTGGATTCATAATCATCCGTGCCGCCCACGGATTGCCAGAGCCATTTGGGAGAATCGTACCCCTCATACCATATTTTCCCGACCAGGGCTTTGGCGCCGGCTTCCGGGTGCTTGTCTTCCAGAGAGAAGAAATGGATGTTTCCTGATGGGTCCACGGCAATGGCGGCGTTGAATTCCGTATTGGCGGCCAGTTGGACCGGAACGAATTCCAGAGGTCCGCTGTTCCAGCGGATGTCGGCCGTGGTTCCGTAGCAGAGCCTGAGTTCCCGCGGAGTGGAGACCAGGAAGGAACGGTTGATGCCGGATGCCGCGTAATGCTGCACCGGACCGTCCATGGGAGAGAATTGCCTGGTCTGGCCGAAGAGGCGCAGGGAAGTGCCGTCCGGGCGGGAATGGGGATAAAGGCTGAAAATCTTAAGGCTTCCCCTGTCGCCTCCTATGACCAGGGACATGTCTCCGAAAAGCCAGTTGACGGAAGTCATTTTTTCCCCTTTCCCCAGCGGGGTCGGAATCATCTGGCGTCTGACCCATGTTTCCCCGTCTTCATCATAGGAGAAGTAAAGAAGTTTGTCCGCATCCGTAGCGATGACGAGGCTGTCTCCGGAGGCTCCGGGCAGCATGGCCGTGGGGCGGCCTTCCAGCTGGTCCGTCAGGTCATGGAATCCGGAAGGCGCCAGTTCTCCCTCATGAAGCAGGGAGCGGGATTCTTCCAGCGTCATCAGCAGGAGGCGCGTGCCCTGTTCCGTCTCCACGGTTGCGGTAAATATTTTCCGTTCTCCCGCGTCCGCATAGGCTATGCCGGATATTTTGCCGGGGACGGAGCCGTTTTCCGTCAGGGGGTAGAGAGGGCCGGCCTCCGCTCCGGCTTTGTCCGGGCCGTGGGCATTCGTCCGGCCGTGGACGTTGAGTCCGGAATGAACATGGATGAGGCCCACCTTGCCGGATTCCGTGGCGATGGGGTAGGCGGTGAGGGATGCATCATAGGAATGGGCGCAGACGGTTTCGCCGTCCGGCAGGGAAACGGGAACGGAGGACAGGTTCCCGGTAGTTTTGTCCAGGAAGAAGATGTTTTTCCCGTTGCCGTAGACAAAGGGAAGCGTGCCGGAAGGGTCCAGGCCCCAGGTTCCCGGAACCGGAGAGGAGGGCGCGGGGTGCTGCCGTTCTTCCACGTCCGCGCTCTGGAAGAGAGGAATCGTAACGGCCAGCAGGAAGAAAAGAATGCCGAAAACGGCTACAATGACGGTGAATCCTCCGCCGATGATGGTTTTGGTCATGATGCGGTCAAACCACAGCGTGGTTTTTGCCACCTGAAAGCGTTCCGGAACGGGTTTGGGCTTTCTGGAAGGTGCGGGGGAGGGAGCATTGGAACTCATGACGGCAGAGAGGAGAAGTTGGAGGGCAGGACTCCGGCGGGCGGGCCGGAGTCCTGCCCCGGCATGTGTTTACGGCACGGGAAGGGAGTGTTTATTCAATGCTCTTGAGCACTTCTGCGCTGACTTTGGCGGGAATCGGGTAATAACCGTCCTTGGTCACGATTTCCTGGCCGTCTTTGGATACGATGAATTTGATGAATTCCCTGGTCAGGGTGTCCAAGGGTTCTCCCGGTTTCTTGTTGACGTAAATCAGCAGGTAACGGGAGAGCGGATACGTTCCGTTGATGCAGTTATCGTAGGAAGGCTGTACCGCCGCCTTTCCACTTTTTTCCGCCAGGGAGAGGGTTTTTACGCCGGAGGTGACGTAGCCGATGCCGGAATAGCCGATTCCCTGTTCGTCGGAACTGATGCCCTGCACGACGGCGGAGGAACCGGGCTGTTCCTTCACGGAGTTTTTATAGTCCCCTTTTTTCAGGGCTATTTCCTTCACGAACCCGTTCGTGCCGGAGGCACTGTTTCTGCCGTAAATGGAGATGGCTTTTCCTTTCATGGAGGGCACTCCCGCATCGCCCCAGTCGGTGATGTTGGAGCCGCCGCGCTTGAAAGTGGAGGAGAAAATGGAGTCGATCTGCGCCAGGGTAAGGGCCTGGATGGGATTGTTCTTGTTGACAAAGAAGGCCACGGCGTCCAGGGCCACTTTGATTTCCGTCGGCTTGTAGCCGTATTTGGCTTCAAAGGCGGCGATTTCCTCCCGCTTCATCTGGCGGCTCATGGGGGCGAGCTGGGCCGTGCCTGCCGTGAGGGCGGGCGGCGCTGTGGAAGAGCCTTTGCCTTCAACGCCGACTTTGACGCTGGGGTATTTTTTGTTGAATCCTTCCGCCCAGAGGGTCATCAGGTTGTTCAGCGTATCGGAGCCGACGGCGTTCAGGTTGCCGGAAACGCCGCTGGTGGGCGCATACGGCTTGATGCTGCTGTCAACGGTCACTTGGTTGGCGCCCATGCTCAGGGAGCTGAGGGCGGCGGCGATGGTCAGGATTTTGGCGACAAATTTCATGGCGTCTTTTTTGGTGTGTTGCGTCTTCCGTTTCCGTCCGGCGGGGCCGTTCATGGCGGAAGACGGGGTAGTGATACCCTCCCGCCCCCATGGTGAGGAAGAGAATCCTGGTTAAGAAATCGTCACAAACCCGGAGTAGCCAGGGAGCCCTGTTTTTGGGATACCATGCGTCCAGAGGCGCAGGACGCGCCATTAGAAGAACATGACTCCGCATCCAGCAGCAGCCGACCAGACCGCCGTAGAGGTGGATTCCCTGGATTTTTGTTATGGGAGCAAGCAATCCCTGTTCAACGTCACCATGAAAGTCCCCAGGAACAGGGTGACGGCGTTCATCGGCCCTTCCGGGTGCGGGAAGTCCACGCTGCTGCGCTGTATCAACCGGATGAATGACCGTATTCCGGAGGCGCGCGTTACGGGAGGCTCCATCCGCATTGATGGGGTGGACGTGACTTCTCCTTCCCTGGATACCATTCGTCTGCGCCGGGAGGTGGGCATGGTTTTCCAGAAGTCCAACCCTTTCCCGATGAGCATTTATGAGAATGTAGCCTACGGATTGAAGCTGGCGGGGGTAAAAAAACGCGGCATTCTGGACGAGGCTGTGGAGGAAAGCCTGCGGCATGCCGCTCTTTGGGATGAGGTAAAGGACCGTCTCCATGCTTCCGCCAATGGTCTTTCCGGCGGCCAGCAGCAGCGGCTGTGCATCGCGCGCGCCATTGCCAACCGCCCCCAAATCCTGCTGATGGATGAACCCTGCGCCGCCCTGGACCCTATCGCCACCTTAAAAATAGAGGACCTGATGGAAGACCTGAAAAAAGAACTCACCATTGTCATCGTCACCCATAACATGCAGCAGGCCACACGCATCGCGGACCGGACCGCCTTCATGTACATGGGCCGCCTGGTGGAATACGGGGAAACGTCCCAAATCTTCACCAATCCTACGGAAAAAGAAACGGAAGCCTACATTACGGGCCGTTTCAGCTAAAAGCCCATTACCAAACCATTCTCCTCATGACATCCCCCGGCAATCACATCCTCCCCCACTACGACGCGGCCCTGAACGCTATCCGCCTCCGCGTCAATGCCATCTGCGGCAGCCTGCTGAAATACATGGACATTCTGGAACGGGTCATTTCCGGCCCGGACAGCGACGGGGCCAACAGCATCATTGCGGACAGCGACCCGCTGCAGGAAGAAACCCGGCAGGTTCTCTCCCTCTGCTCCTCCGTACTCACCCAGTTCCATCCGCTGGGACGCGACCTGAGGCTCGTCATCACCTTCTCCCGATGCGGGGACAAGCTCCAGGAATGCATGGAGGAAGTAACGGGTATCGCCAAGCATGCCAAGGCCTCCATCAGGCATCAGGAATCCCTCTCCCCGGATATTGTGCTCCCTCTGCTGGAAATGGCCGTATCCGAATTCAGAGACGCCGCCAGGTGTCTGGAAACGCAGGATGTGGACGCCGCCAGGGAAATACGCCTGCGCGACAAAAAACTGGACAAAGCCCATCGCAAAGCGCTGGCCCTTCTGGTCTCCCCCGAACGGGAGGACTCCCCTTCCCTCAACGTCAACCTTCTCTTCATTATCCGTTCTCTGGAACGGATAGGAGACATTGCCAAAACCATCGCCGCCACCGTCGTCTTCCTGAAAGAAGCCACGGATATCCGCCACGGAAAAGAAAGATAAAACCATTCCTGCCCGCACGCTCATTCCGCCCGGCCGACGCTGAAACAATACACGGCGGGGTTAATCAGGGCCAGGGGAAGATAAAACACGGCAAAGGAAAGGGAGCCGCCATACAAAACCAGGCACAGGATGGACATGACAAACAGCACGCTGATTTTCAAGCTCCGCGCCCAGTCCAGACGATGCACCAGCCAGACCAGGGCGGCGCACACAAAACCAATAACCGCGCACAACACGCCGCCCAGGGTCAGAAACTGCATGTAGCTGGAACAGAACTGCTCCAGCCACCGCACATTATCCGGACCCGGAGGATTCCCTTCCCAGGCAAAAACACCCGGCGGCAACAGCACCCACAACAGCACGGAAAAAAATACCAGACGGTCCGTATTAAGGCGATAAGTCATGCGCTTTCATGATACCATTTCCGTGCACGGGATAACAAGGGAAATCGCCCGTGCGCCGCGGTTCCGGGAACGGCAGGATTTACAAGGGGGCAAAGGCGGACTCTCCGGCTCCATTAACGGCTATTCCGTCTATTTCCACCAGCCAGCCGGGGCGGCAGACAGGGGCTTTCAGCATCACATGCGGCACAGCGGCCAGCGGAGAGTCCATCAGCCGGTTCCGGACCGTTTCCCGGTCCGCCCAGTCGCGCAGGTACACTACGGCCTGCTTCAGGTCGAACAGGCTTCCCCCGCTCCTTTCCATCAGGGCGCTCATATTTTCCAGGGTGCGGGCCGTCTGGCCCACCACGTCCCCCGGATGGACAATGTTTCCCTCCGCGTCAATACTGGCGGTGCCGGAAAGGAAATAATGGGAGCGGTCCCCGTACACAATACGGACGCCGCGCTCAAAGGCCACCCGGTACACATGCGTGGGGGACAGGTAGTCCGGCGCTTCCATGTACCGGACCTGCCCGGGCTCCAGCCCCGCGATGCCCAGACTGTCCATATGCAGCAGGCGGCCCGGCAGCTCCGTACAGCCTTCAATGCCGGTACTGGCGATGAAATGGCTCTCCGGAGTCAGCCCGTAACGGTCAAAGCATCCGTTGCGGCCTTCCACCAATCCCCGGTAGTTGTTGTCAATGTCCCGGCAATAAATCCAGGTGCGGTGAATCAAATCCGGCACGGCTCCCCCCTGTAAGGCGGCAATCCGGTCCAGCCAGCGGAATTCCTCCCGCATCTGGCCGCAGCTGTCCGGGGAGGAGAATTCCCTCTTGCCCGCCAGGAACAGCCGGTAATGCGCCCGGATGGCTTCCACGACCGTTCCGCCCTGTTCCGCCATATGCCTTTTTCCCAACATTTCGCCGATGTGCCAGGCTTCCAGAGCCACGCGGGCCCCGTTCGCAGGGGGCTGGCCAACCATGGAAACATAGGAGTTCCTCTCCCCTATCATCCGCCGCAGCGCAGCCGACTGGCGCACCGGGTCGCTGACATGGAAACGCAGCAGGAATTCATCTTCCTCCCCTCCCCCCAGATTGCGGTACCTGGCCATCAGGGAATGCAGTTCTTCCTCAAAACTTGCGCCCGGCTCCGCCGTCATGCAGAAGAAGCGTTCTTCCGCCCCGTTTTTGCCGGACCATTCCAGTTGTTCAGGTGCATTCGCCGTCATCATGCCCTCCCGCCCCTTTACAGGGACTGCACGTAATTGATCAAATCCTCCAGTTCACGGTTATTCAGGGAACTCGTCTTCCCTCGGATATCCCCCGGATTGCATGTCGTGATGGCTTCCCGTATCGTCTTCGCACGGCCGTCGTGCAGGTAAGGGGCGGTCCGCCACACTTCCGCCAGGGAGGGCACCAGAATGCTTTTACCTTCATCCAGCCCCGTGGCCGTCCCCGTGGCCACCAGTTCCTTGGTAGTGAAGTAAGGATGGGGGTGACACCGCACGCACCCGGCTGTTTTAAACACTTCCCTGCCCCTCCGGGCAGATTCGGACAAAGCCCCCCTTTCCACGCCGGGAGCATGGCACTGGGCGCACCCCTCCCCCCCTGTCTGCTGTTTGGAAGGGTTATGCGCCACCAGGAACGGGCTGGGAACTTCCTTCATGTTTTTCAGGTATGCATTCACGCATTCCGCCAATTCACCGGAAGGTTCCAGAAACTGGATGTGCACAAAGCCTGCCGTCACGGCCACTTCCGCAGAGGCGCGGACGCCCAGCGTCATCACCGGGCTTGTCCGGTGGGAAAGGAACATGGTGCGCGTATTTTTCGGGTTGCCCATGCCGTCATTCAGCAGATCCCAGTTCAGGCCGTCCACCCGGCCGTCCGGGTGGCAGGTGGCGCAGCTCTGCCACCCCTGGAAGCAATGGGAGGCATCATTAAAATACCGTTCCCCCAGTTTTTCCCGGGAAGGCCGGAATTGGCCGTTCAGGGGAATTGCCCTGGATTTGCAGGCATCCTTCAGGGAGACTTCCGCCAGAGAATCAGAAAAGTAGCCGGCTACATAAACGTTTTTCCCATCGGAGGCCACGGCGCGCGGGCCGTTCAAGGGCAGCGCGATCCGGGTGCGGAGACCGTGCAGGAAACCAAGCCTTTCGGAAACCGGCTCATTGCCCCGGCCTTCCCGCTTCATGCGCTCCAGCAGGGCCGGGAAATCAATTACGGAGAGTTCATGCGTCCCCGCATGCGTCACAAACAGTTTTCCGCCATCTCCGGAAAAAGAAACGCCCCACGGGTTGGCCGCCCCCGCATCCGGGTCATCCAGCAGAACGGGATGAGGCTTGTCCGGCTCGTCCGTATCGATAACCGTCACGGCATTCGTGTTCATCCAGCCGCGGTCCAGCTGCGTGGTGGGCACCTGGTACCGGCTCAATACATGCGCCACGGCCAGATAGCGGCCATCCGGGCTTATCGCCATGCCGCGCACGCCCTGCGTCCCGTTGGAAAGCGGGAAATGGACAGCTTTTCCATCTTCCACCAGAGTCAGCGCGGCAGCCGTGAAATCCCCGTCCGCAGCCCCGGCCGGCAAATGGCCGGCAGCCCAGATTTTCCTGCCGTCCGGAGAAACGGCCAGCGCTACGGGTTCACGGGGGACATTCCAGGAATCCAGCACGGTTCCGGTAGCGGCGTCCATTTCCAGCACGCGGGAATCAAACCGGCAGGCCACATACAGCTTTCCCCCCCGCACCACGGGAGACATGGGCGTATGCCCGGCAGGAAAAGAACGCTTCAACGCCCCGCTTTCCAGGTCCACTACTTCTACTGCTCCGCGCGGGCCGCCTTCCGCCACATAGGCCGTTGCTCCATCCACGGCCATTCCGTTGGGAGGCTGGGCCAGCCGGATGCTTTTCACCTTTTCCCCGGAAGCTGGGTCCACCAGTTCCAGCACGCAGCTCTCATGCCCCAGCACGGCAACCAGGTGATCGACGACCTTCACATCCACCGGAGCCAGCGGGCCGGAAGCAGCATCCGGTCCCTGCCTGCATGAAATGAGGGCCAGCAGGCAGCAAAGGGCAGTCGCAGAAGCGCGGAACATTTTTGTCAGTTTCATGGCAATTTCAACAATCAGTCTTCTATGATCACCCGGAACCCCACGTTGTACACCGGACGCCAGCCGGGATATCCCCAGCGCCAGGAGGACGTGGCCCTCCTGGGACGGTCATACCAGGAACCGCCGCGCACCGCACGGGGAACACGGGAGTCCAGGCCTTCATTGCGCCCGTCCCCTTCCTTCCAGGGGTAAGGCCTGTATTCGGAACGGGTCCATTCCGCGGCATTGCCGATCATGTCGTACAATCCGTAGGCATTCGGCCTGTAACTCTTGACGGGGGCCAGGTGGAGCTTCCCGTCATTGTATTTCTCATCCCTCGGCACGAAGTCCCAGAAACGGTTGGGATTTTTAATCGGCCTGGGATCCACGCCTGAAACGGCCAGTTCCTTCAGCGTCACGTCCCCCAGGTTGGCATACGCGGAAAAATCCGCATCCCGCTCCCCGAAAAAGAAATCCGTATCCGCTCCCCCCCTGGCCGCGTATTCCCACTGCGCTTCCGTAGGCAAGGTCACTTTTTTTCCGGTTTTCCCGGAAAGCCAGCGGCAAAATTCCATGGCCCTGGCCCAAGGCATCCGGATGACGGGAAAAAGCGGATCGGCATCCATGTCGTAGCCGGGCCTCACCTGGTCCTTGTAATGCATGTCATACCATCCGTTAGCATACTCCGGGTCGAAGCGGCGGTATTGCTCCAGCGTCACTTCCGACTCTCCCATCCAGAACGGCCTTTCAATCCCCACCGTGGAAACAGGACGTTCCGCCGGTGTTTCCCGTTCATTCCCCATCCTGAACTTCCCTGCGGGAATGCGGCGGAATGTCATGTTCACGCCGTCGCCCAAATCCACAGTCAGCGTTTCATTACGCGGTTCCGGAACGGGAACGCTCTTTCCTCCGGTGCGAGCAATGGGCTTCCCGGCGTCAGGTTTGGAAACGCCGGCGCTTCTCCGGAACAGGGAATCCTTCATCGTCACGTAATTACGTTCCGCTCCTGAAAATCTGCCGTGCAGGTCATAACGGCGTTTCAGCAGCCCTTCATTGCGCTCTCCCGGCCATTCGCCCAGATAGGGGGCGTTCATGTCCATCCACGTGACCAGGCGGTTCCAGTCCTCCTGCGGCATTTCCACGCCATGGTGGCCTTTTTTAAGGAGCTGGTAAAGCTCCGACGTATCCGCGAAAAACTCCGTGGGGGCCAGCCCCAGATAGTTCCCCTCCGGGCCGTTGCGGCGCACATAGGGGTGCAGGTTCCAATAAGAGACGGAACCGGGGGCGGGAGCCCCCTTGACGGCCTCCAATGTCATGAAATCCGGCACTCCTCCACGGGTCTTGCTTTCCGCTGTGTGGCAGCGTATGCAATGGCGGTCCAGCACGGGCTGCACTTCATTCATGAAGGAGAAAGTGCGCGCCGGACCGTACCACGGAACAATAGGAGCGGGTTTCTGGCGGGAAGCCATGACGGCCCTGGCGGGGGGAGCGCAGTTCTGCCGTTCATGGCAGCCGATGCAGCTGAGCGTTTCCCCCGGCATGGCGGTAAACCAGCTCCGCATCAGCGCCAGGGCGCGCCCCTCCCCGTCCAGCACCTGAAGCGTCAGGGGCTGGCAGGCGGGAGCCGTGAAGATGGCGGAACCGTCAGGATTCACGGGCACGGTGCCGTACAGCACTTTCAAGTCCCAGTTGCTTTCCATGCCCATGGCATAGTGGCTTCCCGTATTGCGGGGGCTGTACTCGGACATAAACACGCGCAGGGCCTTGGCTTCCCCTCTGGGCACTCCGGCCATGGCGCGGCCCCGGTACACGTCGGAAATATAAACCGTAGCCGTCTTGCTTTCCGTCTTCACCCGGTCATGCAACACGGGCGGTTTTTTGCGTGGCCCCAGGGGCGCGGGGTCTGCATAGACGAAGTAGGAGGAGGCCGTGAGAGGAACGATGTTATCGTATATGTCGCACCAGACCACATTGGTCACGCCCTGGTTGCCGGAGGGGGAGGAAACGGCCAGGAAACACTCGTCATTCAAAGGATAAGGTTCTGCGAAATAAGGAGTCTTCAATCCCTGCACCAGCTGATCTTTGGTCACGTTGTCCACGGGCTTTCCATACCCCGGAATCTTCTGAACGGCACCCTCCGTGGCGGTGCGCCCCCTGTTCACGTCAAAGAGGACCAGTTCCCCCAGCCTCTTGACTCCATGATGCCCGCTGACAATGCCCGCAAACATGCCCGGCCTGCCGGGGAGGGGCCGTGCGTTGAACAAGCTGTTGGGCCAGTAGGAGTTGGAACCATAGTATTCCTTCTGGTCGCTGCCGTCCGGATTCATGTGCATCAGCACGCGGCTGAAATAGTGGGCGCTTTCCGTGTACTCCCAGCGCAGGAACATCACCCTGCCGTCCGGCAGCATGGTGGGGAACCAGTTATTGTCCTGGTCAAAGGTAAGCCGGCGGGTCGTTTTCTTTTCCCGGTCGTAGAGGTGGAGGTTGCCCACGTAATCCACCCCGGCCACGCAGGGCACCCCCTGCATGCCGGAAGTATTGACGAAAATAATCCGGCCGTCCGGCAGGTAGCAGGAATTATAGCTGTCCGTATCCGCCGGCATATGCGCGGTAAGGGATTCTTTTTTCCCGGTTTTCAAATCCAGCTCAAAAACGTCCCAGGGCCTGCTTTCCTTCTTGCCGAATCCGTTCCCGGTGAACATGAGCTTCTCCCCGGAAAAATCAACATCCAGATGCCCGACCCAGCGGTCGTCCGCCAGCAGCTGCTCCACAGGGGAAGAAGAGGAAACCCCGTTAAATTTCACAATGCCGCTGCGGTATCTGCGCCCGGGCCCCGGCATGCTGGAAATACCCTGCCAGTTCGCCGGACGGTCATGATTGAAAGAACTTTTCCCGGACGGATTGAAACGCCGCACGCTCACCCATTCCTTCAGGCCGTTCTGTTCCGGCAGGGCTTCAATCAGGGCTTTTCTCCGCAGATCCACCATCTCCCGCAGCAGGGCCGCCTGTCCCG
>ENA-OOWZ01001101-OOWZ01001101.1-human-gut-metagenome-genome-assembly--contig:-NODE-1101-length-13640-cov-4.449466_pt1 | contig 13640 bp, 15 predicted proteins | sample MGYA00241580_ERZ501329 | MGnify/ENA primary metagenome ERZ501329 (study PRJEB25962, sample SAMEA2042923) | human gut metagenome | biome: human gut; feature: human-associated habitat; material: faeces... | reverse complement strand
TGGGGGAACCGGAGCTGACAATCTCCATGGTGAGCAATTACGTGAAGCAGGGGCTGATCTCCTCCCCCATAAAAAAGTCATACACGGCGGAGCACCTTTCACGGCTCCTGTTCATCGCGGTAGTCAAGCCCGTTGTCCCGTTGGAAGGGCTTCGAATGATGTTCAGCATACAGGGGGATAACTATACCCTTCCGACCGCATATGACTATTTTTGTGATGAGTTTGAGAATATGCTCGGCGCGGCGTTCGGCATAGCTCCCGCAAGAGAGGGCCTCGGCAAGACACAATCCGACGCAAAGGATCTTCTCCGCAACACGATCGTGGCCACCGTCAACAAGGTCTATCTGGATCGGTATCTGGAAGAATATCAAAAGCAGAGGGAAAAAGCCCCAGATGAACAGCAAACATGATCGAGAATGTTTCGCTATCTCGTTCCGCCAAAGGAGCTACACTCCCTTGCGATGCTTGCGTGCCTATCCCTTGTGGACTTGCCGTTCGCAAACAGCATAAAACGCTGTTCGCCACCAGCAAGCTTGAACGCGAATAATATGAAGCAAACTAATCGGAATTTAATTAGGAATTTTATATGGATAAGAAAAAGATTTTCTGTTATCGGTTGTTGGATTGGCAATTTTACTTGTAGGAACGGTTATAGTATCAGTTATGGATTACCCGCTGGGGTTATTGCTTATTCTTCCGTCTGCAATTCCACACATCGTTAGACTGTATACTCTAAGAAAGGATAAGTAGAATTCCAGTTTATCTGGCTAACAAACCCCTCAAAACACGAGCGGCCAAGGTCTTGCGTGAGGTAGGAAAATTCAAAAAGTTATGCTAAAATTAAAATGGTTAATTAATAGGCAAATTAGAATTTGATAAAGGAATGTGATTGTATGAAAAAAATGATTTTAGGAATTGTGTGGCAGCTAATGGGTTTTCTTGGTTCAATAATTATTCTATGCTCTGCGGCACCTTACCAGTGGGATTATAACGGAATTACTGGTATTTTAGGCAGTTTGTTGGGATTAGACTTAATAATCCCACTCATTATTTGCATTATTTTTTTATTTGCGGTGCAGTGGTCTGTTTCAAGGCAATAGGTGAAAAGTAAAATTCAGTTGATAGAAAGTCCAAACTGGGAAGAAGGAATTCCAACTGCTCTTTCTGAAATTATGGACAAGCTTTGTGACGCTTTGGACGAATAAAAAAGAAAAATTCCAGTTTGTCAAGCTGAACACAAAAAACCGAACACCGAAAAACTGACCGTTGACCCGCGCCGTGTGCGTACAGTCAGCGGTCTTTTTTATCCCCAAAATCAAAAAAAGTCTATCGCAATGACAAAAGAGAAAGTCATTTTCTCCGTCCAGTAATATTGTGCATTGATTTAAGGGAGACTTTTTGAGAAAACAGGACGATCGTTGCAGCTCAAAGGAAGTGAACTGTTTGCCATACTTCAGAATTCTCTTTTCCGAGTCTCCTATCTGCCCCTATTTGAAACTGCAACAACTGTTTGCTGTAATTCATCTCTCTCCTCCGTGTAATAGGATATCTGAAAAGGTAGACCTTTTCGGCGTTACCAACAGGCAGACAATCGGGATATGATTTTGTGTCCGAAAAAGTTATTTTGTCATTTTGGGACATGTCCGAAAAAGGCATGAGCTTTTGAAACGGAAAAGGAGATGAAAACAAGTTGAAAAAGACATACGGCTATGCCCGTGTATCTACGAGAGAACAACATCTGGATCGGCAACTCAAGGCCCTCATGGATGCCGGCGTGGAGGAGCGGGATATCATTACGGACAAGGTAAGCGGCAAGGATTTGGAGCGTGAGGGGTACCAGTCGCTGAAGAATCACTTTCTCCGCGACGGAGATACCCTGATTGTTAAATCGCTGGATCGACTCAGTCGGAGAAAGATTGACATCAAGAAAGAGCTGGAATACTTCCGGGAGCATCACATTCGGATCAAAATCCTTGACATCCCGACTACCATGGTGGAACTTCCTGATGAGCAGAACTGGATTTTTGAGATGATAAACAACATCCTGATTGAAGTACTTGCGAGTATTGCTGAACAGGAGCGTATCACAACAAAGCGGCGACAGTCTGAGGGGATCGCCATTGCAAAAGAGGCGGGGAAGCATTTGGGGCGCCCAATGATAGACTTTCCGCCAAACTGGAATCAAATCTTTCCTGAATGGAAGTCCGGTACGATTACGGCGGTTGCCGCAATGCGCCAGCTCGGCCTAAAGAGGAGCACATTTTACAGATTAGTGAAGCAACAGGAGGAAAAACATGAAACTGAAAAATAAATTGTTTTTAGGCGGCCTCACAGCCGTTCTTCTCGCAGTCATGTCGTTTTCTGCATGGAAGATATGGGTGATTAGATCCGAGTATCACACCGGTGAAGCTGCTTACGAGGATATCAGTCACATGATTTCGCTTCCCCAGAAAACTGCCGAACCACAGCCACCTGTTATCAACAAACCAGCCGGGGCAGAAACACTTCCTGATGAGGACGACACGGTTTGGCCTGAGGTGGATTTTGCTGCACTGCGTGAGATCAACCCTGATATCGTTGCATGGATCTACATTGAAGGAACGAAGATCAACTATCCGATTGTACAGGGAGAGGAAAACAGCTATTATTTGAAGCACCTGTTCAGCGGCGAGTGGAATGGATCCGGCTGTATATTCCTGGATTTCCGAAACGACGCAAGTTTTGCCGACCGGCACTCCATAATTTATGGACATCATATGAAGAACGGCACAATGTTTACAGACCTTGATAAATATAAAAAGCAGGAGTTCTTTGATGAGCATCCGATCGCGCTGCTGATAACACCGGACAAAAACACTATAAAGTAGTGTTCTTCGCGGGGTATGTTGCCACACCACAGGACGATGCGTGGGAAATTGATTTTACGGAAGCGGAATTTGAAGTCTGGCTTCAGAATGCGGCTGACCGTTCCTGCTTCACCAGCGAGATTGCACCGAATATCTCTGATCACATTCTAACGCTCTCTACCTGTAGCTATGAGTTTGATGATGCCCGTTTTGTGCTGGTAGGAGCGCTTCGATAAAAAACGCTTGTGCCGGAGAAGACACCACTGTCTGGCAGAGCAACATCTGAGAAAAAACATCGAAGCAATCAGCTCAAGCCGTAATAAACTCAAAAAACTCTTGAAAATGTGCCATCTTTTTCATATAATAAAACTGTCTCTTCTGTTGGGAGAGGAAGAAATGTGCGTTTTAAAAGCGTATCCACACAGCGTCTGACTTAAAATTGCCGTGTAGAAGCAGCCGCGGAAAACGCGGAGAAACAAGATCAAACGCGGAGGCGGTTCCAGATGGAGAGGCGCTTACGTATCTCAGCACATATTCCATTGCAACCCCTGTCAAGAATCTCCGCGGCGAAAGAGAAGAGTTGCGCAAAAGGGCTTTTTGACGAAAAGTATAACAATAATCCAAAGCATTCGTTGATAGAAGGGAGGCTGCTGCCATGTTTATCATTTATCTTATCCGGTTTAGCTTTGTGCAAATGCAATATTGGTGTAGCCTCCTTAGTAGGAGTTGTCAAAACCAAATTAAGATTAGCGGCGCATAAGCTAGACCGAGCGGTCTACTTGTGCGATTTTCTTTTTTAGGGCATGAAGTGAATTGGGGAATTTGGATTTTTCGTCATAACGGAAAAACACGAACCTTTTTACGATGGTTCTTTGTTTACCAATTGATATCAGGCAGTGCGAAGGAGGCAGGAGATGTAGGCGGTATCATAACATGAGATGCCTATAGAAAAGACGGCGGTGTATTCGGGGTGCTTATCCTTGTCCATTTATTGTTTTCAGAAAACAATAACGACGGGCGCATAGGACGGCACTTAGAGAATCTCCTCTGTATTAATAAAGAAGGCGGCAAGAGCCCTCCTGCTCCGTTCAAGCCTGTGATTTCTCGCTCCTTTGAGATAATGAGAATGTGCGGCCGTACAGGATAGAGCAAGGAGGGCTTTTAATGAAAATTGCTATCGGAATGATTGTGCGGAATCTTATATCTGCGCATCCGCTGACAGACTTTCTGGATAATGCCGAGAAGTATGACCACCCGATTGAACGCGTGATTGTCGTATACTCTCATGAGGCTGATCCGGAGGCGATTCAAGAATTGCAGCGCAGGACGAAGGTTTCTCTGATCCGGCTTCAAAGCTACGAAAGGGCGCATATGATTTTGAAGCAGCTCGGCGTTCGCTTCTCATCCATTCAGCAGCTTTTGTTCTGCCCGTTGATTGATACGCACGGACTGATTCCTTATGGCTTTAATCGGAACCATGTGTTGATGGAAGCGCTGTTCACAGGCGTGGACTATCTGATTTTTGTGGACTCGGATGTGCAGCCTAGCGTGTTGCATCGAACACCTGACGGAGAGGTTGGGTTTGAGGAGGTAGACTTTATCGGAGCGCATCTATACGGGATGTCTCTGGGGGCGACCATCACCAGCAGTGATTACAGCGGATACAACATCCTGCCTCCGGCTTCCTTTGAGGGAATGACAGCCCTGCTATGGGGCCTCCACAAGGAGGATATGGCGGAGTTTTGGCAGAGCAGCGAGGTTCACGGCGGGCTTATTGTACAGGAAGCAGGGACACCTGAGCTGCAGCCCACCACAAAGGTTTTGGGTGGAAACATGGGAATCCGCATGAGCGCATTGATGACACTGCCGCCGTTTTTCTCGCCTTACTATTTTTACAATAAGACTCCGCTCCTCGCCAGAGGTGAGGATACGCTCATGGGACTGGCGGCATCCCGAAGTCAGATCAAATGTCTGGATATCCAAACGCCTATCTTCCATGATACTTATGGGGATTACCCCAAGATTCCGAATCTCAAAAATGACAGCAGTGTTCGGGACAGGCTCTACTATGCCTGTACGGGCTGGATCGGCCGCAATGTGTTTCTCCGCTGGAAGACGGGACATGCGCCCACGGAGTTTTTCGAGAGAGGCCGGAGGCTGTCGGATGGAGCGAAAGCACTGTACCGCTATACAAACGACAGGCGCTTCTTATATCTTCCGGATATCCAGTCCGCAGCGGAAGCGTGGCTGCCGGATATGGTGAAACAGCATCAAAAGACGAAGGAGGCATGGACCGAGTTAACAGAAAGGTGGTTTAGACGATGAAAGTATTGCTAATCAATCATTTCCCGCTGGAAGGATCGGGTAGCGGCACCTACACCAAAAATATTGCGCTGCATCTGCGCAAGCGTGGGCATGAGGTTGCGGTCATTTTTCCTGAAAACCAGCCGTTCCCTATGCTGCCCGGGATCCAAATGCACCCGGTGATGTTTTCAAAGGATAAAGTGCAGAGAGATGAGCTCCCTTTTAATTTTCCTTGCTTCACCACACATCCCCAAAGCCGGACTACATTTGCGGACTTAGGTGTCGGGAAGCTTACACGGTATCTTACAGCATTCTCCGCTGCCTTGAGACAGGCATTGCAAGAGTTTCACCCAGATATCATTCATGCACAGCACGCATGGTGTCTCTCTTGGCTGGCTTCTCTGTGTAACCTTCCTCTGGTCATAACCATACATGGGACGGAGCTGATGGGCTGCAAAAAGTGGCCTGCCTTTCGGAGCTTTGCCGAGGAGGCCGTCGCGGGAAGTATAAAAGTGCTTGCCATCTCCGCAGACAATCGGGACCTTGCTATTGAGCAGCTTCCTATGGCGGCGGACAAGCTTCTGCTGTTGCCCAACGGATACAATGAGGACATTTTCTATCGGGAAGAAGTGGACAGGGAAACGCTTTTCGATTCACTCGGACTTTCTTATCGCGGAGAGTATGTCATTCTATTTGTTGGGAAGCTTGCAGCATTTAAGGGTGTGGACACGTTGTTGCGCACGGCGCGCCGCTATGAGTGGCTGGCGGATCGGGAGTTCATCACGCTGATTGCCGGCGATGGCGAGGAGCGGGAGAGCTTGTCAGAGCTGCACAAGCAGCTTGGCCTGAGGAACACCTTCTTCCTTGGCAACCAGAAGCAGGACGAGCTGCGGCGGCTCTACAATGCGGCGGATGTTTTTGTAATGCCCTCCCGCCGTGAGCCATTCGGACTCGTCGCCTTGGAGGCGATGGCCTGCGGACTGCCCGTTGTCGGCTCCAATGAAGGCGGTCTGCCGGAGTTTATTAACAGTCAAGTGGGAACATTGGTCTCTCCTGAGGATGAGGAAGCTTTCTGCGCTGCGATTTTGAATGAACTGACGAGACATCATACAGAGCCGGAGCGGCGTGACATCATCGCACACTATGCCAGCAGCAATTTTGCGCAGGCACAGTTCGTGGCAAAGCTGGAGCAGGTCTATCAACGCGCTGTAAGAGATTTTTCGGGCTAAGGAGGGCGAGTCGTATGAGGAAAACCATGATAATCCCCACCTACTGGTGCCGCAAAACAGGCGACCCTTGGCAGGAGGGCGACGCCGTCTATGACCATCCTACTCCGGTGGATCAGGAGGGAACGCTGGAGCGTACCTTAGTCAGCATGAAGCAGTTCAGTGAAAAAGACTTCAAGCTGGTGATTCTGATTTGTCCTACCACCCCGGAGGTAGAGGCGGCGGCCTATGAGCAGGTGCTCCGTATCGTGGTCCGGGCGCAGCTGAATGCGGAGACATACCTGTTCACTGCGGGAGATTTGCGCGAGATAACTGAAATCTTGAGAAAAGCCGGACTGAACGATCGGGGAGTCCAGCTCCTGTCCATGTTCGGATACTCAAACGTGCGCAATATATGCCTATTGGCCGCCTCTACCCTGACGGCGGACGCTGCTTTGCTCATCGACGATGACGAGGTCTTCGAGCTGCCGGACTTTGTGCCGCGCTCACTGGAGTTTCTGGGCAGAAGAGTTTACGGAGACATCGTGCATGGCGTTGCCGGCTACTACCTAAACAGCAAGGGCCAATACTACGATGATGTGAGTCCGGAGCCGTGGATGACCTATTGGGACCGCTTCGGCTGCAAGGCGCGAGCCTTTGACCAGATCATTGGCAGCGGGCCGCGGCTCAAGCGCACACCCTTTGCCTTCGGCGGCGCAATGATCCTGCACAGAGAGCTTTTCGAGTGTGTACCCTTTGATCCCCTTGTAACCCGGGGTGAGGATGTGGATTATCTTATAAACAGTCGGATCTTCGGTTTCAGCTTCTTTCTGGATAATACCCTGTCCATCAAGCATCTGCCTCAGCCAAAGTCTCACCCCCAGTGGAAGCGTCTGCGGGAGGATATTTACCGTTTTGTATATCAGCGCGCCAAAATGCAGTCTCAGCACAAAACAGGGAATCTTGTCCATGTCAGTCCGGAGGACTTTGACCCCTATCCCGGGGAATTTCTCAAGCCGGATCTGGACGAGAAGATCTATCGAAGCAGCATGATGCTCTCATCGCAGTACCTTGCAAATAACGATCCTGATGCCGCTATGGAAGCCATGCGGAACATCTATGTTGCCAAGCACAATGCCCCGCCCTCCTTTGATGCCTTCCGTGCCTATCTGGACACCCAAACACAATGGGAGAGGCTCATCCATCTTGTACGTCAGGAGCGATACGCCGTCCGCGCCGTGCTGGAGAGGCACAATATTTCCGCACCGGAGATTCATCTCGACAAGGAGCATCGCCGAAGACTCACCCGGGAGGAGCTTCTGGCTGTATTGGCGAAGCTTCCGATATTTTCTGTTTTTACTGAGCAAGAGCATGCGGTTTTCTTTGATTACTGCCATGTAAAAACCTACTATGAGCATGAAACCGTATTCACCAGCGGCGACTACAATGAGGAGGTCTGCCTTGTTCTCAAGGGCAAGCTGCGGCTTGTTGCCAACCGGGAATCAAATAGCTGCTCCGCGCCGCTGGAGATTGCATATCTCACGCCGGGCAGCTTCCTGGGAGAAAATTGCCTTTCCCACAGTGTGTTCCGTCTCAGCGGGACGGCGGCGGAGTTCACTGAGCTGCTGTGCATCTCCAGAGGGCGGCTGAAGGCTCTGCTGGAGGAGCATCCCGCCATCGGCGTCAAGCTGCTCCAGTGCTTCCTCGCCAGCCTGTCCGAGAAGATCATGCGCTCCAACGAGCTGCGGAAGGAAGCGGCTGCGTATGACCATAATGCGGTCAACGGGATTTTGGAGGAATGAGCACGGGGGCTTCTGCCAGCAAATGAAACGCCGGAGCGTTGGGCGCGCCGCACTTGATCGGTGCAGTGGGTGCAGGAAAGCTCATTACTATAATACAATAAAGAGCTAAAACAAGGATATCTGGACATTGATGTGTATGGTGCGGCACAGCAGCGTTTTTGCTTTCTGTTCCGTGAATTTGAAAGAAATCAGGATGATTGATGAAGTTCAAGGAGAGGAGGCAAAAGCATGCAGTCCAATTGGAGTTCTAAATGGGATTGGCTTCTGTTCCGAAACAAGCTTGCCGGATGGCAGGAGGCTTATATCGGGAGGCTGAACAAGGAATATATCGAATTGTTGCGTGGAGACGGTTCCGAAGCTGATAAGTTTTGGGAGTTATGCAAGCGCATCCGTGAGGATAGACGCTGTGCCGGTGTGCAGATATCCATGAGAGGATCGGATCCTCTTCCAATCATCTGCCGTATGATCAATGAGGGAGTGATCACACTCGGCGATCTCGACGAGTTCAGTGAGGAACTGCGGGAGGCGGTGGCGACAATTACGGAGCCACATAAGGACATATAAAAGGGAAATATGATACATAAATCATCGACCCGTAGGCGCGATTGACACCGCAAAGCCCACAGGCCATATACACAGGGCAGTGGCTTTGCGCAGCAAGGTCGCTGCCCTGCCGCCATTTTATAAACCATGTTGAACAGGAGGCTTGTTCATGTCTTATCTGCTCTATATGAAACGCTCATTCACGCGCAGCCCCCGCCGTCATGCGGTGCTGTTTGCGGTGCTGACCTGCGCGTTTCTGCTGCCGCTGCTGATCTGCATCTATCGGGACAGCAATGCATGGGGCACGCGGCAATATCTCCTTGCCCGTTCCGCGGGTGAAACCTATCACATTGGGAACGCAGCGGAAGTGGACGTGCCTTATTTTGAGGGCATCCGTGGCCTGTCCGCGCCCGTTTATCGTGACGGCACCATCTATCTGCATATTCTGTCAGACGATGAATGGAGAAATTCGGAAAGCGTGACCGTTTTTGAGAACGAGATCCGCAAGCGCATGGAAGCATCTGGAAACGAAGCCCTGCTCCCGACTGCGTTCAGCTATGAATACGCCCACGGGATATCCACCGATCCGTCCCATCTTTCGGGGCAGCGAATCCTTCTGCTCGTCAATATGCTGGTCATTCTGCTCTCGGTATCGGTGGTGCGTTCCGCTTACCGAAGTCACCTGAAGCGCTTTTCCTCTGACATTGGGACACTCCGCGCCTGCGGAGCCAGCCGCCGTCAGATCAGCGCCCTGTTTGCCGCGGAGCTTGCGGCGGTGTTCCTGCTGGCGGCGGCCTGCGCCGTGGTTATTTCCGTTGTATCGCTGAAAGCGCTGTTCACGGCGTTTCTTGAGATCTGCCACGACAGCCTTGCGTGGCTGATCTTTCATGTGGAGCCAATGAATGTTCTGCTCCATTTGGCGGTTTTCTTCGTTACACTGGGACTGTCGCTGGGCATGACCCTGCACCGGTACAGCCGCGAGCCTGCGCGGATGCTGCTGAACGATGCGGAAAATATGCCGAAGGTCAAGCGCGGACGAAAGCCCATCAGACGGCGTTTCACTCCGGCGACAACCCTCTGCGGCCTGTGGCGCAGCCGCACGAACCGCAGCCTCCGTTCCTGCCTTGCTGTTTCCGTTCCCGTCATGGCGGTTTTTCTGCTTCTGTTCAACATCCTCACTGTTGCCTTGCAGGTCACGGGCGCGGAGGAGGAATGGGGGTTGAAGGTTTCCCGTTCCTCCCATGACGGAGAAGGCTTTTCGGCTGAGGATATGGCGTATGTTTCCTCTCTGGTGGGTGTGAAGCAGACGCGCCCCATATATGAGCCGGACGGTTACATCCTGCTGCCGGAGTCCCCGGAGGAGGTGGAGACGCCGCTGCGCATTCGACCGTACAGCGGTCTTGGCGCGGCGTATCAGATGCTTTCCAAGTATGAGATCGCCGTCAGCCGCAAAGCGGAACGCGGCGTCGGGGATGTACTGCGGCTTTGCCGGTCGGAAGCGTATTACGATGGAAACGGGGGTATCAAGCAGCCCGCACCGGAGGATGTGACCGCACTGACGGTGGCTGCGCTGACGGACACGAAGCCGTCCGGATGGGCGCTGGATATCTATGTGAGCGATGAACTGTATGCGGACATCATCGCCTCAGAGCCGGCAACCGGCATCGAGATCGCCCTGACCGACCCTGCCATGAACGCACAGGTGGAGACCGCCCTGCGGGCGCGCTTTGCAGGCGCGGAGTATGCTGTCACCAACCGCCAATCTGGGTCGGATTTCCTGCGGGAGATGTCCTCCGGCGTGTATCTGTTGCTGGGGTACATCTTTGCGGCACTGTTCCTGCTCATCCTGCTGATCCTCTATGTCCAGCTCTGCGACTACATCGAGGGCAGCCGCCCGCTGATCCGCTCCCTTCATAGACTGGGCGCGTCAAAACTGACGCTGTACCGCTCCTATATCCGGCAGGACGGGATCTCCGCCGCCGCTGCCGTTGCCGCGCCGTTTCTGATCAGCCTTCCGCTGACGGCGCTGCTGTGCGTATGGCAGAAAGCCCCGCTGCACCTTGACGGCGGAATGCTCACAGTATATGCGGCTCTGGCGGCGCTGCTGCTGTTTACCTACTGGCACCCCGTACACCGTTCACTCAAGCGCGTACTTCGTCCGCTATGACCATGCAGAAAGGAGATTTCCCGATGAATGCAGTGACTGTAAAAAATCTGACCAAGGTGTTCCGGCAGGGCGACGAGGATATCTACGCCGTGGATCATGTCAGCTTCACCGTTGCGCCGGGTGAAATGGTCGCCATCGTGGGGCAGTCCGGCTCCGGCAAGACCACCCTTCTGAACCTGATCGGCGGTATTGAGCATCCCACCTCCGGCAGCGTGGAGGTAGGCGGTGTGGACATCTGCTCAGCCGATGACGAGACGCTTTCCGGAATACGCAGACGGAAGCTTGGCTATATCTTTCAGGAATTCAACCTGATTCCCATTCTGACGGCGGAGGAGAATATCATCATGCCGTTGCTGCTGGACGGCAAAAAGCCGGATAAGGCAAAGCTGCGGGAGTTGGCGGGTTTTTTGGGCATTGAGAACCGCCTAAAGCACCTGCCGAGTGAGCTGTCCGGCGGACAGAAACAGCGCGTGGCCATCGCCCGCGCCCTGATAAACGACCCGGTGATTCTCCTTGCCGACGAGCCCACCGGAAATCTCGATAAGAAGGCGGCGGACGAGATCATGGAGCTGCTGCTCGCCGTCAACCGCCGGGGAAATACCGTGCTGCTGGTGACGCATGAGCAGCGGTACGCCGATCTGTGCGGAAGAAAGATCGAAATCAGCGATGGGAAGATTTGAACTTTCACCCCGATCAGAGCCGAGAAATCGGGCGAATAAATTTCACAAATGAAACGGAAAGAGGTGCTTAGAATGAAAAAACAATGGATTGCTATATTCCTTTGCCTGTCGTTGTTAGCAACGGGGCTGCTGGGGCTGACCGGCTGCGCCGCAAAGGTGCAGGCGGATGACCTGATGAAGGGCATCACGCCGGAGAAGACTTCCGGAAGGGCGGCGGATGACGCCTTCAAAAACGGAGCGGCAGACTTCGCCGTCCGCCTGTTCCAGAACACGCGGGAGGAGGGAAAAAGCAGCCTGATCTCACCGCTGTCGGTCATGCTGGCGCTTTCCATGACCGCAAACGGCGCCAGGGGCGAGACCCTTGCGCAGATGGAAGTTCTGCTGGGCGGGGGTATCCCGATCGATACGCTCAACAAATATCTCCATGCCTATGTCGGCGGCCTGCCCTCTGTGGAAAAGGCAAAGCTGACGCTGGCCAATTCCATCTGGTTCAAGGACAGCGGCTTTACGGTGGAAGAGGCTTTCCTGCAAAGAAACGCTGACTACTACGGTGCCGCGGTCTACAAGTCTGCCTTTGATAAAAAAACGCTGAGGGATATCAATAACTGGGTCGAGGAGAATACCGATGGTGTGATTGATAAGATTGTTGACCAGATGGATCCCTATGCCGTTATGTATCTTGTCAATACCGTGCTGTTCGATGCGGAGTGGCAGAATATCTACCGCAAGCATGAGGTGAGAGACGGAACCTTTACTGCTATCGACGGCGCAAAGAGAACCGTCTCCATGATGTGCTCGAATGAGAGCCTTTATCTGGACGATGGGAAAGCGACCGGATTTCTCAAGCCCTATAAGAACGGCTACAGCTTCGCCGCGCTCCCGGTTAGTGCGGTTACATACCCCCCTAAACCGGGCCAAAAGAGCGCTTCAATACGCGGGCAACCCCAAAACACACCCTGAATGTCTTTCATTATAGTCAAAGAAAGCCCGTATATCAAGGAAAATAATTTTTCGGCTTTGCGTCCCTCCACGGCATGATATAATTTTTGTGTCCATGTTGGAAAGGAGGTGCAGGCATGGGAAAAGAATATATTGCCGGAGAGACCCAACGATACGAAATTGGCGGTCGAGTTTTTATCGTTGAGCCACGGTACAGGAAAGACGGTGAAAGCATGGCAGACATCTTGCTAAAGCTGATGTTTGCCGACTTGGACGAAGAGATGCGAGCAGCAAATAAAACTACAACGGACTAAAATTGAAAGTATCAATCTGGCAGTCAGCAAGAGGTTTTTATTCTAACAAAAGCTCCCGTTGCCTAAATCTTTATAGGCAGCGGGAGCTTACTGTTTGGGGGCTATTTTAGAAAATCAAAGTCCAATTCAAATGAAGGATCTTTCCTTTTCATTTCTTTTAGTTCCTCAAAGGTGTAGCCTCATTTTTCTTCTATTAGCTTTCGGAGCGCTTTCCTTTCGTCCTCGGATGGAGTAGTATCTTCAATCTCAATCGTTGCTTTACTGCATTCGCTCTGATGGGCTTTATAAAAATCCGTCGCAGCAGTACACAGTTGCCAACACAAAACACCCAAATCAATATCCAAACTCAGTTTTCCATCAGTTGCCTGTGCAGCTTGGACAAATCTGAGGTCTGGATCTCGATTATAATGAATTTCAAACTTATTAATATTCTTTACTGCATCAGCATTACCTAAATCAAAATTACCGCTATGGAGATATGCACAGCGCAATTTATAGCAAATTTCCTCATCAAAACCATCTTTGAATTTAAGCGCACTTATCGGATTTACATATTCACTATACCACTTCTTATAGTGGTCAGCTACTTTTGTATTTGGATAGGCAATATTCCCGCAAATATCTGGAAGAGTTAACGCAATGCCCAACGCCGAATATGGGTAGCCATCTCGCAAAAGGCCATTGATTTCATTCACGAGTTGTTCGATCATTTCTTCACACCCCTTATATCTAAAAGTTTTTAACATCATATCACACTTTTGAATGTAGCACTACCCCAAACAGAGACTATGGGGCGTGTTCATGTATAACACCACGAAGGGAGGTCACTTCCACCCGGCC
>ENA-OOWZ01001097-OOWZ01001097.1-human-gut-metagenome-genome-assembly--contig:-NODE-1097-length-13659-cov-3.074390_pt1 | contig 13659 bp, 10 predicted proteins | sample MGYA00241580_ERZ501329 | MGnify/ENA primary metagenome ERZ501329 (study PRJEB25962, sample SAMEA2042923) | human gut metagenome | biome: human gut; feature: human-associated habitat; material: faeces... | reverse complement strand
AGCGGACGCCAGAAGGGAAAAGGCGCAAGCAGATGGCGCAGGTGAATCTGGAAATAGTATTATCTCATTCCGCATTGCTCATTCCTAATTGCGCATTGATTACAAGATTGCCGCCAGAAACAGCATCACCGCCAGAAACAGCACATTCACCTCTGTGAACACCGCGAAGTACCTGCCCTTCCGCGCGCCATCGCCCGCCCCGTACAGCCGGAACGAAATCAGGCTCGCCAGCGACGCAATCAGCGTCCCCAGTCCGCCCAGATCAACGCCCAGCGCCAGCGCTTTCGCGTCCTGCGTGAACGGCGACAGCAGCAGGCACGCCGGCACGTTGCTGATGACCTGACTCGTCAGCAATGCCACCGCCATCGGGCTGCGCGCCATCATCGCTTCCAGCCACGCGCGCACCGGCACGCACGCCTTCACCGATGCCACAAAGACAAAGAAGCACACGAACGTCGCCAGCAGCGTGTAATCCACCTGCCGGATTGTCCCCCTGTCCAGCGCCAGCGTACCAAGGAACACCGCCGCCGCCAGCGCCCACGCGGGCAGCACCTTCGCAATCGCCAGCAGCGCCAGTGCGCTCAATGCCCCATACAGCGTAAGCATCTTCCCCGCCAGCGGCACGCGCGCGGACGTATCCACCGCAACGCGCTCCTTCGGCAGCAGCAGGCACAGTGCCAGCAGCAGCGCAAGCGCGACGGCGGCATACGGCGCGAGCAAGGTCAGGAAATCCAGCGCCGTCAGCCGCCCGGACGTGTACAGGTACAGATTCTGCGGATTGCCAATCGGCGTGACCATGCTGCCCAGATTCGCCGCGACCGTCTCCAGCACGACTGTCCAGATGGTGCTTTTCTGCCCGCCAGCGCGGAAGAGCAGCAGCGTCAGCGGCACAAGCGTCAGCAGGGCAACATCATTCGTCACCAGCATTGAGAGTACGAAGCACAGCGCCACCATCACCGCCGAAAGTCCGCGGAGCGTCGTCACACGCCGGGTGAGTTTCCGGCTGACGGCGTCCAGCGCGCCCATACGCCGGAATCCCGCAACAATCGTCATCAGCGAGAAGAGCATCAGCAGCGTCGTCGTGTCAATGCCCTGCAAGTGTATGACCGACGGCGGGGTCAGCAGGAAAGACAGCAGCGCGCAGATGAGTGCCGCGCTCAGCACCGTTTCCCGGCGGAAATACTGCAAAATTCGTTTCACCATGTGGTTTTGCTCCTTGTGGAAGATGCAAAAAGCCAGCGGCATTGCACCGCCGGTTCATTAGGGTAACACCTCATTTGTGCGGTGTTGCATAGAATACTTTTTAACTGAAGCGTTCCGCCGTCATCGACGCAAGATACCGAATTCTGCTCTGCGAATCCTCCAAGCATTCAATCAGCAGCGGATTGAACGCGCCGCATTCGCCATTGCGAATCATCTGCATTGCCTGTTCATGCGAAAAACCCTCTTTATAGACGCGCGGCGAAATCAGCGCATCATACGCATCGGCAATGGAAACGACCTGCGCGGCAATCGGGATTTCCTCGCCCTTCAAGCCGTCGGGGTAGCCGCCGCCATCGTAGCGCTCGTGATGCCAGCGGCAAATCTGGTACGCCGTGCGCGCCAATTCCTCATCTCGGTAGTGGTCCAAGCGCGCGAGCATGGATGCGCCAATCAGCGTATGCGACTTCATGACAATGTACTCTTCTTCTGTCAGCTGGCCGCTTTTGTTGAGGATTTTCTCGTCGATGCCCATTTTGCCGATATCGTGGAACGCCGATGCGGTCACGATGACCTTGCGTTCATGCGGCGTGAGGGTATAGCGCTTCGTTTTGCTGACGAGGGTATCCAGCAGCACTTCCGTCAGCAGGCAGAGGTGGCGCATGTGCGCGCCGCTTTCGCCGTTGCGGGCGCTGACGACTTCGCTGATGATTTCCAGCATCAGGCGGTTGCTGCGCTCCTTCTCGTGAATCTGGTCGCGCACCTGATTGCTCAGGCCCCGCTGGCGGGCATAGAGCTTGATGGTATTGCTGATCCGCTGGCTGACGACATCGGCGTCGAACGGGCGGGTGATGTAGTCGCTCACGCCTAAATCGTAGGCGCGGTGGATGGTGTCCGCGTCGTTCTCGCTGGAAATCATGACGACGGGAATTTCCTCCAGCCACTGATTCGCCGCCATCAGCGACAGCATATCAAATCCGCTGAGCGTCGGCATAAGCAAATCCAGCAGCACAAGAGCGATTTCCGTGCCGTAGCGCCGGAGCATGTCCAAGCCCTCCAGCCCATCGGCTGCTTCCAACACGTCGTAGCGGTCGGGTATCAACCCATTGAGAATGGCGCGGTTCGTCCGGGAGTCATCGACAATGAGGATTTTCATGCGCGGTCGGGTATCCTTGCGCGGCGCAATATCTTCCGCGGCGATTTCGGAATCCGTGACAACCGCATTGCGGCTCTTTTTTGCCTGCATCATCAGCTGCTCAGCGCGTGCAACCGCGCAGTCAATCGGCTCGCCGCGGTTAATCAACCCGCCGATGCTGACGGACAGGCGGATGTCCTCCAGCCCCGGCAGCCGGGTTTCGCTGATTTGGCAGCAGATATCCTGCAATTTCTGCTGAAAGGTGGCTTCCTCGATGTGCGGCAAGAGCAGCAGAAACTCATCCCCGCCATAGCGGATGATGGTGTCCGAGCGGCGAACACAGTGGCGCATCACGCCAACGGCGGCTTCCAGCATCTTATCGCCCGCCTGATGCCCATACGTTTCGTTGCATGCCTTGAAGCCGTCCATGTCCAGGACGGCAACACCAGCTTCCATGCTGCGCTTCTTCAGGGCATCCTCATAATAGCGGCGATTATACAGCCCGGTCAGCGCGTCGCGGTAGAGCTTTTCGCCCATGCTGCCGGTCTGGGTGAGCATTTGTCGGCGCTGCACCACGGCTTCGGGGGTATCCTGCTGCAAGTCCTGTACGAGCTCCAGCACGCAGGGTTCGCCGTCCACCTCGACATAGCGGGCGAATATTTGCTCTGCCCGCTGCGGGGTAACGTCGAGTGTGGTGAGCTGTCGCTTTTCGTGCAGCACGCGGCATTCAAGATCGGTGCGCTTGGAATGCGCCTGCGGTGCGTGCAAAACGGCTTTTTCGTTCAGCAGCCGCACACTGGAGAACGTCTGCCGGAAGCACGCCATTTGGACTTCCGCTTCTTTGCGCGTCATTTTGATTTGTGCTGTCATGGTTCTCCTTCTCCCGGTTATTCCTTCCGTCCTTCCATCCTACAAGGGGACAATAGTCTGAAATTGCCCCGTAAGCACCTTCAACGCGTTCCCTGCGGTCATTTCCCTGTTGCGCAAGGGAAACGGAATGCTTCAGCCCTTCCAGTACTTCCCGTCGAGTTCGCGGTACTGGATTGCCTCCGCAACGTGGGTCGTGCCGATGGTGTCCGCGCCGTCCATGTCGGCAATCGTCCGAGCGACCTTCACCACGCGGCCGTATACGCGCATACTCATGCCCATGCGCTCCACTGCCATGTGCAGAAGCGCCGTTGCTTCCGGGGTCATTGGGCAGTATTTTTTGCTTAAGCCCGCGTCAAGCTGCGCATTGCAGTGGATGCCGTCCTGCGCATAGCGGGCTTGCTGCAATTCACGCACCTTCCGCACGCGCGCGCCAACTTCCGCCGAGGACTCCGCCGCGCCGCCCTCGCTGATTTCCTTCACGGGCACAGCGTCTACCTCCACCTGAATGTCAATGCGGTCAAGCAGCGGGCCGGAGATGCGGTCGAGGTAGCGGCGGATATCCTTCGCGGAGCAGCGGCATTTCTTCGTCTTGCTGCCATAAAATCCGCAAGGGCAGGGGTTCATGCTGGCGACCATCATGAAGCTGGACTGGTACTGTGCCTGATTGTGGATGCGCGTCACACTGACGACGCCGTCCTCCAGCGGCTGGCGCAGCGCTTCCAGGGTGTTGCGGCTGAACTCCGGCAGTTCATCCAAAAACAGCACGCCATTGTGCGCCAGCGATACTTCACCCGGCTTTGCGTTCGACCCGCCGCCAATCATGCTCGCGACGGATGCGCTATGGTGCGGCGCGCAGAACGGGCGCTCCGCCATCAGCCCCGTACCCGGCGCAAGGCGGCCGGCGATGGAGTGAATACGCGTCGTCTCCAGCGATTCGGAGAAGGTCAGCGGCGGCAGAATGCCCGGCAGGCAGCGCGCCAGCATCGTCTTGCCCGAACCGGGCGTGCCGACCATCAGCAGGTTATGTCCGCCGCTGGCCGCCACTTCCAGCGCCCGGCGCGCGCCAACCTGCCCCTGCACCTGTGCCATATCCACCGCGCACTTGACCGCCGATACCACGTCACTGTACTGCCGCTGCTGCTGCACGGGGATGGGTTCGCGCCCCTTCAGGTGATTCACCACCTGCCGCAGGCTGCTCGCCGGATAGACCCGCAGGCCTTGAATGCACGCCACTTCCTCGGCGTTCCCTTCCGGCAGAATAATGTCCACAATCCCCTGCTCGCTCGCGCTGATGACCATCGGCAGCGCGCCGCGCACGGGGTGCAGCGAACCATCCAGCGACAATTCGCCCAGCATCAGTGTCTGCGTCAAGTCCATGCCTTCCAATTGCCCCGACGCCATCAGGATGCTGATGGCAATCGGCAAATCGAACGCAGGGCCCTCCTTTCGCTGGTCGGCGGGCGCAAGATTCACCGTCAGGCGCGAAATAGGCATGGTAAATCCGCTGTTGACGATGGCGGCGCTCACGCGGTCGCGGCTCTCCTTGACCGACGCGTCCGGCAACCCGATAATCTCCAGCGCCGGCATCCCCGTCGCCGCGTAGACCTCCACCTTCACTGCGAATCCGCTGACGCCGCTCAGGCCGTATCCCAGCGTTCGTGCAAGCATGAACGTTCAACCCCTTCACCATGGTATTCTGTTTCGATTGTACACCACATTGCGCACAATTACAAGAGAGCGCTTTCCTTTTGGCGCGATTTTGTGTATAGCGGGGCGGAAAGGATGCAGCACCCGCGTGAATTGCGATTTGCGACGATGCGCCGCAGGATGCCGCCCATGCAGAAGCGCTGGCGATAGGGCGTATGATGCACTCAATCGCGCGAAAGGGAGGGACGCCCCCCTCGTTCTCCCTCTTTTGAAAATTATTCCATTATAAAATTTGCCCTCCCGGCGCATCCTGCTTGCGAATGGGAGGGCATCGGCATGAAGAAACATCCTTCACCCCTGCGCCGCGCGGTCGGGCTTGTCCTGACGCTTCTGCTGACGCTGGGGTATTTTTCGCCCACGCAGCAGGCGCTCCGGGCGCTTCCCGCGTCCCTGCGGCTGACGCAGGATGAGCCGATTTCGCTGCTGACGGGGATGCTGTGCGCGTCGGGCGAGGGCTTAGAGGTCAGCGCGTCGCAGGACGAGACGCTCAGCCAGTACGTCAGCGTAACCGGGCAGAAAAGCGGCACGTCGGAACTGCTGCTGAGCATCCTCGGCATCCCGCTTCGCCGCGTGGAGGTGGAAGTCAGCCCGGAGAAGCGGCTGATTCCCGGCGGGCAGGCGCTCGGCGTTGCCATGCGGACGGACGGCGTACTGATTGTCGGCTTGTCGGACGTAAAGAAGGGTGTCTGCCCCGCGCGGGACTGCGGACTGCAACCCGGCGACGTCCTCCTGCGCATCGGCGGACACGCCATCGAGCGCGTTGCCGACGTCAGCGAAATTGCCCAGCAGAACGGCACGTCACCCCTGCTCATCGAATACATGCGCGACGGTACGACCGCCCACGCAACCCTCACCCCCGTGCAGGATGACGCCACCGGGGTTGTCCGCCTCGGCGCATGGGTGCGCGACAGCACCGCGGGCATTGGCACACTCTCCTTCTACGACCCGGATTCCGGGCAGTATGCCGCGCTTGGTCACGCGATTACCGACGGCGACACGGGCAGCATCTTGACCGTCCGGGAAGGGCGCGTGCTGAAGGCGAGCATCGTCGCGGTACAGAAGGGGCAGCGCGGCGTTCCGGGCGAACTGAAAGGCTCATTCCTGCAAAACGCCGCCGTGCTGGGCGACATTGCGCAGAACACGACTCTCGGCATCAGCGGCACACTCACCACCGCCGTGACAAACCCGCTCTATCCCGACGGCTTGCCCATTGGCACGCGCTCGTCCGTCCACACGGGCGCGGCGACCATCCTCAGCACCATCGGCACTGGCGGCGTACAGGAATACACCGTCGAAATCACCCACGTCAGCCAGCAGAACGCTCCCGCCGCCAAAAGCATGGTGCTGCGCGTGACCGATACGCGCCTGCTGGACGCGACCGGCGGCATCGTGCAGGGCATGAGCGGCAGCCCCATCATCCAGGACGGCAAGCTGATCGGCGCGGTGACGCACGTTTTCGTCAGCGACCCAACGCAGGGGTACGGCCTGTATGTGGACTGGATGCTGTCGCAGATGCAGGGAACTTCGGCTGACCAATAATCAAGCGAATGCAGGAAATCAGCAAATCGACAAAGGCTCCTATTTTTCCGGCAGGAATCCCCGCCCGAAATGCAGAAAACCTCCACCGATATTTTCGTCAATGGAGGTTCTTTTCATGCTGCCGCGCTGTTTTCTGCTTCTGGCGGATAATCCGCTGACGCTTGCCCAGCTTCGGGCGGAAATTGAGGATTTGGGCGAGGAAACCCGCTGCCAAACCGCCCTGACCGCCGAGGAAGCGCTTTTCCGCCTGTCGCAGGAGTCGGTGGATGCGGTGCTGCTCCTCCCCTGCCCGGCGGCGGACTGCCTGACGCAATCGCTGATTCGCCATCCGCCGCTTGCGCCGCCGTTCCTCTTGGGTGGTCTGGACGGCAGGCTGCCGGAAATTCCGCAGCTGCCGGCGTGGTTCTCCGTGCTTCGTCTGCCCGCGCTGGCGGCGGCACATCTGCCGGAATGCACTGAACTGGCACATCAGCTGCTGACGGCGCTGGGGATGCCGCGGACACTCCGGGCATGGGCGTTCCTGCCGGAAATGGCGGCGCTGACGGTCGTGCATCCGTCACTGCTGACAGACGTGACGCACGGCTTATACCCGCTGATGGCGCGCCGCGCGCAGCTGACCCCGTGCGCCGTCGAGCGTCGGCTGCGGCTCGCTATCGAATCAACATGGAATCGCGGCGACTACGATGCGATTGCGCGTTTCTTCGGGCAGTCGGTCGACCCCGAACGCGGCAAGCCCACGAATCGGGAGTTTTTGTGTCAATTGCAGGAGCGATTGACGCTCAGCGCGAGGAGGATGGAGAGGAGGGTGGGGTGAGGGCTTCCGCCCTTTCTTCGCGTGCTTCCTCCATCGTCAGCGCTGCCGAGAGACAACCGTACAGTTCCTGAACCGTTTGAATGCGTTTCAGCGTCTCGTTTGTCTGTTGTTCCGCTTCGGACATGGCTATTTTCCTTCTTTCGGGTGATGGGGCGGGTCATTCCACTTCCACCAGCGTATATTGATACCCCTCTTCTTGCAGCCACGTTTCCATCGTCGACCTGCGTTCGACCAGCAGTACCGTGTCCGCATCAACAAATCCCGCATACAGTGTCGTGACGCTGGCGGGGATGGTCAGCTGTTTCAGGGATGTGCAGTGCGCAAAAGCCCGCAGCTCAATGCGTTCCAAGGTGTTGGGCAGTCGTATATCCGACAGACTGGCGCATTCGCTGAACGCATCCCAGCCGATGCCGCGCAGGCCCTCCTGCAAATGCACCGTCTCCAGCTGGTCGCAGTGGTAAAACGCCATCCGCGCAATCTCCGCAACGCCCTTCGGGATGGTGATTTCGCGCATCCCGCAGTAGATGAACGCCGCTTCGCCGATTTTCTCTAAGCTCCCCGGCAGGGTGATTTCCGTCAGCTCCGGAATGCGCCCGAACGCACCGTCTGCAATCTCCTTGATGCCCTCCGGCACAATGCAGACCGCGCCCGTCGTCAGCCGCCGCAGCACGCGCTGATGCACATGGTCAATCAGCATCCCGTCCTGTACCGTCAGCAGCGGATGATTCGGCGAAAGCTCCACCGTCCGCAGCGCCTTGCAGTTCTTGAAGGGATTCCCCTCGATTTCCGTCACGCTGTCCGGGATGCAGATGCTTGCAAAACCGCAGCGCTCGAATGCGTTTCTGCCCAGAAACTGCACACCCTCCGGCAGGTCGATTTCCGTCAGGGCTTCGCAGAACGCAAACGCCGATGCTTCCAGCCGCTCCAGCTTTTCCGGCAGAACGACCTTCTCCAGCTCCGAGCATCCATAGAACATATCTATCGGTATCACGCGTAGGTTCTTCGGGAGCGTGACTTCCTGCAATTTCTCGTTTGACAAAAACGCGCCGTGTCCGACTTCTTCCAAACTTTCGGGCAGTTTCAGCGCGGTAAGCCCCGTACTTTCAAACGCATGACACCCGATGGTGCGCAGGCCCTCCGGCAGGGTGATTTCCGTCAGGCTTCTGCACCAGTCGAACGCGCTGTCGCCAATGCTTTGCAGGCTCTCCGGCAGACTGACCGACCGCAGCGCAAAGCAGCCGTTGAAGGCCTCTTTCTGGATGTTCGTCAGCCCTTCCGGCAGCGTCACGCGTTCCACCTGCGCGGAATAGAATGCGCCCCGCCCAATCGTCGTGATGCCCTCCGGCACAGTTACATCGCGCACATCCCGCGCGGCGCAAATCACCGTGTCGCCCGCCAGCAGCATTTGATTCTCGATGCGCAACACCGGGTTGTTCGGCGCAATCCGCAGGCTGTTCGCAAAGAAGTGTTGGGACAGCGGGATGGCAGGAATGGGGTTGCCGTCAATTTCCGTCAGGCTCGCCGGCAGCGCCAGCCCCCACAGTTCATCGCAGTCCGCAAACACCCCGTAGCCCATGCGGCGCAACGTGTTCGGCAGGGTGATGGTTTTCAAATTCCAGCAGCCGGCAAAGGCTCTTTCTCCCAGCGTTTCCACGCCCTCCGACAGCGTCACCTTTTCCAGCGCGCAGCCGATGAATGCCTCCTCCCCGATTTCCCGCAGGGTGGATGGCAGCGTGATTTCCTTCAGCGCCGATGCCGCCGCAAACGCTTCGCAGTCAATCACCGTCACGCCCTCCGGGATGACGACGCTCGTCAGCGCCGCATATTCAAAGGCATACGCGCCAATCGCCGTCACGGGCAAATCGTCTACCACGGACGGAATCACCAGCGCCGTTTCGTCGCCCAGATAGCCCGTAATGCCCGCCGTTCCGTCCTCCAAAACGACATAGAGGTACAGCCCGTCTTGGCTTTTAGTGGAGATTTCCGCCGCGTTGTCGTAGTCAACCGTGTCCAGCACCGCATCCGCCTGTGCCGATGCCGCACAGAGCAGGAGCGTCAACAGGACGCAGAGCATCCGCTTCATCAAAAAAATCGCCTCCTTGTGCCTTGATGATAGCACAGGAGGCAATTTCATGTCAATTTTTCCTTGGAATTGTTACAATCGCCGTTTTCTTCATCGCGACCGCCATGACCCCCGCCGTAATGGCTTCCGCCGCGCAGAACGCCAGCCACACACCCGTCATGCCGAAGAGCGCCGCCATCACCAGCGCGCAAAGCACAATCGCAGCCACACCGCGCAGAATTGACGTAATCATCGCCCATTTCGCCGCGCCGACCGCGCTCAAATAGCCCGTTCCGGCGATATTGAACCCCGCAAACAAGTAGCCGAGGAAGTACAGCCGCATTCCCTGACATGCCAAATCCGCCATCACCGGGTCATGCTCGCTGTTGAACACCGCCACCAGCGGTTCGGCAAACACCTCGAAGCAGACAATCATCAGCACCGAAAGCGTCAGCGCCGTCAGGATGCTCATCATCAGCACCTGCCGCACTTGTCCCGTTTCACCGCGGCTGTACGCGTCACTGAGCAGCGGCTGCGACCCCTGCGAAATGCCGGAGAAAATCGCCGTTGCGACGATGGCGACATTCGCCACCACGCCATACGCCGCGACGCCGATGCTGCCCGAAAGTCCCAGAATCAGGAAATTCAGTACCATTGTCGTCATGCCGCCCGCGATTTCCCCGATGAACCCGGAAACGCCCACCGCGCTGACGTGCGCCAGCAGTTTGAACGTCGGCTTATGCCAGCGGAAGCACAGCGTATTCGTCTTTTTGCGGAAGTGCAGGGCGTTAATCCCCATGCCGACGATGGGGGATGCCGCCGTTGCGAGCGCCGCGCCCGCCATGCCCATTTTCAGCGGGAACATCAGCACCCAGTCCATGACGATGTTGACAGGCTGGATGCCATCGTCGCGGTCATGGCAAGCGACGGATCGCCGTCGTTGAGGACGAAGGAGCGCAGGATGTAGTTGCACATGAAGAAGGGCGTGAAGAGCAGGAAAATGCGTGTATACGGCGCGCCGACCGTCACGATGTCCGGTTCGCCGCCAAGCAGCCGCACGATGCCCTCCGCGCTGAAAATGCCCAGCAGGATGAACGGCACAGACAAAATTCCCGCCCATGCGAGGGCTTCCGCAAGATAGCCGTCGGCGTGTTTTCCTTCGTGACGCTCCAAGGCGAAGCGGGTCGCCGCGCCGGTCGCCAGCATCGCGCCCAAGGCAAAAATCAGCGAATAAACGGGCAGGACAAGGTTCAGAGCGGCAATGCCGTCCGCACCCTGCGCCTGTGCGATAAAGAAGGTGTCGGCGAGGATGTAGGCGGAGACGCCAATCATGCCGAGGATGTTTTGAGAAACATAGCGGAAGAACTGCTTCCGCACGGTGGAATGCTTGTTCATAGCGGGCTTCTCCTTCTGCTTTGTTCAGGGCAGCATTCCTATTGTAAAGGGGAAAATCATCTTCGTCAAGGGAAAATTGCAAGAATCGTTCCTGCTGACTATCCAAATGACGAAAAATGCGGTATAATGGTGCGAATACCCATCATGCTGTTCCCGGATGCTTCATAGAAAAATCCGCAACAGCATCAGGAGGAATCGTATGAAGCACTTGTACCCCTACCTCCGGCGCTTCCGCAAGGAGAGCATTCTCGCGCCCCTGTTCAAGATGCTGGAAGCCACGTTCGACCTGCTTGTGCCGATGGTGGTGGCGGACATCATCAAGGTCGGTATTGCGGGCGGCGATACGACGTACATCTGGACGCGCTGCGGCCTGCTGGTGCTGATGGCGCTCATCGGACTGCTCTGCTCCTTCACCGCGCAGTATTTCGCGGCGCGCGCCGCCATCGGCACATCCACCGGGCTGCGGCATGAGCTGATGGCGCACATCCAGTCGCTCTCCTTCTCCGAACTGGACACGCTGGGCGTTTCGACGCTGATTACGCGCATGACCAGCGACGTCAATCAGGTGCAGAATGGTCTGAACATGTTCCTGCGCCTGTTCCTGCGTTCACCGTTCATCGTCGCGGGCGCGATGATTGCCGCCTTCACCATTGATACACAGATTGCGCTGATTTTCCTCGCGGCGATTCCCGTGCTGGCGGTGATTGTCTTTGGCATCATGCGCATCACCTCGCCTATGTACAAAACCGTTCAGTCCCGGCTGGACGCGGTCACGGGCGCAACGCGCGAGAACCTCTCCGGCGTCCGCGTCGTGCGCGCGTTCGGGCGTGAGGACGCGGAGGAAGAAAACTTCGTCCAGCAGAATGGTAGCCTGAACGCCATGCAGCTCAAAGTCGGCCGCATTGCCGCGCTGATGAATCCGCTGACGTATGTCGTGGTCAACCTCGGCATCATCGGCATTCTGTACTTCGGCGCGAACAAGATTGGCAGCGGCGCGCTGCTCTCCGGCGACGTGGTGGCGCTGGTGAACTACATGAGCCAGATTCTGGTGGAACTGGTGAAGCTGGCGAACCTCGTCGTGCTGCTCACCCGCGCAATTGCCAGCATGGGCCGCGTGTCGCAGGTGCTGGATACGCCCTCGACGATGACATTCCCGGAGAAGCCCGTTTCGGCGGATGCTGCTTCCGATGTGGCGGTGGCGTTCGAGCATGTGTCCCTGCGCTATCAGGGCGCGGGTGCGGAAAGCCTGTCCGACGTGACCTTCACGGCAAAGAAGGGGCAGACCATCGGCGTTATCGGCGGCACAGGCAGCGGCAAAACGACGCTCGTCAGCCTGATTCCGCGCTTTTATGACGCAACGAAGGGGCAAGTCACCCTGCTCGGTCAGCCGATTACCGCCTATTCCAAGGCGGAGCTGAACCGCCACGTTGCGGTCGTCATGCAGAAGGCGCAGCTGTTCAAGGGGACGATTCGCTCGAATCTGCTCTGGGGCAACGAGAATGCCACGGACGAAGAATTGTGGCACGCGCTGTCCATTGCGCAGTCGGAGGATTTTGTCCGCCAGAAGCCGGGCAAGCTCGATGATCCGGTCGAGCAGGGCGGACGCAACCTGTCCGGCGGTCAGCGTCAGCGCCTGACAATCGCCCGCGCGCTGGTGGGACATCCTGACATTCTGATTCTGGACGACAGCGCCTCCGCGCTGGACTTTGCCACCGACGCCGCGCTTCGCAAGGCGCTGGCGCATCTGCCGTGGAAGCCCACGGTCGTGCTGATCTCGCAGCGCGTGTCCTCCATCCGCCACGCGGATCAGATCCTCGTGCTCGACGACGGCCGTCTGGCCGGGACCGGCACGCATGACGAGCTGCTGAAATCCTGCGATATCTATCGCGAAGTTTATGAATCCCAGCAGAAGGGAGGAGGCGATTTCGATGAGCAGTAAGGATAATAGGAAAAAGGGCGCGGATATAGAGACAGATGTGGAAATGAAGGATAAAAAGGAGAAAAAACGCAGGCGGAGAGCCAACCAGCAGGAGGAAGGCCCCGGACCCCGGCGGCCGCTCAACGCCCATGACCTGAAGAACCTGGGCCAAAACAGCAAAAAGACCATCAAGCGCCTTTCCGCCATGTTCAAGCCCTACAAGTGGCACATGGCCGCGGTGTTCCTTGGCATAATCATCAGCGCCCTGGCGGGTATAAAGGGCAGCATGTTCACAAAGACCCTTATCGACGACTACATAGAGCCGCTGATAGGCCAGCCGGACCCAGTCTTTACGGGGCTGCTCAGGGCTATAGCCACAATGGCCTGCATATACCTTGCAGGCATGCTGTCTACCTTTATATACAGCCGCATAATGGTCACAGTGTCACAGGGCATACAGAAGAACATACGCGACGATCTGTTCGACCACATGCAGACACTGCCCATAGCTTACTTTGACAGCAATGCCTACGGCGACATAATGAGCAGGTACACAAACGACATAGACACGCTGGAGATGATGATCTCACAGAGCATACCCAACATGCTCAGCTCTGCCATAACCATAATAGGCGTGCTGGCGGCAATGGTAGTGGTAAGCCCGCTGCTCACCGCAGTGGCGCTGCTCACCATGTACCCCATGCTGAAGGTAACTACCAGGGTGGCGGGCAACAGCGCAAGGTTCTTCGCCCTCCAGCAGGAGGCTCTGGGCGATGCCAACGGCTACATCGAGGAGATGATAAACGGCCAGAAGGTAGTCAACGTATTCTGCCATGAGGAAAAGAGCAAGGAGGAGTTTGACCAGCTGAATGAAGCGCTGCGCTTCAATTCCTCTGCTGCCAACCAGTTTACAAATATAATAGGCCCGATAAACGGCAACCTTGGCCACCTCCAGTACGTGCTGCTGGCGGTCATCGGCGGAATGATGGCCATCGGCGGCGTGGGCGGCATGACTCTGG